>ERZ779885.1384-NODE-1384-length-24615-cov-5.751018_pt1 | contig 24615 bp, 21 predicted proteins | sample MGYA00511554_ERZ779885 | MGnify/ENA primary metagenome ERZ779885 (study PRJEB29588, sample SAMEA2160998) | human gut metagenome | biome: human gut; feature: human-associated habitat; material: faeces | place: Denmark | collected 2008/2010 ... | reverse complement strand
TCTGCGACGGCTTTCTCTTCACCGGCGGCGTAGACGTTCACCCTGCACTCTACGGCCAGGAAGTCCTGCCCGCCTGCGGGGAAATATCCGCCGTCCGGGATGAGATGGAGCTTGCCCTCATGCAGCTGGCCATCGAAGACGGCAGACCGGTGCTCGGAATCTGCCGCGGCATCCAGCTGCTCAACGTCGGGCTCGGCGGAACGCTGTGGCAGGATCTGCCCTCACAGACCGGAACGGCGCTTTGCCACAGCCAGGAGCCTCCGTATGAAAAGCCGTCGCACACCGTGCGCATCGCTCCGGATTCCCCGCTGGCCGCGCTGATCGGCAAAACGGAGATCGCCGTGAACAGCACGCACCATCAGGCAGTCCGTACGCTCGCGCCCTCGCTGCGCGCCGCCGCAGCGTCGCCGGACGGGGTGATTGAGGCGCTCTGGAGGCCGGAAAGCCGTTTTTTCCTGGCGGTGCAATGGCATCCCGAATACCTGTACCCCGCCGACCGGGGAGCGGCTGCGCTGTTTTCCGCGCTCGTCTCCGCCTGCCGCTGCTGATTCCCCCGCCGGGAAGTTTCCGCCAGGACTCTCCGGCGCCGCGTACTCTTCTCCGCACAAAACGGAAGATTCCGGAACGCCTCCGCGCGGGCACGTCTCCACGGCGCGTCGAGATAAAGCAGCGCGCTCTCGAGAGAGCGGCAGAGCGCCTCCCCCTGCTCCGTGCAGCCGAACTCGGCGGCAAGCCGCAGATAGCGCCCGATGTCGTCGATCTCCTCATGCCAGAACGGCTCGTTTCTTTCCGCCGAATAGCGAACACTTTCCATTTTCATGATGATCCACCCCTCCTGTTTTCCGCTTCCGCCATGCATTCTCAGCCGCGCTCCGCGCGTACCCTGGCTTCGTCCGTGTGACGCACAAAAAGCTCCCGTACCCCCTCATACTCGCCGAGACCGCGGCGGACGGGCGTGACCTCCAGGCCGTCCTCCTCAAGCATAGCCTGCCATGAGGGCGCTTTTCCAAAGATATCATGCACAGCGTGATCGCCCGCCACGATGAGCAGCGGAGCAAGCAGCACGCGGCGGACGCCCGTGCGGCGCAGCAGGGCCCGCACATCGGCGGCGGTTGGTTCTCCCTCGACTGTTCCCACCGTCCACTTGTCCATCCCTTCCAAGGTAAAATAGTGCGCGAGGGCGGCATATGACGCGTTTGCCGGGTGATCCGTACCGTGGCCGACGAGCACCACACCCCCGTCCTCGCCGGGATCCGGCAGCTCCGCGCGCAGAGCGCGGGCCAGAGCACGGTAATCCTCCCCGGAAGAGAGGAGCGGCTCTCCCACGGCGAAACGCCGGAAACAGCCCCGGTACCGCTCAAGCTGGGCAAGCATATCCTCGTTCTCGTAGCCGTTCATCACATGCGTCGGCTGAACGATCACCTCTTCAAAGCCCTCGCGCACCAGGCGTTCCATCGCTTCCGCAACCGTATCAACCGCGATATGATCGCGCTCAGCCAGCTTTTTGATGATCATGCGGCTCGTAAAGGCGCGGCGCACTTCATAGCCCGCAAAGCGTCCCCGCAGCGCATTTTCGATTGCGCCAATCGTTTTTTCTCTCGTCTCGCGGTAGCTTGTGCCAAAGCTCACCGCCAAAATGGCTCGTTTCAAGACAACTCTCCTTTTCTGTCTCTCTCCGCGCTTCCTTATGCGCAGGAGCATCATACCGCTTTATGATAGCCGATTTACATGGAAAATACCAGATCGAAATCATGAACCGCTTTCACGATTCCTGTGCGGAATACCGCACAGGCTTGCGAAAGCGGTTCGTCTGTGTCATAATAAAACAAATCCGGCATTGCCGGAAAACCAGAGAGAAAAGGAGAGAGGAGTCATGCTGTTTTCCTCCCTGATCTGGGATTTTGACGGCACTCTGTTCAACACCTACCCCCATATGATCCGCTCCATGCGGCGCGGATTGGCCGACTGCGGTTTGAACCCTCCCGAGGAGGAGGTTTTTTTCTGGATGAAGCAATCCGTCACCCAGACACTGAACCACTTTCAGGAGCAGAATCCTTCCCGGACAGCGGAGCTCGGCGTCCTCTACCAGCGCCATGAGCAGAACGACAGCCGCGAGCTGATCCGTCCCTACGACGGCATTCCCGAGCTGCTGCGCGAGACAATCTCCCTCGGCGGGCGGCATTACGTCTACACGCACCGCGGCGCAACCGTATATGCCTATCTGGACGCCTTCGGCCTGACGGACTGCTTCTCCGGCTTTATCACGGCGGACGACGGCTTTCCCGCCAAGCCCGCACCGGACGCTCTGCTGCATCTGCTGGCGCAATACGCCGTCGACCCGCACGCCGCCGTCATGATCGGCGATCGGGACATCGATGTTCTGGCCGGCGTCAACGCATCCATCGCGGCGATCCTTTTCGATCCCGATCACTGCTACGACGCGTTCGAAACTCCGCTGCGCTGCGCCTCCGTCGACGAGCTGCGCAATCTCCTCGTCTCAGGCGGCACGGCGGCGTCCTGAGACAAAGCCGAGAAGAAAGGTCAGGGCGAAAATCACGGCTGCCACCAGGACGATGGTCCCGCCTGCCGCCGTGCCGAGATAGTACGACAAAATCAGCCCCGTCACACCCGAGAACATGGAGATCGCCACGCTCCACGCATGGTAGGAGCGCATACTGCGCGCCACATTGCGGGCGGAGGCCGCGGGCAGAACAAGCAGAGAATTGATGATCAGCACGCCCACCCATTTGATCGACACCGTAACGAGCACGGCGACGAGAATCACAAATATCTTCTGCACCGCGCCTTCCCGGATATTCTTGCTCACCGCGAGATCCCCGTTGATGCTCGCGAGCAGGAAGCGGTTGAAAAACAGCCCCCAAACGAGGAGAACGGCGATCAGCAAAACGGCAAGCAAAGCGATCTCCTCCGGCTGAACGGTGAGAATATCGCCGATGAGATAGCCGGAATACTTCGCGAACCCCCCGCTGGCCGAGAGCAGCACCACGCCAAGGGCAAGACCTGTACTGGAAAACACGCCGATGATCGTATCGGCGGACGAAACGCCGGAGCCAATCACCGCGGAGATACCGACGGCGAACAGAAGGGCAAAGCCCAGCATGGAGAGCAGATAATTGTCCACGCCCATCAGGACGCCGATGGCAATGCCCGTCAGCGCCGAATGCCCAAGCGCGTCTGAGAAAAAGCTCATGCGGTTGTTGACAATCATCGTGCCCACGAGGCCGAAGAGCGGCGTGATAAGCAGCACGGCCACGAAGGCGTTCTTCATGAATTGGAACTCCGTCCACTCAAACGGGAGGAGCGCGTCGATGACACTGTAAAGAATCTCCATCTTACTTTCCTCCCTTTCCCGGCTCCGGCAGGCCGAACGTCTCCCGCACCTCGCGCGAAGCCATCACCTGAGACACCTCTCCGCTCACGAGGATCGTCCGATCCAGCAGAGCCGCGCTCGTGGCGTATTTCAGGACATGCGAAAGATCGTGCGAGACGAGGATCACCGGCATGTGGTAGCGCTCGCGCAATGAGCAGACCAGCTCATAGAACACCTCGATGCCGCGCCGGTCGACGGCGGAAACAGGCTCGTCAAGCAGGAGCAGATCCGGCATCGGTTCGAGAGCAAAGGCCAGCAGAACGCGCTGCAGCTCGCCTCCCGAAAGATTTCCGAGCTTCTTGTCCAGAAGCTCCGGCCTTGCTCCGGCCCGCTCCAGCATCTGCGCGGCTCTGGAACGGGCGACTTTTTTCTGGCCAAGCCAGACAGGGAAAGGCGACAGGTTCGCGCAAAGCATATCGCCGACCGTCATCGGCGAAGAATGATCAAACACAAGGTTCTGCGGTACATAGCCGATTTTCGGCTTCTCGACGCGCTCGCCCTTATGGCTTGTAAACTGAATTTCTCCCGTATACGGGATTCTTCCGAGCAGCGCTTTGAGCAGCGTCGTCTTGCCCGCTCCGTTTCTGCCGATAAGGGCCATAATCTCGCCGTGGTGCACGTTGAGATTGACGTCGTGAAGAATCATGCCGTCCTTCTTTTTGACTCCGAGGCCCCGGATTCGTACGCTGCACTGACAATCGACGCAATTGCAGCCGGCCTGCGCGCAGTTCGAGCAATCCGCGCCGCACTGGTGCTGGTGTTGTTCCGTCATATGTTTCCTCCTCACGAAAGCGCTTTCACAAGCGTCTCCATATTCAGTTCCATCGCGTCAAGATACGCGTCCTTGTCATCCGGACCGGTCACCACAGGATCGAGCGTCCAGACCGTGATCCCGCTCTCCGCCGCGATAATGTTGGCGGCGCTCTCCGGATACTGCGGCTCGGCGAACACCGCCGCAACGCCGGCCTCCTCGATCAGGCGAATCGTCTCGGCCAGCTCCCGCGCGCTCGGCTGGCTGTCCGGCTCACGGTTAACGACTTTGACAATGTTCAGATCAAACTCCCTCGCAAAATACGGAAACGCCTCGTGAAAGGTCACGATATTTTTATTCGGAAGCGAATCGATCGCTTCATGCATCCTGTCGCGGAGCGCCTCGAGCTTTTCCACATAGACGCGGGTGTTTTCCTCATATCGATCGGCGTGCTCCGGATCGGCCTGCTTCAAGCCCTCGCACAGATTTTCCACCTGTCCGATGTATTCGGAAATGCTTACCCAGATGTGCGGGTTGACGTCTCCGTGATCGTGGCCGTCTTCCTCCTCATGGTCGTGCTCCTCTCCGGTCCCGCTCTCGAGCAAAGTCAGTCCCTCGCTGGTGTCGACGATCGTCAGGTCCGGCAGCTGTTCCACCACCTTGTCGAGGAAACTCTCCATGCCCGCCCCGCTGATAACGAACACGTCGGCCTTTTCGAGATTTTTCATATCCTTCGTCTGCAGCTGGTAGTCATGCAGGCAACCGGTCTGCTGCCCGGCCATATTATCGACTTTTACGCCTTCCACCCCGTCTGTCACATTCAGCGCCATAATATACATAGGATAAAAGGACGTCACCACGCTCAGTTCCGGCTCCTCCTGCTCCGTCCGGCCCGCACAGCCCGAAAGGACCGCAAGGCACAGCGCAAGCAGAAGAGCGGCGGCGCGTCGTATTCTCATAGTTTCACTGCCTTTCTGTTGCCCTTCTGTGTCAAGTCCAATATAAATGCAAATGATTTGCATTTACGATTGTACTCCTCACGGCGAAGGTTGTCAAGCAGACGTTTTTCCCTGTGGAAACGCGGACCGGCGGACAGAGGAGCATTCCGTTTTTTTCGCAGTCCGCCCGCAGGTCAGGGGCAAAACAGGCGGCTTTCCAGCCCGGGAAAGCGGCTCTCTTTCGCCCTTCATGAATTTTCGGAACGAATTTCCTTCAAAAAGTTGCAAAATCGTGTCGGTTATTCTTGACTTTAGCAAGTTAAAGCAATATAATAGTTTACATACGTTTTTCCCTTTGGGGAAAATGGGAGTTATTGATTGGAGGTAAGCACTCAATGAATCGCGTTTACAATTTTTCCGCCGGTCCTTCCATGCTGCCGGAGTCCGTACTGCGCCGCGCAGCCGACGAAATGCTCGATTACCATGGCTGTGGACAGTCTGTGATGGAGATGTCTCACCGCTCAAAGGTATATCAGAGTATCATTGACTCCGCGGAAAGTCTTCTGCGCGAGGTCATGGGGATTCCGGATAACTATAAGGTGCTCTTCCTGCAGGGCGGCGCGTCCTCGCAGTTCGCGATGGTTCCGATGAATCTGATGACGAAGAGCGGCAAGGCGGACTTTGTGCTGACAGGCCAGTGGGCCACGAAGGCATACCAGGAGGCTTCCCGCTACGGCCAGGCGAATGTCGTGGCGTCCTCGAAGGATAAGACGTTCTCCTACATCCCGGAGCTTGATCCGGCTGCGTTCACGAAGGACGCGGATTATTTCCATATCTGCCTGAACAACACCATTTACGGCACCCGCTTCACGAAGCTGCCGGAGACGGGAGATGTGCCGCTGGTCGCGGATATTTCCTCCTGCATCCTGTCCGAGCCGATCGATGTGAGCCGCTTCGCTCTGCTCTACGCGGGCGCGCAGAAAAATATGGCTCCCGCCGGCCTGACGGTCGTCATCATCCGCGAGGATATGATCGGCGAGCCGATGGACATCACCCCGACGATGTTCAAGTACAGCACGCATGCGGACAACGGCTCCATGTACAACACCCCGCCGTGCTACAACATCTACATGGCCGGTCTCGTTCTCGAGTGGATCCGCGATGAAATCGGCGGCCTTGAGAAGATGAAGGAAATCAACGAGAAGAAGGCCGGCATGCTCTATTCCTTCCTCGACAATTCCAAGATGTTCCGCGGCACCGTCGTGCCGAAAGATCGTTCCCTGATGAACGTTCCGTTCGTCACGGGCAGCGACGAGCTCGACGCGAAGTTCGTCAAGGCGGCGACCGAGGCGGGCTTCGTCAACCTGAAGGGCCACCGCTCCGTCGGCGGAATGCGCGCTTCGATTTACAACGCCATGCCCGTCGAGGGCGTCGAGAAGCTCGTCGCCTTCATGGCCAACTTTGAAAAGGAGAATGGGTGATTGCCATGTATCATATTCAGTGCCTGAATAAGATTTCGGAGGTCGGCACCTCCTGCTTCGGCCCGGACTATGTCTGCGGCACCGACGTGCAGAATCCGGACGCCATCCTGGTGCGCTCCGCTTCCATGCATGATATGACCTTCGACCCCGAGCTGCTCGCCATCGCGCGCGCGGGCGCGGGCGTCAACAACATCCCGCTCGACAAGTGCAGCGAGCAGGGCATCGTCGTTTTCAACACGCCCGGCGCGAACGCGAATGCCGTGAAGGAGCTCGTGGTTGCCGCTATGCTCCTCTCTTCCCGCCGCATTGTCGACGGCATTGAGTGGACCAAGACCCTCAAGGGCAAGGGCGACCAGATCGGGAAGCTCGTTGAAAAGGGCAAGGGCGACTTTGTCGGCCCGGAAATCAGCGGCAAAACCCTCGGCATCGTCGGCCTCGGCGCGATTGGCGTGCTTGTGAGCGCCGCCGCCATCAGCCTCGGTATGGAGGTTTACGGCTACGATCCCTTCCTCTCCGTCGACACGGCCCTGCGTCTCTCGAGTTCCGTCCATCACGCCAAGACGCTTGACGAAATCTACGCCAAATGCGATTATATCACCGTGCATGTTCCCCTCACGCCGGACACGCGCGAAATGATCAACGCCTCGAGCATTGCAAAGATGAAGGACGGCGTGCGCCTGCTCAACTTTGCCCGCGGCGATCTGGTCAACAGCGCCGACGTCGCCGCCGCTCTCGAGTCCGGCAAGGTGGCCGCCTATGCGACCGATTTTGCCGATGAGACGATCCTCGGCGCGAAGAACGTGATTGCGATGCCGCATCTCGGCGCTTCCACCCCGGAGAGCGAGGACAACTGCGCGCGTATGGCCGCTCTCGAGCTCATCGAGTATCTCGAAAACGGCAACATCCGCAATTCCGTCAACCTTCCCGCCGTTTCCATGCCGCGCGAAGGAAGCCGTATCTGCATCATTCACCGCAACGTGCCGAACACGATCAGCAGCTTCTCCGGCGTGCTGGCTCAGTGCGGCATCAACATTGAAAATATGGCGAGCAAATCCCGCAAGGAATTCGCCTACACCATCCTCGACGTGACGGGAGACGTTTCCGCCAACGCGGCAGACTCCATTGCCGCTCTGGAGGAAGTTGTGCGCGTACGGGTGATTAAATAATCTTTTTCTGTCCGTGAAACGGCGGCCTTCCGGTGTGGAGGCCGCCGTTTTTGCTTCCTTCCCGCCTCCCGTTTCTCCGCTGTGCGGCGCGCTTTCCCTCCATGGGCGCAGACAGGCGCTTTCCGATTGACAAATTGTCGAAACCGTGATACACTCAAATTTAGTGTATAGGCTGTGAACATGCGTGAGTACGGAAAACAACGTGAATCAGAGACGGGACGTCGCCGGCTGCAAGCATCCCGCGCGGGTTTTTCGGAAGTTTCAGCATGGGAGCCTTTCGGCGAAAAGCGCGTATCCCGCGCGGTAAGCCGGATGCTTGTGCGGCAGTACAGCAGCACAAAATGAGCGCAGGGTATGCTTACCTGCATACTCTGAATAAGGGTGGTACCGCGATGCAATCCATCGTCCCTTGTCGCCTGGACAGGGGGCGATGTTTTTTTATGAAAGAAAGCCCTCTGCACGGCTACCCCGTTCGAAAAAGGAAAGGAGAATCGACATGAAGGACAAAATCAACGGCATTTTGTCAGAGGCAGAGATCAAAATCGCCGCCGCGGCCAGCGAAGGCGAGCTGCAGAATGTAAAGAGCGCGTTCACCGGCAAGCAGGGCTCGCTGACGCTGCTGATGAAGGAAATGCCGAAGCTTGACCCCTCGCTGCGTCCTGAGATGGGCAAGCTGCTTAATCAGGCCAAAAACCGTGTGACGGAGCTCATCGACGAAAAGCGCATGGAGCTCAAGCTCAAGGCCTCCGAGGTTTCCCCGGATTTTGACTGCTCGGTTCCCGGCATTCTGCCGCCGGGCGGCGCGCTGCATCCCATCACGCAGATGTGCTACGATCTGAACGATACGTTCCGCTCCATGGGCTTTGAGATCTTCCAGGAGGACGATATCACCAGCGAGCTGTACGCGTTCGACAAGCTCAACTTCCCGCCGAACCATCCTGCCCGCGAGAGCATGGACACCTACTGGCTCGAGGGTCACAGCACCGGTTCCACCAACGAAAAGCTGTGCCTGCGCCCGCATCTCACCGGCGGCAGCGTTCGCTACATGCAGACCCACAAGCCGCCCTTCCGCTTTGTGTATCCCGGCCGCGTATACCGCAACGAAACGACGGACGCGCACCATGAGCGTGCTTTCTTCCAGTACGAGGCGCTGATCGTGGACAAGGATATCACGTTCACCTCCGGCAAGGTCATGATCAAGGCCATCCTGAGCAAGGTATTCGGCACCGACGTGCCGGTGCGGATGCGCTCCGGCTTCTTCCCGTTCGTGGAGCCGGGCTTCGAGATCGACATGCAGTGCCAGGTCTGCGGCGGCAAGGGCTGCAGCGTGTGCAAGCACGTCGGATGGATTGAGGTCATGCCCGGCGGTTCTCCGCACCCGAACGTGCTGCGCGCGGCGGGGCTGGACCCGGACGAGTATACCGGTTTCTATGTGAACATCGGCCTGGATCGCCTGGTCATGATGCGCTACGGTGTGGACGACGTCCGCCTGTTCCACAGCGCCGACCTGAGATTCCTGAAGCAGTTCCGATAAGGAGGGGACGAACATGAAACTTTCGCTTTCCTGGATTGGGGAGTATGTGACGCTTCCCGCCGATTTGGATTTGAAAAAGCTCGCCTATGACCTCACCATGTCCACCGTCGAGGTGGAGGATGTGGAATACCTCGCCCGCCGCTTCGACAAGATGGTCGTCGGCGTTATCAACAGCGTGGAGCCCCATCCGAACGCCGACAAGCTGCGCGTCTGCAAGGTGGATCTCGGCGGCGACGTGAAGGAGATCGTCTGCGGCGGCATCAACCTGCAGGAGGGAATGCGCGTGGCCGTCGCCTGCCCCGGCGCCATGGTTCGCTGGCACGGCGAGGGCGAGCCGGTCGAGATCAAGAATTCCAAGCTGCGCGGCGTCGCCTCCTACGGCATGATCTGCGCTTCCGACGAAATCGGTCTGGGCGACCTCTTCCCCGCTTCGCAGGAGGCCGAAATTCTCGATCTCTCCGCGTTTGACGCTCCGGCCGGCACGTCGCTGGCTGAGGCCCTCGATCTGGACGATGTGCTCCTCGAAATCGACAACAAGTCCATGACGAACCGCCCCGACCTCTGGGGTCACTACGGCATCGCGCGCGAACTCGCAGCGCTTTACAATCTGCCGCTCAAAAAGATAGAACCCTACCAGCCGGAAGTACAGTCCGACTTCAAGGTGGAGATCGACGATTCCGACCGCTGCACGCGGTACATCGGCGTGGAAATGTCCGGCGTGTCGGTCAAGCCCTCCCCCTACAAGATGCAGAGCCGCATCTGGAAGGCCGGCATGCGCCCGATCAACGCCCTTGTCGATATCACCAACTACGTGATGCTCGCCACCGGCAACCCGACGCACGCTTTTGACGCCGACAACATCACCGATCATATTGTTGTGCGCCGCGCCGCCGCGGGCGAGAAGCTTACGCTGCTCAACGCGAAGGAGCTCGAGCTGTGCCCGGACGACCTCGTCATCACCGACTCCGAGGGCCCTGTCGCTCTGGCAGGCGTCATGGGCGGAGCGAAGGATTCCATCCTGCCCAAGACGGAGCGCGTCATTCTGGAAGTGGCCAACTTCGAATCGACCGGTATCCGCCGCACGGCGCTGCGCTACGACACGCGCACGGAGGCTTCCTCCCGCTATGAAAAGGCCGTCGACCCGGAGCGCTGCGATCAGGCTCTGTCTCTCTCCATGCAGTACTTCCATGAGCTTTACCCGGAGCTGAAGGTGACGGGCTTCTGCGACAAGTATGTCAAAAAGCTGCCGCGCGCCGAGATCGACGTGAGCCTGACGTGGCTGGCAAAGCGTCTCGGAAAGGATCTTTCGAACGACGTCATCCGTCAGAAGCTGGAGCTGCTGGGCTTTGACGTAACCATCGACGGCGACAATATGCATGTCGTCGCGCCCACCTGGCGCTCCACCGGCGATATCTCCATCAAGGACGACGTGATGGAAGAGGTTGCGCGTCTCTACGGCTACGACAACTTTGAGGCCACGGAGTTCACGACCACCTTCACCGCCGCCATCAATCAGCTGGATCAGGACCTTGTCCGCCACATCAAGGAATACCTGGCGATCCGCTGCGGGATGCAGGAGGTTTACACCTATCCCTGGATGAACGACGTGTTTGCAAACGCCGTGCTGCAGAGCATGGACGGCGTTCTGAAGCTTTCCACGCCGCCGGCTCCCGATCTGAGCTATATTCGCTCCTCGCTGCTGCCGAACCTGTGCGAGGCCGTCATGAAGAACGAACGCTATTTCGACGAGTTCTCGCTGTTCGAGGAAGCACAGGTCTTCTTTGACCGGAACTACTCCTCCCCCTACGATCCGACGGAATCGCTGCCGGAGCAGCGCCGCCACATCGGCGCGGCCTTTGCCAGCGGCAAAAAGGACGTTGCCGCCCTGTTCCGCGAGGCCAAGGGCGTGCTCGAGTACATGCCGCGCTTCACGCACATGGAGGGCTTCACCTTCCGCAAGGAGGAAAAGCCTGTCTGGGCCGACTCGGTTGTATGGCTGAACGTATACTGCGGCGACGTGAAGATCGGCGACCTCGGCCTGCTGGCCAAGAAGGTTTCGCTCGAGTGCGGCATCAAGAATCTCTCTGTCATGCTCTTCGAGATCGACGCTACGAAGCTTGTGCCGCTGCGTTCGCGCACAAATAAATTCACCCATCTGGCAGAGTATCCGGAGACGGATTACGACGTCTCCATGCTTTTCGCCTCGGACGTCAAGTGGACGGATATCCACGATGCCATTCTCGGCGAGAAGAAAGCCAGCGCCCTGCTCAAGAACGCCTCCTTTGTGGACGAGTACCGCGGCAAGCAGATCCCGGCGGGCCAGAAGTCCGTGACGATCCGCCTGACCATCGGCTCTGCTGAGAAGACGCTGACCTCGCAGGAGATCGAGAGCGCCGCCAACCAGGTGATGAAGAAGCTCGAGAAGAAGCTCGGCGCGCAGCTGCGTACGCAGTAAGCCGTCCCTCTTCTCCTGTCAGAGCGGCGTAAGATAAAAAAGGGGCTGCTGAAAACCGGCCCCAATCGAAACAGGCAACACAAAAGCGACCCGGGAAGGAAGCCCAAACGGCATCCTTTCCGGGTCGTTTCTCTTTTTTTCTGATTTTTGATGCAGACAGCCGTTCCATTTTGCAGCAGCCTGTCAGAGAATCGAAAACGTGCGGATTACAGGGAAAGCTTCCTCAACAAACTGCATGCCCGCCGTGAACCGGCGGCAGAAAACCAAATGGAACGTCAGAGCTGCACGAGACGGCCGTCCTTCATCACATACCGGATCTCGTAGGTCTGCGCGTCGAGAACGACGGCGTCGGCAAGCTTTCCGGGAGCGAGGCTGCCGACCTCACCGTCAGCGCCGACCTCGCGGGCCGGATTGATGGTGACGGACTTGACGGCATGGCGCAGCGGAATGCCGAAGGAAATAAGATTTTTCAGCTCATCGTGAAGGTTCGTCGTTGAACCGGCGATCGTACCATCCGGCAGAAGGGCATGACCGCCGCGCACCTGCACCATCTGGCCGCCGAGATCGTAGTCGCCGTCCGGCTGTCCGGCCGCGCGCATGGAATCGCTGACCACCACGGTTCTGTCCTCGCCGAGAATACGGAACGTAATGCGCAGAACAGCCGGATGAATGTGGAATCCGTCGCAGATCAGCTCCGCGGCGACCGTGGGAGTATCCATCACGGCTCCGACAACGCCGGGAGCGCGGTGCGTAAGGCCGTTCATCGCATTGTACAGATGCGTCGCATGCGTGATCCCCCACGCAAACGACTGCTTCGCCTGATCGTAATCGCTTTCCGTATGCGCGATCGAGACGGCGCACAGCTCCTTTGCCTTCGTAATCAATTCCTGCGCGCCCTCGCACTCCGGGGCAACGTCGACGAGACGGACAATGCCGCCGCAGTCGTCATAAAGCGAACGGAACAGCTCCCAATCGGGATTGCGGACATGCTCCGCCTTCTGCGCGCCCTTCTTGTTCACGGAAATAAACGGTCCCTCCATATTCACGCCGAGGACGCGCGCCCCCTCCTCCGGACGCTCCATGCAGCCGCGCGCGGCGCGCAGAGCAGCCCGAATCTCATCCGGGGACACCGTCATCGTTGTGGGGCAGAAGGAGGTTACGCCCTTCGTCAGCAGATGACGGGCCATCTTGCGGATGGCTGCCTCCTCGCCGTCGCAGGTGTCCGCGCCCACGCAGCCATGAATATGAACGTCGACAAAGCCGGGCAGGATGAGACAGCCGGTACAGTCAAGTTCCTCTTCCCCCGTCAGCGCCCGTCCAATGGAAGCAATTCTGTCGCCCTCAACCGCAAGATCCGCCTCGAGCAGATCAAAGTTTTCATCAAACAGCTGTCCATGTTTCAAGATCATCCTATTTCTCTTCCTTTCCTTTTCACTGCCCGCCAAAAAACGCCGCGGCAAAATGCTGCCGCTTCTCCTGCTGCAGTCAAGCGTATGCAGACCGCACGGACAGAGTCCGTCCCTTCATCCCGCCGGATCCGGGACCCGGTCCCACCGGCGCGTCATTCTCTTTCTGCGCGCTCCAGGCGGTTTATCGATCCCATTTATCGCAGAGCGCATTGATCTGATCGGCAAACCTGGCAAGATCCTTGTTTGCCCCGCCCTCGTTGTGACGAATAACAATGGCAAGGCGCTTGCCCGCGTCCACAAGGCGCTGGAACACCGCGGAAGCCCGCCGCGAAGGCGCGGGCTTTTTCACACGCTCCTGCACGCCTTCGTTCAGGCAGGTATTGCGCAGGAGATCGTAGGACGCGCCCGGATACGGAGCCGTTGCCCGCAGACCGAACTCGTCGCGCAGACGCATGGCGAACAGATCGCAGACACTGCTTTCTCCATGTACGACAAAAACGCGCTTCGGCTTCGGGCTGAAGCTCTGCACCCACCGCAGCAGTCCCTTGTTATCGGCGTGACCGCTGATGCCGCTGAGCTGACAAATCTCGGCGCGCACCTCGATCTCTTCGCCGAACAGCTTGACGGTATCGGCGCCCTCAAGAATAGCCCGGCCGAGCGTCCCCTCCGCCTGATAGCCGACAAAGAGAATGGTGCACTCCGGCCGCCAGAGGTTATGCTTGAGATGATGCTTGATGCGGCCTGCCTCACACATGCCGCTGGCCGACAGAATCACTTTGCAGCCGCCGCTGTTGTTGATTTCCTTCGAATCGTCGCTCGTTACCGAGAGACGAAGATTGGACACGCCGAGCGGATTGATCCCCTGACGGATCAAATCCATGGCTTCCTGATCGTAGTAGCCTGTGACATTCTCACGGAAAATATTCGTCGCCTCGACCGCCATCGGACTGTCGACATAAACGGGAAAATCGCCGTGCCCCTGCACCATATTCTCCGCCTTGATCCGGCGCAGGAAGTACAGAAGCTCCTGCGTGCGGCCGACGGCGAAGGACGGAATCACCACATTGCCGCCCCGGTCAAACGTGCGCTGAATGACCCCGGCAAGCTCCCGCGCATAGTCGGGAGGAACGTCGTGGCTTCGATCGCCGTAGGTGCATTCCATCACCACATAGTCGGCGTCGCTGAGATACTGCGGATCACGCAGCAGCGGTTGGTTCAGGTTGCCGATATCGCCGGAAAAGACGATTTTCCTCGTCTGATTGTTTTCCTCCGCCGTCACCTCGATGCTCGCGGAACCGAGAAGGTGGCCGACGTCGATAAACCGCGCCTGTACCGACGCGCTCAGGCGGATTACCTCGCCGTACCGGCAGGAGCGGAAGCGCTTGAGCACTCCCTCGGCATCGTTCATGTCATAGAGCGGCACATACCCCGGATGGCCGGAGCGCTTCGCCTTGCGGTTGCGCCATTCCGCTTCAAACATCTGAATGTGCGCGCTGTCGCGCAGCATAATCCCGCACAGATCCTCCGTCGCCTCCGTCGCAATCACGGCGCCGCGAAAGCCCTTCGCGTACAGCAGCGGCAGGCGGCCGGAATGATCGATGTGCGCATGCGTCAGCAAAACATAATCAATCTCCGCCGGATTAACCGGTATCTCCTGATTCTCATACTCGTCCGGTCCCTGCTGCATACCGCAGTCAACCAGAATATGAAGCCCGCAGACCTTCAGATAGTGGCAGCTTCCCGTCACTTCATGGGCGGCCCCAAGAAAATTCAGTTCCATGACGGCTCCTTTCCGCCGGACGTCTCCGGCACCCGTTTTCCCTTCCGCAGTCAGGCCGCCGGCGTACGGTTCGAACGCCGCATGCATCCCCGCATGACGTCCGTTCTGCCCCTGTCCGGCGTGCCGCTTCCTGTCCGCCGCAAGAGTGGGTTCTCTCTTTATTATAGAGAACTGCACCGAATGCGTCAAGGCAATTTGGGGAAATTGCCCAAATTCACTCACTCGCCCCTCGCCTGCTCCCGTCTGACCGAAGGCAATTCCCCCATGATCCGCCGGTATGTGCGCGAGAAATACGAGAGATTGGAAAAACCGCTTTGCAGAGCGCTTTCTCCTACATTGTACTTTCCGGAGGCCAGCAGGCTCCGCGCGTGATTGCAGCGCAGGAAATTGACATAGTCCAAAACCGTCTGCCCCGTTACCTCCTTAAAGGTGTGGCAGATGTAGGATTTGCTGAAGCCCGTCTCCCGGCAGACGCTGTCCATCGAAAACGGCTCCGTATAATGGCTGCATGCAAAACTGACAACCTGCTTGACAAGCTCCGACCGCCCCGCGGCCGCATTAGCCGACGGAATTGCTTCGCCCTTTACCCCCGTCCGGTACAGTGTCACGTACAGACTGAAAATCAGGGCGCGGACGGCTTCGCGGTAATACGGTGCCCGCCTTTCCATTTCCCGGACAATCCGCGCCATCGCGTCGTGCGCCTCCGGATCCGTCACGCGGGGAGCTACGGGCACTCTGCCCGCCGGGATTTCCGTGTGCTCAAACAGGCTTGTCGAAGGGATCAGGCAATAATAGCGGCACAGACCGTGCTGCGTATAAACAGTATGCAGGCGGTTGGCGTCCACCACCAGCAGATCGCCCGGAGCAAACGGCAGGCTTTCCTCCCCTGAGACAACGACGCCTTCTCCCTCCGTACACCAGAGAAATTCCAGCGCCTCATGCCAGTGCAGATACCCTGCTTTTCCTTCCCCGCACACCGTGTCAAACCGGAAAATGATGGGAAAATCCGGCTCCGGATGATGGTGCGCCTCATAATATACGCCTTCCATGGAAGTCTCCTCTCAAAGCAATATCGTGTTAATCGATCGCAAAAAAAATCTTTTCTTTTCCCCTGCAGTTTGTATAATGAAGATAAGAAATCCCATGCCGGGGAGGCCGCAGGCGCTCCTCGCGGGAACTCTCTGGAAAGGATGATCTGACATGAAACGGTTTTCCATCGGCGTCCTGCTCGACTCCTTCCGTCTTGCGCCGGAGGAGGCCATGCGGCGTGCCGCCGCGCTCGGCGTAAAAGGCGTGCAGGTCTACGCGACAAAGGGCGAGCTGGCCCCCGAAAACATGGATGCGGCAAAGCGCCGCGCGTTCCGCGCGCTGGCCGACGACTGCGGACTGACTATTTCCGCCCTGTGCGGCGATCTCGGCCGCGACTTCGGCTGCCGTGAGCAGAACGGCGACCTGATCGAGCGCTCCAAGCGGATTCTCGACCTCGCACAGGATCTCGGCACCAGCATTGTCACCACGCACATCGGTCTCATTCCGCTCGACGAAACGACGGAACGCTACCAGATTATGCAGGAAGCCTGCGGCGAGCTCGCACGGTACGCGGACAGCATGAACGCGCACTTCGCCATCGAGACAGGCCCCGACATTTCGCTGACGCTCCGCCAGTTCCTTGACGGCCTGCATTCAACCGGCGTGGCCGTCAACTTTGACCCGGCAAACATTGCGATGGTCACGGGCGAGGATCTCGTCACGGCCGTCCGCACGCTGGCCCCGTACATCGTCCACACACATGCGAAGGACGGCGTGATGCTGCGCTATCGCGGCCCGGCCTTCGTCTACGGTGGAGAGCATCCGAGCGGCGGCGGAGACGAAGTGGCCTTCCGCGAGGTCCCGCTGGGCGAGGGCAGCGTCCGCTGGCCGGAATACCTCGCGGCTCTTGAGGGCATCGGCTACCACGGCTTCCTCACCATCGAGCGCGAGGTCGGCGAAAATCCGGAAGCCGACATTGCAAAGGCCGTTTCCTTCCTGGATTCGATCATTTGACCGCCTGTGTCCGGCCGGGCGGAATCTTTGCGGGCCGGCTTTCTTCCTTCTGTTATCATACCACAGGAAAAGAGGAGTTTCATCATGAAAAAATGGAAAATCGGCGTGATCGGCGTCGGCGGCATCTCTCAAATGCACATTCAGTCCTATCTGCACAATCCCAATGTCGAGCTGTACGCTTTCTGCGACATCAACGAAAAGCGCCTGCAGGAGATGGGAGAGAAATACTCCATCACCCGCCTGTACACCGACAAGGACGAAATGCTCCGCGCCCTGCCGGAGCTTGACGCCGTAAGCGTCTGCACCTGGAACGCCGCCCACGCGCCCTGCGCGATCGCCGCGCTCAACGCCGGCAAGCACGTTCTCTGCGAAAAGCCGATGGCCACCTGCGCCGCTGAGGCCGAGGAGATGGTCGAAGCCGCCCGCCGCGCCGGAAAGCTGCTCATGGTCGGCTTTGTCCGCCGCTACGAGAAGGGCTCCGCTCTGCTGCGCCAGCTCGTCAGCCAGGACTTCTTCGGCGAGCTGTACTATGCCAAGGCTACCTATCTGCGCCGCAACGGCAACCCCGGCGGATGGTTCGGCGACAAATCCCGCTCCGCGGGCGGCCCGCTGATCGATCTGGGCGTGCACGTCATCGATCTGACCCGTTATCTCATGGGCAACCCGAAGCCAGTTTCCGTCTACGGCGCAACCTTCCAGAAGCTTCTGAACCGTCCCGGCATTATCACGCCGAAGGCCTACTATTCCACCTCCGCGGGCCCGAACGACATCTGCGACGTTGAGGATCTCGCGAGCGCGATGATCCGCTTCGAGAACGGAGCGGTCCTGCAGGTAGAGGCCGCCTTCTCTCTGAACCTCAAGGAGGACACCGGCAGCGTGCAGCTCTTCGGTACGAAGGGCGGAGCGCGCCTCGCGCCCGGCCTTGAGCTGTACAGCGAGCTCAACGGCTATATGACGGACGTAACGCCCGTCTGCCCGCCCGAGTCGTTTGACGATGAATTCCAGGCGGAGGTCGACCACTTCATCGACTGCTTTGCCAACGGAGAGCCCTGCCGTTCCCCCGCAGAGGACGGCGTGCAGATTATGCGCATTCTCGACGCAGTCTATGAGTCCGCCCGCACGGGTCACGAGGTCATTCTCTGATTTTTCTTCCGGGCGTTTTCCGGTTCGGCATCCGGCGGACCGGGCCGCCGCAAACCCGGCGAAAACGATCCTAAAAGGGGCTGTTGCAAAATGAAAACGCAAGAGCCATCTGCACTAAAAATTTAAAACAGGCAATGAAAATCGGCCCTCGAGAGAAGCGGTTTTGCTCTTCTCGAGGGCCGATTTTTGTGCATAATTTTTTGTAAGGCTATTTTGCAAAAGTCTCTTCTGTGTCTTACAATCAGGCGTCGTGTGTTTCTCCCCGTGCGGGCGGGAAGCCTTATGTACGCCGGTAGCGGAACAGTCGGGACTCCGGCGGAAAATCCGCTTCACCCTTCAGCTTGAGCGCCATTTTCTGCACGACAAAATTGTAGTCGTCCCATGAACCGGAAGAAACCATATAGAGCAGACGGCCGTCAGCCGCCATCCATTTGGTCGGGAAATTCGGCTGATAATCGCCGTAGGTTCCCCAGTCGTCATCCCGGTAGAACAGCTTCCAGGGACCCCAGGGCTCCGGCGCTTCGTACAGGGTGAGCTGGCTGATGCTCGATTCGGGATAGCCCATCTGATGAATAGGACGCGGGTGCAGCTCGCGGTCAATAAAGCTGTAGTTTCCCATGAGGTAGCGGCCGATACCGGGATTATAAACGACGTGATTGGCTCCCGTCATCTTGTAATACCGGAAGACAGGCTTCGCATCGCTTTCCCTGGAGCTCCAGGACGGCGATGACGGCGTATCGGAGGAGTAAAACTCCCAGGCCGCCCTGTTGAGAATCTGCGTCTTCGGAACCCGCCCGAGAAGCAGGGCGTCGTTGTTCTCCCAATAGCTCTGTCCATCCTCCAAATCACAGGGGAAAAACGCATACACATACTCATCACGAGCATTCGCGTAGCCCTGTCCGAACTGGAGAAAATGACAGGAAGCAAGCCGTCCCGAGAAGAAATCAGTCGGCGTTACGGTGTGGTCGAAGGTCTTTCCGCCGTCCTCCGAGCGAACAATCCAGCCGGACAGATTGTGCTGACGGCCAAAGAACGGATTATCGCCGTAATTCTGTACCTCAACGCTCAGATACAGAACACCGTCAATATCCAGAAGCCCCGCGGGCTTGACGCCGGAAACCTCATGATTCCCCTCAAACAGGGACAGGGGAACCGGCTGAGGATTAATCATATCGATGCTCCATTGCCCCGTGTTTGTGAGCGCCGCGGGAGCAAAGCGGAGCGTCTGCACCCGCCACAGGTTCATGGTGCAGCCCTTATTGTCTCCCGCGCCGCAGTACAGGCAATCGTCCGCTCCCCAGGTGATGGGCCACATGTCGCCCTCTCCGCTGTGGTAGCGGTAGGCGTCAAAGAGAACCTCCTGAATATAATCGGACGGCTCCTGCGGCGGAATCGCCTGCGGATACAAAAAATAATCCCTGTTTTCGCCATTCAATCCGGTACATTTCTTTTTCAACATGGAATATCAGCCTTATCTTTGTTTTTTGTGTGAGGAATACCGTCCCATCATTCCCCCTTGGAAATCGCTCCATCGGACGGAGAAGGGGGCCGACGGGCATCAAAAAACAGGCAGCGCCCATCTTGAGGCCCATTCGGCGCATTGGGTCCTGATTTAAGGAAAACAAACCGCTTTTCTGTCAGACGCCCCCCAAAAACGCGTCAAGTCCTTGCGGACAGCCGGGCGCGTCATAGGGGGGCGACGAAATGCCTCCGTGCGGGCAGCCGTACGGAGCACGGCTGCTCCCCGCACAATCTTACTTATAAAAATCAGAACGCCTTATCGAGATAATCCTGATACCACTGCAGCCACTCATAATACTGATAGGTCTTGAGCTGCTCGAGATGGTTGTTCCAGCTGGCGTCATCCACGCCGTTCAGAACGCTGGTCGCGATAAAGTTGCCAATGTACGTGAACAGCTCCGTCTCCATGAAGGTGCGCTCGCTGGTCTTCTCAGGAGCCACAAAGCGCAGCGGAAGCTGACGCTCGACAGGCAGGCAATAATCATGCATCTGCTCCACGCAGTCAATGCGGTACCAGGAGGTGAAGGAGTTCTCCTTGAGGACCGTCGCGCTCTCGCTCTCCGTGATGAAGCTGCCCATATCGACCATACCCTGCGTGTACTTGTAGTTCTCGATGGTGTAGTCGTCCGTCAGATCCTCCGGAAGCTTCTCAAACACATTGCCGTCCTCGTCAATGTCCCAAGCCTCGCCCTGCGGGCCAAAACGGCTGGTATACTTGAGCTCGGTGGAGCTTCCCATGTAATCCCACCATTCAAGCAGGCGCGGAATATCGGTGCAGGCGCTCGTGATGCAGAAGCCGCAGCGGTTGGCGTTGAACTTGGCCTGGGAACCGGTCTTGACATAGCCGGGGCCGTCCTCTGCCTCGAGAACCGGAACGGGAACCCACTTCTCCGCCTCGCTCTCGCTCATATCGGCATAGGGAGACCAGGTATAATAGCAGCCGACAACACCCTCGTTGATCTTCGAATGATACTGCTCCGAGGTCTGGGAGAACATTTCCTGATCCATCAGGCCCTCAGAAACCAGCATGTGGGCATACTCCAGGAAGCTGCGGAACTCCTCCGTGTCAACCGTGCCGACTACTTTGCCGTCGGTGACCATCTTGTAGGCGCTCTCATCGCTCGAGTCGGTGCCCGCAATGCCCCACGGATTGGCGACGTTCATGATCTTGGAGCACCAGTCGCTCTGGGAAGGCTCGAAGGGGATCTCGTCCGCTACGCCGTTGCCGTTCGCATCCTGCTCCTTGAACGCCTTGAGAACGTTATAGAATTCCTCTGTGGTGGTGGGAACGTCCATCCCGACCTTATCCAGCCACTCCTTGTTCATGAACATGATGCCTTCGGCGTCGTTTTCATAGCTGGTCTGGGGACCGGTCATCAGCGAACGGATAGAGCCGTCCGGCCAGGTCACGATATCCAGACCGTTGCTCAGGCTGGACTCGTAATCCTCCACAATGTGGGGCGCATACGTCTTGAGCAGATCGTCCTTTGCCAGGTCAGCGAAGGAATCCATGTTGCTGGCAATCTGATCGGTACCAATCAAACCGAGAAATGCATCCGGCAGATCGGACGTCAGCATGATGTTGACCTTATCGGTCGCGTCCGCGGCGGCAATCGGCATCCACTCGATGTGAACGTTCGTAGCCTCCTCGGCGAGCTTGAAGATCTCCTTGTTGTTGAAATCCTCATCCTTGCTCAGAGGATTCAGGCCGACAGCGATGGTAAAGGTGACCTTCTCGCTTCCCTGCTCCGAGCTGTCCCCCTCCGTGGACCCTCCGACGGAGGATGTTTCGCCGCCCTGACTGCAGCCTGCGGCAGCCAGCATGAGTACCGCCATGAGAAACGCCAACGCTTTTTTGCCCATGTGCTTTTTCATACGTCATTTCTCTCCTCTTACTATTTTATCTCAATCGGTCCCGGAAATCATCCCTTGACGGAACCAATCATGACCCCTTTTACAAAATATTTTTGCAGGAACGGGTAAACACAGATGATCGGCAGCGTGGAAACCACGATAATACCGTACTTGATCACCTGGGACATTTTCTGCAGCATCGCCGCGGCGGAAGCGTCCGACGTAACGGAAGCCTGCGCATTGGTGGATACCGTCAGCAGAATCTCGCGCAGATAGAGGGCAAGCGGATACTTGCTTCTGTCCGTCAGGAAAATCATCGGATTGAAGTAGGAATTCCAATAGGTTACCGCCAGGTAAAGCACCAGAACGGCGGCAATCGCCTTGGAAAGCGGCATCACAATCTGGAAGAAGAAGCGTCCGTCTCCGCAGCCGTCGATTCTCGCGGCGTCGCGCAGCTCCTCAGCAACGTTGGACAGCATGAAGGAACGCGTGATGATAATGTTGTAAACCGCAATCGAGCTGATAATCACCATCAGGAAGCGCGTGTTCGTCAGATTCATGGACTTGATGACCATATAATAGGGAATCAGGCCTCCGCTGAAATACATCGTAAACACGAAGTATCCCATAATCACATTCCGGAAAGGAAGCTCGCGGCGTGAAAGCGAGAAACCGGCCATCATGGTAAAGAACACGCCCAGCGCGGTTCCCAGCACCGTATACAGAAGGGTATTGCCGTATCCGATCCACACACGGCTTTCTTCAAACACCTTCTCGTAGCCCAACAGGGTGAACCCCTTCGGGTAGAGCAGCATTTCACCGTTGTTGACATAGGTCGGATCCGAGAAGGACGCAACCAGGACAAAATAAATGGGATAAGCCATAATCACAATCAGGAAGAGCAAAATAAGGACAACAATCGCATTGAATACGATATCCTGCGTGACTTTTCTGGGTTTGACGCCCGCTGTCTTTTCCATCAAGATTCCTCCTTTACCACAAGCTGGAGCCGGAAAGCTTCGCGGAAATCTTGTTCACCGTAATGAGCAGGATGAAGTTGATCACGTTGTTGAACAGGCCGATGGCAGCCGAATAGCTGAACTGCTGCTGCGTCAGGCCGATCTTGTACACATAGGTGGAGATGACCTCAGAGCTCATAATGTTCAAATCATTCTGCATCAGGAACACCTTCTCGTATCCGACGCTCATGATACTGCCCACATTCAAAATCAGAAGGATCACCATGGTGGGAATGATCGCAGGCAAATCAATGTGCCAGATCCGCTGCAGCTTGGTGGCGCCGTCCACCTGCGCGGCCTCATGCAGCGCCTGATCCACGCCTGTCAGCGCGGCCAGATAAATGATGGAGTTCCACCCCATGTCCTGCCAGACGCCCGACCAGACATAAATGTGTGGGAAATACTCCGCAACGCCCATGTAATAGGTATCCTCGGCGGCTCCGAACATCTCCAGCATGTGATTGAGAAAACCGGAGCGGGGGGACAGGAACACCGTAATCATGCCGACCAGAACCACCGTGGAAATAAAGTGAGGCATGTAGGTGACGGTCTGCGTAACACGCCGGAAACGATTGCTCTCCACACTGTTGATCAGAACGGCCAGAATAATCGGAATGGGGAAACCCACAATCAGAGAATACACGCTCAATGTCAGCGTATTTCCGAGGATCTGCCAGAATCGCGGCATGTTGAAAAAGCGCTCAAACCACTCAAACCCGACCCACGGGCTTCCCAGAATCCCCTTGGAGGGCGAATAATTCTGAAACGCCATCAGCACGCCGTACATCGGCGCATAGCAGAAGATCGCAACCATAATCACAGCGGGCAGCAGAAAAATATAGAGCATGTAGCTTTTTTTCATCTGCTGCAGCGTACGGCGAGCCGATCCTCTTTCTCCGGTTTTTTTCATATTTATTACCCTTTCCTGGTTTGATTGTTGACTATATTTTATTATATTTCACGAATGTTTACTTGTAGTTTTTTCGGCGGATACTGTAAAATATTTACTTTTTTCGACGTTTGAAGGTTGATTCGGGAAAAACGGCCATGTTATAATACTGGACAGGAAAGGAGTGATCCCGCCATGCGTTACCTTGATTATCCCGAGCGTCAGGTGTTCGGAAGCCAGAACCTTCCCTGTTTTTTCTATGCTGTGGAGAAAACACACCCACGCTACAACATGCCGTTTCATTGGCATCCGCTCTTTGAAATTCTCCACGTATACGAGGGAAGCTTTCAGCTTCATCTCAACGAGCGCACCTTTCTTCTCGGTCCGGGCGACACGGCGCTGATTCAAAACGGAATCACGCATGGCGGAACTCCGCAGAGCGATCGGGAATGCCGGTATGAATGTCTTTTGATCGATCTGAACGCCATCTCCCTGTTCTCCTCTTCCATTCGCCAATATGAGCCCAAGCTTACGGATCTGTTCAACAGCTCCATCCTGCTGGACGGTTACTGCCCCGCTTCCGAAACGGAAATCACAGAGCTCATCCTGCGCATGCTCCGGCCGTTTCAGGATCGCGACAGCGTCGATGCTCTGAGTTTGATTGGATACACGTATCTCCTGTTTTCCGCCGTTATCCGGCGTCATGCCTATACGGAAACGCCCCTGCTCCAGTACTCCAAAAAATTTGAAGCTCTCAAAAAGGTGCTTTCATATATTGAAGAGCATTACCAGGAACGGCTCGACCTCGATACGCTTGCCTCATGCGCCAACCTGAACCCCAGCTATTTCTGCCGCTATTTCAAGGAACTGACGCACCGCACGCCCATTGATTACCTCAATTTTTACCGGATTGAGGTAGCCTGCGAGCAGATGGTTTATTCCAACCGTCCGCTCACCGAAATTGCCTACGACTGCGGCTTCACAGATTCCAGCTATTTTATTAAGGTATTCCGGCATTACAAACACATGTCCCCCACTCAGTACATGCTTGGCGCCAAGGGACCAAGCTGAGCCCCCCGATAACCAAAAGAAAAAGGCAGGCCCTTCCCGCCCAAGCGGGGAGGCGCCTGTCTTTTCCTTTTCGTGCCGTGCGGACCGCCGTCCTGTCCGCACGCGAACCGAACGGCCAAAGGAAGAACATAAAAAAACGGCGGCGCGTCCCTTCCGGGAATATCGCCAGC
>ERZ779885.1377-NODE-1377-length-24736-cov-4.203800_pt1 | contig 24736 bp, 17 predicted proteins | sample MGYA00511554_ERZ779885 | MGnify/ENA primary metagenome ERZ779885 (study PRJEB29588, sample SAMEA2160998) | human gut metagenome | biome: human gut; feature: human-associated habitat; material: faeces | place: Denmark | collected 2008/2010 ... | reverse complement strand
GCTGGTGGTCCGGCACGTAACGTTCTGGAGATCGCAGGAATCAAGAATATCCGTACAAAGTCACTTGGCTCCAACAACAAGCAGAACGTCGTTCTTGCTACGCTGGAAGCACTGAAGCAGATGAAGTCTCCGGAGGAAGTTGCAAGACTTCGCGGAAAATCTATTGAAGAGATCATGGGCTAAGCAGACAGAATCTGTTATGATATAGTCAGATCTGTCACATAAGGAGGTAAGATTGAAATGGCAAACTTAAAAGTTACGTTAGTAAAGTCTACAATCGGCGCCATACCAAAGCATAAGAAGACAGTTGAGGCTCTTGGTCTCAAGAAGACCGGCAAGACAGTCGTACTGCCGGACAATGTTTTTAACTGCGAAGCAAGCTGTCCCAGTCCACTTTCCAGCTGCTGTGTTCCACTTGTAAGAGAACTGTTTCCGTCAGAAACTGCTGCATTCAACTGTGAGATTCCTGTAGAAACCTGATCCAGATTCTCCAGTGCGGATAACTGTTTCGCCCCTGCTGCAAGCTGTTCTGCTCCCGCAACATACTGTGTCACACCATCTGCAAGTGTATTTGCTCCGCTGACATACTGTGTAGTACCGCTCTTTAATGTATCAAGTCCTGTCTCCAGACTCTGCGCTCCGGATGCCAGACTGCTGACTCCGGATGTGATCTGTGCGGAATTAGCATTCAGTGTTGCAACTCCGTCAGTATAGCTCTTTACTCCATCATTTAAGGTATTTACTCCGCTTGTCAGTGTCGGCACTTTTTCAGTCAGTGTGCCAACACCTTCATCAAGCTGCGCTGCACCACTGTCTACCTGTGATACACCATCTGTGTATTCTTTCAGTCCTTCTGTCAGTGTCTCAGCACCGCTTTTGAAAGTCAGCGTGCTGTCTGCAAGTTTTTTCAGATTGGTTGTAATGGTTTTATTTCCATCAGAGGCTGTTGTCAGACCATCTTTAAGCTCTGTTGATCCATCGGCAGCTTCCTGCATGCCGTCTCCGACTGTACCTATCTGATCGAACACTGTCTGTGTATATGTTTCTGTTACTTTGGAAGCAACCGCCTCACGAATCTTTGACAGAGCAGTTTCGCTCATTTTGGAAGCAATGTAGTTTGTTCCCGGGTTTGTTTCATATTTCAGTTCCATTTTCTTCGGATTGTCATCCATCAGTGTAGAAGCATCAGAAGAAAAATCTTCCGGAATCGTGATTACCATATAATAGGTTCCATTTTTCAGTCCCTGTTCTGCCTCGTCGCTGTCTACAAAATGGAAATCCAGTGAATCGTTGTCTTTCAGTTCATCCACCATATCTGAACCGACGCTTAACGTCTTTCCATTATATTCTACTGATTTGTCATTGTTGACTACTGCTACCGGGAGTTTATCGAGATTTCCATATGGGTCCCACATGGATTTCAGGAACAGTCCCGCATAGATCACCGGAATAACAATGATCGCCATCACGACAATGATCAGAATCTTATTATTCCATAAGCTTTTCCACTCATTTTTGATCATAATTGTGCCCCTTTCTTTCTAGTAAAAGTCTTTAGCTCTATTAATCAACATCATGTTGCTTTTCTTTGCAATCCGTATTATACTAAACACAGGAAACAGTTACAACCGACAAACATTTTGTTTTTTGTATATTAATGAACATTTTTACAAATTATGTCTATTAGATGTCAAAAATTGACATTTTACATAAAACCTGTTTGTTTTTGGTAAAAAGATTGGGGGATTTTTACATGACAGAAAAAATGGACCGACGTGTCCGCAAAACGAAAGCACAGCTCCGGGAAGGACTTGCCCGGCTCATGCAAAAGAAAAGTATCAAGGAAATTTCCGTAAAAGAACTGGTAGATGAGGTCGATATCAATCGTTCTACCTTTTATCTGCACTATACAGACATTTATCAGATGCTGCACAAAATTGAAGAAGAAGCAATGCAGAATATTACGGAAGTTATGCAGAACCACCCGATTGACCCAGGTAACCCGGATTCCGTACTGCCATTTATTGTCCAGTTCTTTTCCATCATGGATAAAGACCGTGATTTGTGCCTGGCGCTTCTTGGACCACACGGTGATATGGCATTTGTAGAACAGATTGAAAACCTTCTGGCAGAAACTTTTCTGAAACAACTTCCGGACAGATTTCCAAAGAATGATCCGGATATCAAATATCCATATGCCTTTATTCTTAACGGATGTGTTGGACTGATCCGTACCTGGCTGTCTTCGCCACAGAGTGAGTCTCCTGAACAGGTGGCGCGACTGACTTATCATCTGATTGAAAATACCATACAGGGTTATCTGAATATGAAAAAATAATTATAACAGAAAAGAACCCTGCGGACTCTTACAGAAATTTTAAACTCATCTCTGTCCGAAGCTGCAAGGTTCTTTTTATGTAATCTTAATTATGCCATGCCAGACGTTTTACATCTGCATGTACATCACCTGTCATCCAGTCTACATCATTGGTGATCCAGTCCATGATTCCCAGCTGACGCATTTCCCATTCAACGGTCTGCTCTCTGGATTCAACAGTCTCTTCTACTTCCATTGTAGTATCGATCTCATCGTATCCAAAAATATAGCCACCGGCACACCAGATGCTGAAATTACTGTCCGGACCCGGATCTACAGTGTCACCTCTCTGTGCGATCAGTCCGTCATGGCGTCTCTTGTATTCCTCTTCACATCCTGCTTTCAGTTTTGTCATAAACATTCTGTGACGGATCAATTCTTTATTTTCTCTTACAATACCAAAGTTATGATACATCAGTCTCATATCTTCACCCGGTGTGGAAATCCAGTCAAATGTGTCATCGATCTTCGCAGTGATTGCATCTTTTACGCTCACTTCTTCAGCGCTTAATTTTGCTCCATCTTCATTTTCATAATAACCAAAGATCAGGTCTTCTGCATTCCAGATACTGAAATTTTTTACTTTATTTCGATCAAGAAATGTGGTCAGATCCGGCCAGATTTCTCCAAGTTTTTTACGATAGTCGTTCATTTTGCCTGATTTTACTTTCATTGCAAATGCATGTCTTTCCATTATAAAAGGCCTCCTGTCATATGTGTTTGCACCAGGCTTTCCACCTGGATTTATAAAATCAAATTTTCTGATACTGATTTTACCACATCCGCATTCGTAATACAATTTGATTTACGGTAAAATATTACCTGTGAAATCTTTTTGAAAATTCTTTTATTCATGAAACAGAATCTGTGAAAAATACCGCACCATTCCGTCATCTGTCCAGCAGAGCATCCCGGCTGCATCTGCCATTTTCTGCGCATCTACACAATATGCAGACATACAGGAATTATGCTTGTACGGTCCGGCACTCATGATCAGGATATCTGTTTTGCCCTCTGCTTTCATCTTCTCTGCAAGTTCTTCAGTCATTTTGTTCTGCAGTAACTTGTCCTTCTTGTACTGTGCAGAATCATGCATGTCTTCCTGCATGGTCTGCAGCACCAGCGTCTTTTCATACTGTAGTGCACGTTGTTTCATCTCTTCTGCTGTTCCGCTCTCCGGAGGACAGGCCGGATTTACATTATAGCAGCCACACAGGTTTTCTTCACAGAATGTCCGATATTCCGGCACAAAAACAAGCTCTTTTGTATCCATAACGGCAGCTCCCGAAAATCCCAGGAAAATTGCCTCTTTCACCAGATCCATATTAAAATCTCCCTTCTGTTGTTATTCATAGTCTTCTATTATACACATCAAATAATTTCCTTCTATTATAATGCCACAAAGTGAATTTTGTTGCAATCTTTCAAAGACATGTTATGATTAGCATAAAATACAATTTTACCAGAAAGGACTGCCCATGTACCGTATTTTCATCGTAGAAGATGATGAGATCATCGCCAACCTTCTGAAAAAGAATCTCTGTTCCTGGGGATATGATGTCTCCTGCGCAGAAGATTTTTCCAATATCATACAGGAATTTGCTCACAGAGATCCGCAGCTTGTCCTGCTGGATCTGAAACTGCCTTTTTATAACGGTTTTCACTGGTGTGAGGAGATTCGTCGGATTTCCCAGGTACCGATCATCTTTATTTCCTCTGCATCTGACAATATGAATATGGTCATGGCAATGAGCCGTGGTGCAGACGATTTTATTGCAAAACCATTTGATCTGGATGTGCTGACTGCCAAGATTCAGGCAATCCTGCGCCGTACCTATTCCTTCGGAACTCCGGGAAATGTCCTTGAACATAAGGGTGCTGTCCTGAATCCTTCCCACTGTACCCTGACCTGGAACGGTCATGATATTGACCTTACGAAAAACGAACTCCGCATTCTGGAGATACTTCTGGAACATGCCGGAAAAGCAGTCTCCAGAGATGCCATTATGACAAAGCTCTGGGAAAGTGACAGCTTTGTTGACGACAATACCCTGACCGTAAATATCACCCGTCTGCGCAAAAAACTGGAAGGGGAAGGGCTGAAAGACTTTATCATCACCAAAAAAGGACTTGGATACATGGTATAATGTGCAACTTAAAAGCACTCACCCTATGAAGGATTACTTTATGAAATTATTTCTGGATTATCTGAACAAAATAAAACTACAAATCTTACTGATGCTTTTTCCGACGATACTTACAGGAATGATCTTCCTTCTGTACCAACTTCCACTGGAACCCATTCTGTACATTGCGGTCCTCTGGATTCTGACCGGGCTTGGTACGTGTGCTTTCGGCTTTCATAACTACCAGAAGAACATTCATAATCTTCAGATTATCTCTGCAGCACCGGATATTAATCTGTCCCGTATGGATGCTCCTTCCAACGAAGCCGATGCTCTTCAGCAGGAGATTATGCACAGCCTGAACCGAATGCGAATAGATGCTGAAACTGCTAACCAGAAGACACTGGAAGAAATGACTGATTATTACACGATGTGGGCTCACCAGATCAAGACACCAATTTTTGCTCTGCGTCTGCTCCTTCAGGAAAATCCGACAGTGAATAAAGAAGCTCTCACTGAACTTTTTAAGATTGAACAGTATGTAGAAATGGTTCTAGGTTATCTGCGCACAGAAGATATGTCCTCGGATCTGAAACTTTCACGCTGTGCCCTTGATTCGATCATCCGTGAACAGATACATAAATATGCCGGAATCTTTATTTCAAAAAAACTGTCTCTGACTTATGAAGGAATTTCAGAGAATGTCCTGACCGATGAAAAATGGCTTGGTTTTGTAATTGGACAAATTTTGTCAAACGCACTCAAATACACCCGTACCGGCGGGATTCGTATTTCTTTGAAAGATGTCCCCGGTAACTCACAAAATACAGAGGATATTTCAAACATGATAAGCCCATCTCCCGTTACACTTATAATCGAAGATACCGGCATCGGTATCCGCAAGGAAGATCTTCCACGTATCTTCGAAAAAGGCTACACCGGAGTCAACGGGCGTGAAAACAACCGTGCAACCGGTATCGGTCTGTATCTCAGCAAGAAAATCATGAAACGTCTCGGTCATCGCATCTATGTAACTTCCGAAGAAGGCAAAGGAACAAAAGTATTCCTGGAATTTTCCCAGAATGTCCTGACCATGTATTAATTAGAAATATCCTAGGAGTTTATGCCTCCATTCGAAACGACCTTACAGAAATGTAAGGTTTTTTCGTATATTGTAACCTGCTTCGATGGCAGAAGCCGGGAAAGATTTCTATACTTACCTTATCAATAAAAAAGAAAGGAGCCCCAGTTATGGCTTTACTAGAAGTAACTAATATCAAAAAAATATACAGCACCCGTTTCGGAGGAAACAAAGTGCAGGCACTCTCCAATGTCACTTTTTCTATAGAAAAAGGGGAATTTGTTGCAATCATGGGAGAATCCGGTTCCGGAAAGACTACCCTCCTCAACATACTGGCATCTCTCGACCGCCCGACTTCCGGAGAAGTTCTCCTCGAAGGAAAAAATATCGTACATCTTACAGAAAAAGAAATCTCGGCTTTCCGAAGAAAAAACCTTGGCTTTGTTTTTCAGGATTTTAATCTGCTGGATACCTTCTCTTTAAGAGATAATATTTATCTTCCACTCGTCCTTGCCGGCGAAGATTACCGAGAAATGGAACAGAAGATCCGCCCGATTGCACAGGCACTGTGTATCACAGAACTTCTGGATAAATATCCTTATGAAGTTTCCGGTGGACAGAAACAGCGTGCAGCGGTTGCCAGAGCTCTGATCACAGACCCGAAGCTGATTCTTGCTGATGAGCCCACAGGAGCCCTCGATTCAAAAGCAGCATCTGCACTGCTTTCCATGTTTGGCGAGATCAATGACGAAGGACAGACGATTCTGATGGTCACGCACAGTGCACAGGCTGCCAGCCATGCATCCAGAGTCCTTTTTATTAAAGATGGAGAAGTTTTTCATCAGATTTATAAGGGCAGTAAATCCCGCCAGGAAATGTATCAGATGATTGCCGATACGCTTACCATACTGACGACAGGCGGTGAATATCATGCGTAAAGGAATCTTCTCAAAACTGGCAGTTCAGAACATCCGCAACAATAAAAGCACCTACATTCCTTACATGATCACCTGTATCTTCTGCATCGCCATGATCTATATGATGGAATTTTTACGCGACTGTCCAACGCTGGATCAGGCTGTTCGCCATGCCGCAGAAGTACGAATGATTCTCTCTACAGGAGAAGTTGTTGTTGTGATCTTCTGTGTGATCTTTCTGATCTACAGTAACAGTTTCCTGATGAAAAGAAGGCAGAAAGAAATCGGACTTTACAATATTCTTGGACTGGAAAGAAATCATATCGGCATTGTACTGTTACTGGAAACGATTTTTACAACAATCCTTTCCCTCACTGGTGGAATCGCAATCGGAATCCTTGCCAGTAAACTGTCACTTCTCCTTCTTCTGAGACTGCTGCATATTCCGGCAGTACTTGGATTTTATATTTCCACAAAGGGAATTATTACTTGTCTTCTGATGTTCGGTGCCATTTTCCTGTTGATCCTTCTTCTGAATCTCAGAAGGATTCATTTAAGCCGTCCGGTAGAATTACTTCGTGGCAACAACACGGGAGAAAGAGAGCCGAAAGCAAAATGGCTTATGGCACTGCTTGGTTTTATCTGTCTTGGTATCGGTTATTACCTTGCCATCACAACAGAATCACCAATTAAAGCAATCACAATCTTCCTGCTTGCCGTAATCCTTGTTATGGCAGGAACCTATCTGCTTTTTACTGCAGGCAGTATTGTAATTCTGAAGTTTCTTCGCCGCAGAAAAAGCTTTTACTACAAGACTGGAAATTTTATCAGTATTTCCGGTATGCTTTACCGTATGAAGCAGAACGCTGTCGGGCTGGCCAGTATCTGTATCTTAAGTACCGGAGTTTTACTCATGATTTCCATGACTGTCTCTATCTATTTTGGTATGAATGATATCATGGTAAACCGTTACCCATACGATACCGATATCTCCATTACCGGTGTCGGTGAAGAGGAATGCCAGACTGCAATAGAAACATTTGAAAAAGCAATTTCTGACAACAAGGTTCCGGTAGACAAAAAAGCCGAAGAAATTTATCTCACAATCATCAGTCGTATAGATCACGGGCAGATTCAGATTGCTGAGCCAGGTACTTTAACAGAGTCTGGTTCTGTACTGACACTTTCACTTGTGCGTCAGTCTGAATATGAAAAACTCACTGGTACAAATCCGGCATTACAGGATGGAGAGATTCTTGCATGGGCTTCAAAGATGACTGAAAAATCAGATTCTCTCACAGTCAATGATTCTGTTTTCTCTGTAAAAAAATGGCTGGATAATTCTCCTCTGACCTGCGGTCGCGATATCGTCTATAGAAATGCAGTATTTGTTGTCACTGATTCTGATTTTGAAAAGTTTGATAAAATGCGAACAGAAATGTATAAGAATACCTCAGCTACCCCTGCTGGACAGGATCTGACCGTTCATCTTGGTCTGGATATCACCGGCTCCGATGAAACCAAAATTGCCTATGGTACACCGGTACTGGATGCAATAAAAGCTCTGCAAGATAATGGACAGCTGTCGGATAACTCCTGGATTACTTCCGGAATCCGTGCACAGGAATATGATTCCTACTACGCAGATAACGGTTCCCTTCTGTTCATCGGAATTTTTCTCGGATCACTTTTCCTTCTCGGTACAGCGATGATCATCTACTACAAACAGATCTCGGAAGGATACGAAGACCAGAATCGTTTTGAGATCATGCAGAAAGTAGGACTGAGCCATCGCGAAGTCAAAAGCTCAATCCGACGTCAGATCCTGATGGTATTTTTCCTTCCGCTTCTCATGGCAATGCTTCATATTTCCATGGCATTTCCACTGATCCGCCGGATGCTCCTGCTGTTCGGCATGACAAATACCAGATTGTTCATCGGCTGTACCGCCGGTACGGTGCTGATCTTTGCACTGGTATATGGCCTGATCTATCTCATGACCGCAAAATCGTATTATCATATCGTAGAACGGAGATAACAACATATAAAGTAAGCCCCTCACTTGCAGAATCTCATCTGTAAATGAAGGGCTTATATCATTTCATAATTAATCTAATTTCAAGATCAGATATTCAGAAGGTCGCTGAATACTTTCAATGCTCCGTCTGTCTCGTGTGCAAGAACACGTTTTGCAAGGACTTTACCAAGCTGAACGCCTTCCTGGTCAAAGCTGTTTACATTCCACAGGAATCCCTGGAACATAACTTTATTTTCGAAGTGTGCAAGGAGTGCGCCAAGGCTTGCCGGATTTACCTGCTCGCCGATGATGATGCTGGACGGACGTCCGCCTTCGAAGTTCTTATTGCGATTGTCATCTGCTTTACCGCATGCAAATGCAACGATCTGAGCTGCTACGTTTGCACAGAGTTTCTGCTGGCTTGTGCTGTCCTGGATCACTACATCTGTACCCATCTGGTTGTTCTTAAATCCGATAAACTGAAGCGGTACGATGTCTGTTCCCTGATGCAGGAGCTGATAGAAGGAATGCTGTCCATTTGTTCCTGGTTCTCCAAAGATTACCGGTCCTGTTACATAATTTACAGGATCACCGAAGCGGTTTACAGATTTTCCGTTGGATTCCATATCAAGCTGCTGTAAATGTGCCGGGAAACGGCTCAGTGCCTGTGAATACGGAAGAACTGCTGTGCTTGGATATCCAAGGATATTTCTTTCATATACACCGATCAGAGCATCCAGCATAGCCGGGTTCTGCATAACATCTTCGTTTTTAGCAAGTTTATCTTCTTCTGCTGCACCTTCAAGGAATTCTGCAAATACTTCCGGTCCGAATGCCAGAGATAACACAGCACCACCAACTGCAGATGTAGAAGAATAACGTCCGCCGATATAGTCATCCATGAAGAATGCTGCGAGGTAGTCATCGCTCTTTGCAAGAGGAGATGTCTCACTTGTAACTGCGATCATATGTTTGGAAGCATCCAGACCTGCATTCTTCAGAGCATCTTTAACAAAAGATTCGTTTGTCAGTGTTTCAAGGGTTGTACCTGATTTGGAAACCAGTACAAAAATGGAATGTGCAACATCGATAGAATTCAGAACTGCTGCCGCATCATCCGGATCTACGTTGCTGATGAATTTTGCTTCCATTTTGAATTTGTCGTTTTTCTTTGCCCAGTTTTCAAGTGCAAGATACATTGCACGAGGACCAAGGTCACTTCCGCCGATACCGATCTGAACAACAGTTGTGAATTTTTCTCCTGCTGCGTTTGTAATCTCACCTGCATGTACTTTATTGGCAAAGTCAGCGATCTTCTGCTGCTGTTCTACATAGAAAGCACGTTTGTCAACACCGTCAGCTGTGACAGTATCACCAAGCTGTCCACGTGTCAGCTGATGAAGAACAAGACGTTTCTCACCTGTATTGATCATTTCGCCATTATAAAGAGCTGCGTATTTTTCAGTAAGCTGTGCTTCTTTTGCCAGTTTTTTAAGACCTTCCAGCACTTCATCATCTACCTGCTTTGCAGCATAGTTATATGCAAGACCAGCAGCCATCGGTACACTGTAGTTCTTTACACGTTCTGCACCATTTTCTCCGGTCATGGCTTCTACAAGGTTTACTTTTTTTACATTGGAAAGTTCTTTGAATGATTCAAGAGTATCCAGGTTGTTCCAGGTAATCATAATAAGATTCCTCCTTAAAATTAAATGTTACCGCTGTTTCAGGATTCGTTTCAATCCCTTTGATTATAATATCAAACGAATGTAAATTCAAGTCTGCAAAGAAGGATATCTTACTCTACTCCAACACAATATCCATCTCATGCCAGGCTTCGCCGCCCCACACAGAATCACCGATTCCATGGTCTTTAAAGCCAAATTTCTTATACATCTCAACCTTATCCGGGAGGCAGGTCAGGATCAGCTTCTTTCTTCCCTTAACCTGTTCTCTTTCCTTATATTGTTCCATCAGTTCTCTTGCCAGTCCCTGGTGTTGGTGCTCCGGCAGCACATCCAGTCCAAGGAGCATAATATTTGTACCATCCGGATCATGCTGGTCAGCATCCGTAAAAAAGTCATCCGTCAGGTGTTCCTGATTCGTTGCCAGACCATTCAGAAAAGCTGCCATCTTTCCGGTTTTGCGGTCCACTGCCACCAGAAAAAGATCCGGTGCATTTTCGATTCGTGGTACCATGTGCTCATATGTACAAGCCTCATTTGGCGGAAAACAGATTGCCTCAATTCTCACGGCCTGTTCGATCTCATCCCGCCTGATATCGCGGAATTCATATTTCTCGTGTAATGCTTTGTTACTTTGTCCCATAATTCTCTCGTTATTGTTTACATAATAAGCAATAACCTTCTTCTCCTTCTCATACCGATCAAGTATGTATTTTTTCTTTACATATAACAAAAAAAAGTATAACATAAAGATATTACAATTTATATAAAGGTGGGCAAATTCATGGACTATACTATTAATACAAAATGCGTGCAGGCAGGCTACACACCAGGAAACGGCGAACCACGTCAGATTCCGATCATTCAGTCAACCACTTACAAATATGATACCAGCGAAGACATGGGCAAGCTCTTTGACCTTGAAGCTGAGGGATATTTCTATTCAAGATTACAGAATCCTACCAACGACTATGTTGCAGCCAAGATCACAGCTCTCGAAGGCGGTACCTCTGGTATGCTGACTTCTTCCGGACAGGCAGCAAACTTCTTCGCTGTCTTCAATATCTGCGAAGCCGGCAGCCATATCGTTTCCTCCTCTTCCATCTATGGAGGAACCTACAACCTTCTTGCAGTTACAATGAAAAAAATGGGCGTAGACGTTACCTTCGTTGACCCGGACTGCACAGAAGAAGAATTAAACGCAGCTTTCAAAGAAAATACCAGAGCTGTTTTCGGTGAATCTATCGCCAATCCGGCACTTACCGTTCTTGATATCGAGAAATTTGCAAAAGCAGCGCACGCACATGGTGTGCCGCTCATCGTAGATAACACCTTCCCAACACCGGTCAACTTACGTCCGATCGAATGGGGCGCAGATATCGTTACACATTCCACAACCAAATATATGGATGGACACGGAGCAGCGCTCGGCGGTGCGATCATCGATGGCGGCAAATTTGACTGGATGGCACATGCAGACAAATTCCCGGGACTCTGCACACCGGATGATTCTTATCACGGAGTTACCTATGCTGAAAAATTTGGAAAAGAAGGCGCTTTCATCACCAAATGTACTTCTCAGCTGATGAGAGACCTCGGCTGCGCTCAGTCTCCACAAAGTGCATTTATTCTGAACCTTGGACTGGAATCACTTCATGTACGTATGCCAAGACATGTTGAAAACGGCCAGGCAGTTGCAGAATTCCTTGAGAAACACGACAAAGTAGAATTCGTAAACTATCCGACACTTCCATCCAACAAATACTATGAAACTGCAAAGAAATATCTGCCAAACGGTGGATGCGGTGTTGTTTCCTTTGAATTAAAGGGTGGACGTGCTGCTGCTGAAAAATTCATGAAAAATCTGAAACTTGCAGCAATTGAAACACATGTAGCAGATGCAAGAACCTGCTGCCTCAACCCGGCAACCTCCACACACCGCCAGATGAATGACGAGCAGCTCGCTGCTGCCGGAATTCCAGCCGGACTGATCCGTATCTCCTGCGGCCTTGAAGATAAAAACGACCTGATCGCAGATATCGCTCAGGCACTGGACGCAATTTAATCGAATTAAATATATCTCAAAAAAGGAAGAACTCGACTCCGTTCTTCCTTTTTTGTGCTTTATTTTGTGGATTTTTCATATAAAAAAAGCCCCTACAATGCCTTTCGACACCATAGGAGCTTTCTCTGTAATTTTTCTTTATTCTATTCTGCCTTCAGATAAATCTGGAATGCATCATAATTTTGCTCTGGTAATGGAAGCAGGATTCCGGCATGCATCAACGCCGCGCCGGAGAAGTTTCCAGCGTCTTCTCCATCCAACTGCATCTGATAAACCTTTTTCGGATCCAGCCCTTTCCATTTCACGATCTCAGATGCTGCATTTGCATACATATCTGTATAAACGACAGACATGCAGGCCTCACTGCCATCCTGTGCCGCATATTCCCATACAGTATAGTCTCTGTTTTCAAATGGTGAAGTCAGTCTGTAATAATCTCCGAACTGGAACAGTCTTCCATGTTCTTTGAAGAACGCAATCTGTTCTCCCGCCATCTTCTTTTCTTCATCAGTCATCTTACTGAGATCCAGTTCATATCCAAATGTTCCCTGCATTGCACAGATTCCTCTTGTCTTGAATGGTGTCACGCGATGATTCTGATGATTCGGGCAAACCGATACGTGTGCGGAAACAGAAGACATCGGATAGCCAAAGGAAGTACCGTACTGAATACGCAGTCTTTCAATCGCATCCGTATTATCGCTACACCAGATCTGCGGACAGTAATACAACATACCTGCATCAAACCGTCCACCGCCGCCACTGCATCCTTCCAGCAGAAGTTCCGGGAATCTCTGAGTCACAGCTTCCAGTACTTTATAAAGGCCAAGCACATAACGATGTCTCAGTTCCCCCTGACGGTCACGTGGAAGCTTCGCACTGTAAGCAGCCATAAGTGAACGGTTCATATCCCATTTGATATACTGGATATCCGCTTTCTCTACAATATCACAGATCCGCTCTGTCAGATAATCTGTCACATCTTCTCTGGACATATCCAATACCAGCTGGGAACGACTTCTGATCGGCTGTCTTCCCGGTATGACCAGTGCCCAGTCCGGATGTGCCCGATACAGATCACTGTCCTCAGAGATCATCTCCGGCTCAAACCAAAGCCCGAAAGAAAGTCCCATATCATGTACTTCTTTCACCAGCTCAGAAAGGGTTCCGCACAGCTTTTTCTCATTTACAAACCAGTCGCCAAGACCGGAGAAATCATCATCCCTTTTTCCAAACCATCCATCATCCAGTACCAGCATATCCAGATTCAGTTCTGCCGCTTCTTTTGCAATTGCAATCAGATTGTCTTTGTTAAAATCAAAATAGGTTGCTTCCCAGTTATTTACCAGAATCGGGCGCACTCTGTCTTTCCAGCAGCTGCGGATCAGATTCGACACGATTGCCTGATGCAGAGTCTGGGACAGCTTTGAAAATCCATCTGCACTGTATGTCAGACATACCTCGGGTGTGCTGAAGCTTTCACCCTTTTTTAGTTTCCAGGAAAAATCATAGTCGTCAATTCCAATGACCAGTCTTGTCTGATTAAACTGATCTACTTCTGCCTGTGCATGAAAACCGCCACTGTACAGAAAAGATGCACTGTAGCACTCACCAGTACTCTCTGTAGTGTCTTTATCCGCAAGAATCACAAAAGGATTATGCTGGTGACTGGAAGTTCCACGGGTACTGCGAAGCTCCGTGATGCCGTGTGGCAGACTGTTTCTTTCCATCTGACGCTCACCGGCATGTTTTCCATAAAAATGAATCAGATCATATTTTCCCATTCCAAGATCCAGACACGCACTCATAATTCTGGAAATCTGGATATCACCCTCTGTACGGTTTTCGACTACTGCTGCTCTTGTAATGATATCCAGCTCTTCAAAGACTCCATAAAGAAGATGTACATAGACTTCTTCAACAGCATCTTTCAGAACGATCTCCAGTGTCTCTCCTTCTGATTTCTCAGAAGAAAAGAATGCCGGAAGCCCCGGAATGTTATATTTTCCTTCTCTTACCTGATAGCTGTCAAAGAAAAACATCCCGTCCTGTACACCGCTTCCAAGGTCTGCTTTCAGACAGTCTACACGATAATCTCCGTCGCCATATACCGGAAACTCCTGCGGAAGAAAATCCAGAGAATATACACGCTCTCTGTCAGTCCCCGGGATATTTCCGCTGAATCCACGGTCTGCCATACGAATCAGATAGGAACAGTCCGTATCATCCGTACGGTTTCCGTAATAAGTGTGAATAAGCATATTCTGCTCGTCCACTTTCATCTGATAAGTACTGTTTTTTGTATGAAGAGTAAAAATCTGATTCTTTATATTGATAGCCATTGTCGTTTTCCCTTTCTGTCTTTTTCAAGAATTATTTTACTGCTCCGTTTACAACACCATTGATAATCTGTTTCTGGCAGATGATATAAAAGATTAAAATTGGAAGTAATGCCAGAAGATAAGATGCAAATGCCAGGTTATAATTCGTTCCGAACTGTGTCTGGAAATTCAGCTGTGCCAGCGGCAGTGTGTTCTGATCTGTACCGGACATGATGACCAGTGGAGTCATAACGTCATTCCAGGTACTCATTGCTGTGAGAACTGCTACTGTTGCATGCATCGGTTTCATATTTGGAAAAATAATCTTCCAGTAAGTCTGCCATACTCCGGCTCCATCCACACAGGCAGCCTCTTCCAGTGCCATCGGGATATTATTCAGATATCCGGAATAAAGCAGTACATTCATCGGCATAAAAAACACAACATACAATACGATAACACCAAAGCGGTTTGCGATTCCCAGCTGTGCAGTTTCTTTTACCAGCGGCATCATAAGAACCGCAAACGGTACAAACATACCACTTACAATGTAATAGTAAGAAATCTTAAATATCTTACGCTGCTTCATCTTTCTTCCGATCAGATAACCGGCAAGTGAATGTATTAATATACATAATACCACAGTTACCCCGGTAATAAGAAGACTGTTTCCAAGAGAATGCCAGAAATCAGTTACACGCATTGCTTCTGCAAAGTTTTCAAAACTCCATTTCTGTGGGAATGCCAGTGCACCAGCTACATCATTTGTCATTTCCGATGGCTTCTTAAATGCAATGATCACTGTCATATACAGTGGAAATAAAATCGTCAGACAGCCAAGTACCAGTAAAATATTAATAATCCTGTTTGTAGTCTTACCACGAACAGCGCCTTCTTTTTTCTTTGTTCTGCTCATTATAACTGCTCCTCCTTACTTCCCAGGAATTTCATCTGAAACAGTGATATCGCAACGATCACAATAAAGAATACAAATGCATTCGCACTCTGGAAACCAAACTGTCCTCCACTCATACCATTGTTATAGATCAGATAAGAAATGGACTCTGTGCTCTGTGACGGGCCACCTTTTGTCAAAGACATGATCTGGTCAAATACCATCAGCGCATTTTTCATACAAAGGACAAGGTTAATTGTTACAAATGGCATGATCAATGGAAGTGTAATGCTCTTAAATTTTTTCCATCCGGATGCTCCATCCAGCATACATGCCTCATAAACTTCTTCCGGAACAGTCTGCAGACCGGAAATATAAATGATCGTATTCATCGCTATTCCCTGCCATGCTCCGACGATCACAATTGCGATCCATGCCCATTTTGTACTTCCAAGGAGACTTGTTTTCAGGAAATCAATTCCTGTTACTTCTCCGATCGTCGGCAGAATATATGTAAAAATGAAACTGAAGATATAACCGACAACCAGACCTCCCAGAATATTTGGTACAAAATAGATTCCTCTGAGTGCATTTTTTCCACGGATCTTGCTGTTCAGTCCCAGTGCCAGGATCAGGCTGAGAAGATTGACCACAATTGTCATAACCAACGCATATTTAAATGTAAACAGATATGAGTGACCCACACGGGAATCCTGGAAAATTTCTGCAAAGTTCCGCAGTCCTACAAAATCATAACTTCCATATCCGCGGAAGTTTGTAAGTCCGTAATAAAAACCTTTGATCAGCGGTAATGTATTAAAGCAGAAGAAAAGAACCAGAATCGGTGCCAGCAGGCCAAAAAATATCTTTTCATTTTTGCTCCACGCACCATGTTTTTTATTCATGATCATTACCCTCCTCATATGCTTTTACTTTTGCCACGACATCTCTGTTGTAGCGAATCCATTCTTTGTCAAATCGTTTCATAAATGTATCTGTCGCATCAGCACTGTCATTCATCAGATATGTCTGGATCATTGCATCTACTGACATTTCGCTCGGATAATGATGGTCCTGATAATCCGCTACAATACCGTTTTCGATATAATCACGCATTTCTTCCAGCTCCGGAGTAATCTCAAAATCACCTTTTTTACATGGAACAGCGCTCTGTGCATTCAGATATTTTTTGACATTTTCATCTTCGAGCATATAACTGAGCACTTCATAAGCTGCCTCTTTATTTTTACAATCTTTCATCACGCAGAACATCAGATCATTTCCGGAATTCAGCACATTTTTATCTGCATCTTCATTTGCCGGAAATACAAAAGAACCAATATTCATATCCGGATTTACAGATTTGATCTGAGAGATCGCATAGCTTCCAATTGTAAACATCGCAGATGTTCCTCTTGCGAATGCAGTGCAGGCATCGTTATATCCCTGAGACACCGGATCTTTCTGTCCATATGCAAGAAGCGCTTTTTCCTTTTCTGCCACTTCTCTGTAATTTTCTGCAAAAGTTGTTTCTCCACTGTTTACCTGATAAGTCAGATCAGAATCGCACAGACTTACTGCAATTGCATTCCACGGTGCCAGTGTAGTCCATGTATCTTTAAAACCAAAATATAATGGCTGGATTCCTTCTGACTGGATCTGATCACAAAGATTCGTAAATTCTGTCCATGTGGTCGGAACCTCCCAGCCATGTTCTTCAAACATATCCCGGTTAAAAAGAATTCCAGCTGCATTTGCCATATACGGAACGGCATAAACACCATCTTTCGGCACATATTCCAGATCTTTGTTCATCTCAAGATATTTCTCTTTAATATCGTTCAGTCCTTCAAAATCAGAAATATCCATCAGCATGTCTGCATCCAGAAAATTGGAATAATTAATATCCCCGCCAATTCCTATGATATCCGGATTATCCTCACGGATAAATCTTGTTTTCAGGATTGTCATTGCATCGTTCGGTGAATCAATCTTTAAATAAATATCATCGTGCGTTGCATTGAACTCATCCTGAAACTGTTCAAAAATATCTACCGCCTCCGGTTTATACTGTACCATTTCAATTACAGTTTTGCCCTCTGTTTCGTCCTTTCCGGAGCATCCTGTCATAACTATTCCCATTGCCAGAACGCCTGCAAGGAAAACAGCACCTACTTTATGCTTTCCCATTTGTTTCTCCCTTCTTTACAGCTATTTACTGCCATCCGGCAGTTCAGATTCAGACCGGTCATCTCTGTTTGATTCGATTCTAGCACCAAAAGAAAAGCTTCGTACATAGATGGATAACATCAAAATATACCATAATGCGTTATTTCCAGAATAATGTTGATGTTACTACTCATTATGGTATATAATAGTACTAAATAGCGATATTTCGTTAAAATTGTATGATTTCTGTATCTCGTTTTTATGCATATTTTACTATATCCCATAGGAGGAAATGATAAAAACCATGTCAGATTCTATTTTTCACATATTTTCCAATGAACTTTTTCTTGACCTGACCGTATACCAATACGGCTATGAGAAATGTGATCCTCTGCATTCTTATGGACCATTTGTACGTAATCATTATCTTTTTCACTATATTATTTCCGGCAAAGGAATGCTGAGTGTTACAGAAAAAGATGACAGTGCTGTTTACCATATGGAAGCACATTCCGGCTTTCTCATTGAACCGGGGCGTATCAATCTTTACAGTGCTGACCAGAAATTCCCATGGGAATACGTCTGGGTAGAGTTCGATGGACTGCGTGCAAAAGAGCTGATGGAAGAAGCCGGACTGTCCAACGATCATCCGGTCTTTCATCCCATTTCCGATACAGCAGCAGATAAGCTTCGCGATGAAATGCTGCGTCTGACACAATATCCGGACAATTCCCGCCCATTTGGGATCATTGGTCAGTTATATCTTATTATGGATGCCCTTATCCAGGGTTCTTCCAATAAAAAAAGACTTCAGGGCGGAAAGCTTTCAAGATTTTACGCACAGGAAGCACTTTCTTTTATTGAACAAAATTATACATTGCCAATCACAGTCGAAGATATGGCAAATCGCTGTAATCTTGACCGAAGCTATTTTGGTAAAGTTTTCAAAGATATGATCGGACAGTCTCCACAGGACTTCCTGATCCGCTATCGAATGAGTAAAGCAACCTCTCTGCTTACCAGCACCAGCCTGTCCATTGGTGACATCAGCGTTCAGGTTGGATATCCAAACCAGCTTCATTTTTCCAGAGCGTTCCGTAACATTTACGGGATGTCACCAAGACAATATCGCCAGCAGAACAAATTATTGTCCTGAATCACAGGCAGGTTACGTTTCTGTTTACTTTTCTTCATGATATTGCATTTTCTGCGAAAAGAATAGCTTTTACACCAGTCTGATGGTAAAATAAAAACCGAAAAATAAAACTGGAGGAACCCTATGAAAAAGAAAAAATTTTTTCCTCTCTCTATGGGAATCGGTTTTCTGTTCACAGGTCTGTTCTGCTGTTTTTCTGTATCAGCAGATGCTGTTGAAGGCTCACCAGGACAGACTGTTTCCGGAGAATATGCCGTTATTATAAATACAGACACCTCTTCATCTCAGAATACCGGAACTCTGGTTTTTGACGATGGTACAGATACTGTCTCTTCTTATCTCAGCACTGGCAGCAGCGCAGCCAATCTGCCTGCGTCCCAGATTCTCAAAAAAGCTTCTGACACCAGTGATTATAATGTTCTTTCTTCATCTGCCCTTTCCGCAGCAGCTGCACAGTCTGCTGCCACAAGTTACTACATCGGGCAGGAAAAATATATCTATCGTTCAAATAGTACAGGCAAAACTTATGTATGCATCGGCATTGGTGAACACTGCTATATCTGGATGGATAAAGATATGAAAGCCAGTTACGATGCAGCTGGTAAGACTTCCTCAATCGCAAAGGATATGGCAGGTGTATATGACGGACAACCTTATCGAATCCTGAATACTCTGGCCGGTGGTAACATCCCATATGAAGATAATTCCGGTAAAATTTCAATTCTTCTCGAAACTTTATCTTCCGCAAGCGGCATGTACATGTACGACACAGACATCACAGCAATCCATATCAACACTCCTTCTGCATCTGCCTATGTTTCCGGTGAAATGTCCAAAAGAAACGGTCTGCTTGTACACGAAGGACAGCATGCACTGCTCTGGCTGAAAACCAGATTTTCCAATACCGGCAGATATATGTGGCTCAATGAGGGACTGGCTGTGACTGCCATGGACTATCTCTGGGGTGGCATTGATTCCAGCGGATGGTTAAACGGCATTGCCGGAAGTACCGCTATTCGAAGCGGCTCTTCCCTAATCTATCAGACCTACCGTGATGATACGGCGCAGGATTACGGCATGCCTTATCTTTTTATGCGTTATGTAATCGACCGTATGGCCGGAAGCTATAAACCAATGGATGTCCTGCCAAAATTTTACCAGATAGATGCCTCCACCCTTACCTGTGAAGAATACCTGACGCAGGTAACCGGCATTCCATTTAAGACATTAATGGCTGATTTCTATACCGCAATCGCTGCCGGCGATCTCTACGGCAATTACAGTTTCTCTGGTGACCGTATTGCCGCCGGAAAGGCTGCAACATTTCCTGTTTTTTCCGGAAACAGTAACCAGAACTATACGCTGCCTGCAGCTTCTGCAGTCATTATAAAACTGAAAAATGGGAAATTCACGGTTCCTGCCAACGGAAGCTCCAGCATTATTTACCGTATCGTCGGAAATCGCGCCACTTCTGCAGCTCCATCTGAAGGTAGTGGTACTGCCTCTGATCCATATAAGATCACTTCTCTCGATGACCTGAACCTTATCTCGGATCATCCGGGTGCTTATTACAGTCTGACCAAAGATATTCAGACAAATGGAAATATTAATTTCTCTGTAAATTATTTCAGTGGACACTTAGATGGTAATTCACACACTATTTACGGATTGAAAAAACCGCTTATCGCCCAAAATGACGGAACCATTGAAAATCTGCGAATTGTAGCTGATTTTGACGATGACAGCCAGAATGTACAGGGTGTCATTGCACAATATAATCAGGGAAAGATTCAGGAATGTTCTGTTTCCGGCACGGTCACCGGACATATGGGTGGCGATGGATCCATGGTCTTTCCTGAATTTGGCGGCATTGCCGGTCAGAACGAACTTGCCGGAATCATCAGTGGGTGTACGGCCCGCCTGAATATAAATCTGTCTATGCCAGCTATGAAAGGCTGGGTCGGCGGTATTGCCGGATTAAATATTGGTACAATAGAAAAGTGTGTCAGCAATGGAATCATCTCTGTCACCCAGGAAAACGGCACTTCTTATCCTCTTTATGTCGGTGGTATTGCCGGTGAAACCCAAAAATTCAGTGGTATGGGTGGTGTGATCAAAGAATGTCTGCATGCCGGTCAGATTAAAGTTTCCGGTGGTTCCTCTTTTGTTGGACAAATTTGCGGTCTTGCAGCTGCAAATGTAATAAATTCTTCAACCGGATTAAATGGTCACATCCTGAACTGTTATGGAAAAACGGGATCTGGAAATCTGGTCGGTTCTACTGCTGCAGTGCCTTCAACCGGTGGTCTGCTGACAGATGCACAGATGAAGGATTCTTCCTCTTACCAGGGATGGTCTTTTGGAGCTGACTGGAAAATGTCTGATGATGGAATCCCGGCTCGAACCGATTCCTCAGACATTACTTCACTTTCTGTAAAATATACTCCGTCCTCCTGTTATATTGGTGAAACACCATGGAGCTTCGGAACGCTTGTTATAAACAACAAAACGGAAGTTTCCATTACGCGGGATATGGTCAGCGGTTTTGATAATACATCGGCACATACCTGCCAGATTACTGTAACATACAAAGGCCGACAGACCAGTTATTTACTTCCTGTCGTTGCTCCAAAAACAAGTGATATTACAAGTCTCCAGATATCAGCAAAACCATCCAGACTTTCCTATACAGAGGGAGATCTGTTCAATCCATCCGGTGTCAGCTTCTTTGCTACCATAGGCGGTCGCTATGCCTATATTTACAGCGGATATACTTATGATAAAACGCGTGCGCTGACTTCTTCTGATACAGAAGTTACTTTTGACTATTTTGGTGCAAAAGTAACACAGAAGATTTCTGTTGCAGCAAATACACCAACAAAACTGAATATTCTTTCTTCGCCATCAAAGACTCAGTACACCATCGGAGATAAGCTGGATCTTTCGGGAATAAAGCTTCAGATTGTTTACAGCAATGGAACCCTTTCTCCAATAATTACTACTGATACTCTGGATACCTATGGAATTCATATAGCACTTGGCGCTGCTTCAAATGTTACTGCGATTGACAAAAAGCATATTATGACTGCTTCGGACAGCGGAAGCTCTCTTCTGTTTTATGCTACAGATATATTACCAGGACAGTATGGAACTGTAACTGCAGTTTCCTCGACTCTCAGTGTACTGGCTCCTCTGCAGATTACAGATACAGAGCTTCATCTGTGCACTGGAACCAAGAACACTCAATATGCTTATTCCGGCAACGTAACCGGCGGCAGTGGCAAGTACAAGACAACCGTTGTCAGCGAGAATCTTCCGTCCGGACTGAGCCGAAATAATATACCTGACAGTTCCAGTTACTCTTATTTCTATTACTCAGGAACAGTTACTGCTCCTGTCGGCACTTACGAGTCACTGTACACCGTTCAGGATACTCAGACAAAAGCGACCTTATCGGTAAAAATTGTATTACATGTACTTGCTTCCAGTGAAGCAAAATTTTACAGTTTCGTACTGCGTGCCTCGGATAACCCGGAACTTAAACAGGATGTCATCGGAGAGATTGGAACGGACACGATCATTCTCCGGCTGCCAAAAGGCACAAATGTAACTGCCCTGAAACCATCTATTGATTTTGGCTACAGTTACGGTACTTCCCTTCCGTCTGCCTTTTGGAGTGGAAACCCACATGATTTTACCAATCCGGTCATTTATACATTAACTGCACCGGACGGAGTTACAAAGAAATCCTACACCGCGCAAGTAGAATTCTATGATTCTGCTCAAGGAGTCACAACTCCGACTCCAAAGCCGACCAATACTCCGACTCCGAAGCCTACCAGTACTCCGACTCCGAAGCCTACCAGCACCCCGACTCCGAAGCCTACCAGCACCCCGACTCCAAGACCAACAAATACTCCGGTTCCGAAGCCACAGCCTACCAGTACTCCAGCTCCAAGACCTTACCCAGTTGGAATGCCTGTCAAACATACAGCAAGTAATGGCATATATAAGGTAACCGGCACTCAAACTCTGGAGTATACAAAACCCATAAATAAAAAATCGAGTGTTATTAATATTCCGGACCGCATTACACTCAATGGTCTGGATTACACTGTAACCTCTGTTGGAAGCAAAGCTTTCAAAAACAACAAATATCTGAAGAAGGTATCCATTGGAAATAACGTTGTTCAGATCAAAAATTATGCTTTCTATAAATGCCCTAAACTGTCTTCTGTAAAAGTTGGAAGATCCGTTCGGTTAATTGGAAAGCAATGTTTCTACGGATGTAAGAAATTAAGAACACTGAACATTCAATCTCCAGGATTATCGCAGAAATACACTGGTTCAAATGCCTTTAAAGGAACACCTGCAAAAATGAAAGTCTATGTTCCAAGAAAACAGGCCAAAAATTATAAAAAATTATTCCTGAAACGAGGGATGCGCAAAACTGTCACTTTCAAAGGCATTCGATAGGTAGTAAAAAGAAGGAGCAGTCCGAAAATATATTTCAGACAGCTCCTTTTTTTCTGACTTAAGAAGGGGAATTTCTGATATAAATACAGTTCGCCCATATTCTCCCCACCAACAGTTTTATTTACCTACTGCAACTCCTTCAATATTGATCTTCCAATCGTGCCTTCCGGCATCTGTACCCCAAAATTTTCTGCAACAGATGCACCGATCACCGCAAATGTATCCTGATTCTCAATAGCTCCTGTTTCTTTCATTTTCTTTGAATATGCAATAAATGGTACATATTCTCTTGTATGATCTGTTCCGGTATAAGTTGGATCATTTCCATGATCCGCAGTCAGAATCAGAAGATCATCCTCTCGCAACTCATTCATCAGAGTTCCGAGTCCACTATCAAACTTCTCAATCTCACGTCCGTATCCTTCCGGATTTCTTCTATGCCCCCACAAAGCGTCAAAATCCACCAGATTCACAAAGCAGAGACCATGAAAATCTTTTTTACAGATATCAATCGTCTGTTGCATGCCATGCACAGAACTGTCTGAATGGTAAGTCTGTGTAATTCCCTCACCACAGAAAATATCATTGATCTTTCCAACACCAATCACATCAAGACCTGCATCCTTCAATGCATTTAAGGCTGTTCTTCCAGTCGGTTTCAACGCATAGTCATGGCGGTTGCTGGTTCTCTTAAACTCACCCTTTTTCTTTCCGACATACGGTCTCGCAATGACTCTGCCAACTCGCCACTCATCTTTCATGGTCAGTTCCCTGGCAATCTCACAGCAGCGATACAGGTTTGCAAGATCAAATGTCTCTTCATTTCCACAGATCTGCATTACCGAATCCGCAGAAGTATAGACAATCATCGCTCCTGTATTGATTTCTTCCTCACCAAGTTCCTCGATGATTTCTGTTCCACTGGCACTCTTATTTCCAATCACACGCTTGCCACATCTCTTTTCCAGTTCATCGATCAGTTCTTTAGGAAAACCGGTTTCTGTAAAAGTAATAAACGGCTTCTGTGTATAGATTCCCATCATTTCCCAGTGGCCTGTCATTGTATCCTTTCCATTGCTGGTCTCCCCAATTCGCATATAGCGGCCAATCGGATTTTCCACGCCTTCCATCGTACCACCCTTATGCAGATTCAACATTCCAAGTTTCTGAAGATTTGGAATATCCAAAGTTCCCATCTTATCCAGGATATGTCCGAACGTATCCACACCCTTATCGCCAAATTTCTCAGAATCCGGCATTGCTCCAATCCCCAGTGAATCCAGAACGATCACAAATACTCTCTTATAAGTTTCCATAAACACTCCTTTCTGCCTGTTCCCATCAGGCGAATGTCCGGTGACATGCTCCCACCACTTAAATCTCTGATTTTGAAGTGGGGGCTTCTTGCTCAATGGCTCTACTGAGCCAAGTATCTACAAGCTATCCTCGCG
>ERZ779885.1358-NODE-1358-length-25023-cov-5.178068_pt1 | contig 25023 bp, 20 predicted proteins | sample MGYA00511554_ERZ779885 | MGnify/ENA primary metagenome ERZ779885 (study PRJEB29588, sample SAMEA2160998) | human gut metagenome | biome: human gut; feature: human-associated habitat; material: faeces | place: Denmark | collected 2008/2010 ... | reverse complement strand
TCGAGCACGGCTGCCTGGTGCTGGAGGACGGCGAAGGCGGGCTGAAAGTCCTGCTGGGCAGGCTGCTGGGAATCACCCAGGCGGAGGCTGCCCGGGAGCTGGACCAGCTGCTCCCCGCCCACCTGGCTTGGGCCTGGGACACCGCCGTCACCTGGGTGACGTTGGACGCCTATCCCAGAAGCTTTGAGGCCTGGGACGATTTGGGCCTCACCTGGGCCCAGCTGGACGGCGTCTCCCGGCAAGACTTGGAAAACAGCTTTGAGGAGGTATAAAGATGGCGGCAAGCAGTACATCCACGGTGCTGGGCCTTTCCCTGTGGGCCCAGACAGACTGCCCCGAGTGGGCGGACTTTTTGCAGGACAACCAAAAGCTGGAGCAGCTGGCGGGAGGCCACATCTCCAACAGCGGGCTGCACCTTGCGGCGGAGGAAAAGCAGTTCCTCGCCCAGCGGGGGACGGTGCTCACCTACACCGGCACGGGCAGCGGGGCCGCCAGTGTGACGCTGCCCTTTTCTCCCAGGAAGATAACGGTGTTCGCCCAGGGAAAGCCCCCCGTGGCTCCCCGGGCCGACGGCGGCTGGGACGTGTTCTCCCAGGTGTGGCTCCAGGGGGAGGAAAGTCCCTACGGCACGGGAGGCATCTCCCTGGCAGCGGACACCTTGGCGGCCCAGTTCAGTGAGGGCGCTTTCTCCGGGGAGGCGGGGCTGTACCACGCCCTCAACCGCAGCGGCGTCACCTATGTGGTGGAGCTGGAGCCATAAAGGGTTTGACGCCGGCGGGATTCTGTACTATCATAAGGGCAGCACTTTCCAAGGGAGGACAACGCCATGTATGAAAACGAAACGCGGCCCCAGCGGGCTTTGCTTGTTTCCCTGGACACCGGGGAGTACGACGCGGAGGTGTCTTTGGGGGAGCTGGAGGAGCTGGCCCACACCGCCGGTGCGGAGCCTGTCCTCACCTTGACCCAGAAGCGCCCCGCCCCAGATACCGCAACCTGCATCGGCTCCGGCATGGTGGAGCAGGCGGCCCAGCTCTGCCAGCAGGAGGAGATTGACCTGCTCATCTTCGACCGGGAGCTGACCCCCACCCAAATCCGCAACCTGGAAAAGGCCTGCGGCGTCCAGGTGATTGACCGCACCACCTTGATTCTGGACATCTTCGCCCAGCACGCCACCTCGCGTGAAGGTAAGGCGCAGGTGGAGTTGGCGCAGCTCGAATACATGCTGCCCCGACTGCGTGGTTGGGGTGGTTCGCTGTCCCGTCAGGCCGGCGGTCGCGCGGCCGGCGCGGATGCGGGCATCGGATCGCGAGGCCCGGGCGAGACCAAAATCGAAATGGACCGTCGTGTAATTCGCACGCGTATCGCCAGACTGCGCCGTCAGATTCGTGAGATGGCCCCGGCACGTGAGGTCAAGCGCGGTTCACGCCGTCGCTTCGGCCTGCCCACAGTGGCCGTGGTCGGCTACACGAACGCCGGCAAATCCTCGTTGACCAACCGTCTGACCGGTTCGGCCGAACTGGTGGAAAACGCGCTGTTCGCCACATTGGACACGGCCGTGCGCCGCGCCAAAACCCGCGACGGACGCGCTTACGCCTACGTGGACACGGTCGGCTTCGTGCGCCGCCTGCCCACCCAGCTGGTCGAGGCGTTCAAATCCACCCTGGAAGAGGTGGCCGAGGCCGACGTGATCCTGCATGTGGTCGATGGCTCCCACCCTGACCCGTTCTCTCAGGTCGACGCGGTCAATGACGTGTTGGCGGACATCGAAGGCACGGCCTCGATTCCGCGTATTCTCGTATTCAACAAGGCCGATCAGGCGGACGAGGCGACTCGTGAACGACTCGCCGCGCTGCAGCCAGATGCGTTCATCGTCTCCGCCTATACCGGTGAGGGATTGGACGAGCTGCGTACCGCGGTCGAAAGTCTGCTGCCGGTCCCGCATGTGCATGTCAACGCTCTGCTGCCGTATACCGCTGGCTCCCTGATCTCTCGTGTACGCGAATACGGCAAGGTAGACAAGGTGGAGTACCGCGATGATGGCATACAGCTTGAAGCGGACGTTGATGCCCATCTTGCCGCTCAGGTGGTCGAACAGTCCATTGACTAACGTGATAAACATCACAGTATATTCGTGAGCGCTAACAACCGTTGAAAACATTACCATACGGTTGTCAAACAGGGTGGTGTGCCGGTAGCAAAACGTCTTAGCGGGTTTATAGAGTGAAGACGTTAGTTACAAGGCCTGCCATTCATCAGCAGACCGCCTTTGAAGAGAGGTTCATCCATCATGGCGGAAACTACCGTTAAGCCCACGAAGCTTGCTGTTATTGGTGCCGGTGCCGTTGGCTCCACCCTCGCCTTCGCCGCTGCCCAGCGTGGCATCGCTCGCGAGATCGTGCTTGAAGACATCGCCAAGGAGCGCGTGGAAGCCGAAGTGCTCGACATGCAGCATGGCTCCAGCTTCTACCCGACCGTGTCCATCGACGGTTCCGACGATCCTGAGATCTGCCGCGACGCCGACATGGTCGTCATCACCGCTGGTCCGCGTCAGAAGCCGGGTCAGTCTCGTCTTGAGCTCGTTGGCGCTACCGTCAACATCCTCAAGGCCATCATGCCGAACCTGGTCAAGGTGGCTCCGAACGCCATCTACATGCTCATCACCAACCCGGTCGACATCGCTACCCACGTGGCTCAGAAGCTCACCGGTCTGCCCGAGAACCAGATCTTCGGTTCCGGCACCAACCTGGACTCCGCTCGCCTGCGCTTCCTGATTGCCCAGCAGACCGGCGTCAACGTCAAGAACGTGCACGCCTACATCGCCGGCGAGCACGGCGACTCCGAAGTCCCGCTGTGGGAGTCCGCCACCATCGGTGGCGTCCCCATGTGCGACTGGACCCCGCTGCCCGGCCACGATCCGCTCGACGCCGACAAGCGCGAGGAGATCCACCAGGAAGTCAAGAACGCCGCTTACAAGATCATCAACGGTAAGGGTGCCACCAACTACGCCATCGGCATGTCCGGCGTCGACATCATCGAAGCCGTCCTGCACGACACCAACCGCATTCTGCCCGTGAGCTCCATGCTCAAGGACTTCCACGGCATCTCCGACATCTGCATGTCCGTGCCGACCCTCCTCAACCGTCAGGGCGTCAACAACACCATCAACACCCCGGTCTCCGACAAGGAGCTCGCCGCTCTGAAGCGCTCTGCCGAGACGCTGAAGGAAACCGCCGCCCAGTTCGGCTTCTGATAAAAAATCGCTGTACGGAGCGCCTTTCGCACCGCACAAGACTCGACCTACCTTTGTAGGCCTTCACCTTGTGCGGCACGAAAATCGCACACGTACAGCGATTTTTTATACCCTGCTGAATGCTCCCGTTGGGAGCATTTTTTATTCGTGGAGTTCGTTGGAGGAGGGGGAGCTATAGCCCTCGGGCTCGAGCTGGAAGGTGGTGTGGGGGACCGAGACCGGGAAGTGCTCGCGCAGGCAATCCTGCAGTTGGGTGAGGATTGTGGCGGCATCTTCCATGGTGAGGTCTTTGTCGACTACCACGTGGGCCATCAGAATCGGCATGCCGGTGGACACCGTGCTGGCGTGGAGGTCATGCACGGCAAGCACATGCGGCACGTCTTCCAGATGTTCGCGTACCTTATCGAGGTCAAGTCCATCCGGTGTTTCCTCCAGCAGCACCTTGACCGCGTTGTGCAGCAACTTGATGGCGCGCGGAATCATCATCAGTGCGATGACGGCACCGGCCACGGCGTCGAAGCCATTCCATCCGGTGGAGATCATTACCAGGGCAGAGGCCACCACGGCCACCGAGCCAAGTGCGTCATTCATCACCTCGAGGAACGCGGCCTTCATATTCATGTTGTCTTCGCGCTGCGAGGCAAGGATGAAAATCGAGATGATATTTGCGGCAAGACCCAGAATGCCCGCGAACAGCAGCAAGCCGATATCGTCGATTTCCGCTTTGGAACTGCCGAACAGACGCATGCCGGCCTCCACCAACGCATAGATGCCAACGATGAGCAGCACCACGGCACCTGCGGCAGCGGTGAGCACCTCAAGCCTGGCCCAGCCCCAAGTACGAGTGTTGTTGGGCTTGCGGCGCATCAGTATGGCGGTGATTGTGGATGCCGCCAGCACGGACATGTCGGTGAGCATATGACCGGCATCCACCAGCAGGGCCAATGAGCCGGTTAAGACAGCCGACACCACTTCGATGAGGAAGACCGAACCGGTTACGGTCAACGTGGCAATCAGCCTACGCTGGTGCGCGGCAGGGTTTACGGATGTGGATGATGCGGGTGCATGGGTATGAGCCATATGTACTCCTTCGCTCTATCGAGTTGAAACCGCTTCTCAATACCATTTGCGATATGGTCTGAATACGACGAAACCCCGGCGTGAGGCCGGGGTTTCGTAAGCTGTGCGTGACTATAGCACGACCAGCGCGATTCGGTGCACGCTGATCAGCTGGTGGCGAACAGGCTACAATTTGCGCAGCACGGTGACCACCTTGCCCATAATCGTGGCATGTGTGCCGTCGATGGGCGAGTATGCGGGGTTGTGCGGCATCAGCCAGACATGGCCGTTTTCCTTGCGGAAGGTCTTCACCGTGGCCTCGTCGTCCAGCAGAGCGGCGACGATATCTCCGTTGACGGCGGAATTCTGTTCGCGCACCACCACATAGTCGCCATCGCAGATAGCGGCATCCACCATGGAATCGCCGTGGACTTCCAGCATGAACAGGGTGCCGGAGCCGGTCAGCCGTTCCGGCAGACGCATGACGTCGTCCACATGCTGTTCGGCGGTAATTGGCACACCGGCGGCAATACGGCCAACGAGCGGCACATCGTGTGATTCGGCAATGGCTTCGGCGGGGAATTGGTATATCTCCGCCACATTACTGGTGCTGGTTGCCTCTTCGCTGGCTTGGGAGGGCTTTTCGGCATTCGGGGCGGATCCTGCCACCACCTCGATGGCGCGACCCTTGTTCGCGTTCATGCGGATGAAGCCCTTGTCTTCCAAAACTTGTAGCTGATGCTTGACCGAAGACGGACTTTTGAGCCCGGCGGTATTTCCGATTTCCCGGAAAGAGGGGGCGAAGCCTTGTTCGTCGATATGCGTGCGAATGGCGTCCAACACTTTGCGCTGGCGGTCGGTCAGGGTGGACTCGTCCGGCTTCTGCTTGGGGGAGAAGGGAATGGTGCTCACGTCAGGGCTCCTTTCGTTACGTCACCAGCATAACGTGTTGTTCGTGTGAAATCAAACATCTGTTCGAGTTTCGACTTGACCGTGTCGAACGTTTGTGCCATTATAAGAACAGTTGTTCGATAGAACATCTGTTCGAGAGAGGTGGTCGTGATGACTGGTTCAATGGTGATGGCCCCGGCCCGTAGCGCACGTGTAGCTATGCAGCATGCTGGAACGTTCCACCGGAATGTGCGTGGGAAGATTATCGCAGTGATGGTCGCCTTGGCGCTGGCCTGGTGTGGTTTCGGCGCGCTTACCGCTCAGCGGGCCCAATCGGATACGGGGGCCACGCAGATGACCAGTTATATCGTGCGGCCGGGGGATACGCTCTGGTCATATGCTTCGGCTATCACGCCTGCTGGTCATGATGTATTGGAAACGGTGGATGAGCTGATTGCGTTGAACAATCTTGAGTCCGGATCATTGCAGGCCGGGCAGCGCATTATTGTTCCGGTTGAGTAAATGAAACCCGAGCGGCATGGTTTTTCCGCCCGTACACGTTATTCTGGGGAGCATGCATTGTCCTTTTTGCCAGAACCCCGACACCAAAGTCATTGATACGCGCATTAGCGATGACGGTCATTCCATCCGTCGGCGTCGCGTATGCCCGAAATGCAGCAAGCGTTTTACCACGGTGGAAACCAGTATGCTGCTGGTCACTAAACGTTCGGGTGGCGTGGAGCCATTCAGTAGAGACAAAGTGATTTCCGGCGTACGCAAAGCTTGTCAGGGGCGGCCGGTCAGAGAAGAGGATCTGAAGCTGCTGGGACAGAAAGTCGAAGAGGATCTTCGCTCCCGAGGCCTTGCCGAAGTCACCTCAGATGAAGTGGGCAAAGCCATCCTGAAACCGTTGCGTGACTTGGATGTGGTGGCGTACCTTCGATTCGCGAGTGTGTACCAGAACTTTGCAGGTCTGGAGGATTTCCAAAGCGCCATTGATGGTTTGCGTGAATAATATGCGAATGCCATGCACCGTGATATGCGAGTGATTCGCAAACCATGGTGCGAGCCAATCATGAAGCCCAGCACTTATGAAAGAGACCCGTCATGATGACGGGTCTCTTTCATATCAATCGAGGATGAGCTGCGTCAGCTGATGACACGCATGCGAATGGTGCCTTCGATGTTGCGCAGTGCTTCAAGCGTGGCGGCGCTGGGCGTCTGAGCCACGTCGGTGACCACATAGCCAAGTTCGCCTTCGGTTGCCAGCGACTGGAAGGAAACGTTGATGTTCTCCTCGCCGAGCACATGATTGACATGAGCCAGCACACCAGGAAGATTGTCGTGCAGATGGGCGATACGGCACACACCCTTGCACTCACCGAGGTTGATCTGTGGTAGGTTCACGGACAAGGAGGTAGAACCCTTGAACCAGTAATCCTCAAGACGCTGAGAGACGAAATGGCCGATGGATTCCTGAGCTTCCAAGGTGGAGCCGCCAATATGAGGAGTCAGAATCATATTGTCTTCATTGGCCAGTGAGGTCTCGAACGGATCTCCGCTCTTCTTCGGTTCAACGGGGAACACGTCGACCGCCGCGCCAGACAGATGGCCGGAATCGAGGTGCTGCTTCAGAGCTCCCAGATCGGCGACGAAACCGCGCGAAAGGTTAATGAAAATCGCGTCCTGCTTCATGTGGGCGAATTGGTCTTCGCCGAAGAATCCGGTGTTCGACTTGCGGCCATCCACGTGCAGGGTCACGGCATCGGACTGTTCCAGCAGTTCGTTGAGGGTGTCGCAACGGTGGGCATTGCCCAGTGCCAGTTTCTCCTCAATGTCGTAGAACACCACGCGCATGCCGAGGGCCTCGGCCAGTACCGACAGCTGGGAGCCGATGTTGCCGTAGCCGATGATGCCGAGGGTCTTGCCTCGCACTTCATGCGAGCCGGAAGCGGACTTGTCCCACAGGCCATGCTTGATGTGATGCGTGTGTGCGGGAATGCGGCGCATCAAGCAGATGATGTCGCAGATCACCAATTCCACCACGGAACGGGTGTTGGAGTAGGGAGCGTTGAACACGGCGATGCCACGCTTGCCGGCATGTGCCAGATCGACCTGATTGGTGCCGATGCAGAAGCAGCCGATGGCGCTTAGCGTAGGACGCGCATCCAGCACGCGGGCTGTGACGTTGGTCTTGGAGCGTACGCCCACCAAGTCCACGCCATCCAGCGCATCGATGAGTTCGTCCTCGCTCAGGGCTCCCTTCATGGTCTCGACTTCGAAACCGTGATCACGCAGCGATTTGGCCGCATCGGGGTGAATGTTTTCCAATAACAGTGCTTTGGGCATGCTTCATACCTTAGATGTTCAGGGACTTTTCGTCCGCTTTTGTCCGAACTATAACCAGTTTCTGGGTCGGCCTGGTCATTGCCACGTACAGGTCCGAGGCGGCGACCAGGCGGCTCGGCGCGTCATCCTCGATGAGACCGGGCTCGACCACCACGACGGCATCGAACTCCAGACCCTTGACCGTTTCAGTGCCGCAGACGCTGATTTGCTCATCCCATTCGGGCTGCTCGATGAGCCTTGCGTATTCGGCCGGGTCAAGAATGACAGCCAGTTTGCGGCGCACGGCATCGCGCACCGGGGCGATGAGATTATCCGGACAGATGACGGCGATGCGGCCGGTGCCGTCTGCCGAAACGAATTGTTCGGCAAGCTGCGCCGCCTGCTCGGCCGTCGTTTCCAGCAAGGACGACATGTCGGGCACCACATTGCGGGACACCGAATCGGGGATGGTGCGCACCGCATTGACCGTGGAGATGTAGAGGCCTTCCTCCTCGGCAAATCGTGAGGCAAGTTCGGAAACTTCCTGCGGATTACGGTAGTTGATGGTCAACTCGTTCAAATCCCAGTGGCTTTCGCCGAACAGGCGGTTCATCGATTTGCTCCAGCGTCGGGTGCCACCCAGCGCCGAAGTCTGCGCCACATCGCCCACGATGGTGAACGAGCGGGAGGGGCAACGGCGGATCAACATACGCCAGTCCATGGCGGTCAATTCCTGCGCTTCATCGACCACGATGTGCCCGTAGGTCCATTCACGGTCGGCCGCGGCCCGCTGCGCGGTCAGCTCAGCGTCGTCCCCGTTCATCTGGTCGAGCAGCATCTGACTGGAGACGATGCCTCCACCCAGACCGGTCGCGGCCAGAGTGTCTTTGGCATACTGCTCTTCGGCGGCACGACGTGCGTCGGCGGCGGACGGGCGGGCCACCGCCTTGGGATCGGGGCCCAGCATATCCATTGCTTCGTCGAGCAGCGGAATATCGGAGCGGGTCAACGGGGAGCCTTTGGGGCGGGCAAGTGCCGCGATGTCGTTGTCGGTCAGCCAACCAGCCAGAGACTTCAGACGTTCGGGATGGGCGAACAGCTGATCGATGAGCCATGGGGCGGTCATCGGCAGCCAGCACAGGTTCAGGGTCTTGCGAACCTGCTCGTTCATACGTAGCAGCGACATCGCGCGGTTCAGCTCCGCCTGATCCGGCGTGTAATCAAGCTGTTCGGCATAACGGTTCTGCATGCTGGTCAGCATCGAACGGATAAAGGTCTCGCGGGCCTTGTTATGAGGTTGTCGGGTGCGCTTCGCGTCCGCCTGCGCCTGCTCGATATCAGTGGCCAGCATTGGTACCTGAATGCCGCTAATGGTTACTGTCGGCAGAGCAGCGGGAACACGCACGCGTGCGGCGATGGCATTGGCCACTACGGAGGTCATGCGTCGATCGCCCTTGAGCTTGGCTGCATAAGGGGAGTCGACCGCCGTGGCGGTGATGCCGGGAATCAGATCGCTGATGGTGCGTGAGACCACGCCGGTCTCGCCCAAGGAGGGTAGCACCTGATCGATGTAGTGCAGGAACGCCGAGCTGGGGCCAACAACCAGCACGCCGGAACGTTCCAGCGTGCGCCGGTGCGTGTACAGCAGGTAGGCGGCGCGATGGAGCGCCACGGCCGTCTTGCCGGTGCCGGGGCCGCCCTGCACCACCACGGCGCGATTCATGTCGGAGCGGATGATGCGGTCCTGCTCGGCCTGAATGGTGGCCACGATATCGGTCATCTTGCCGGTGCGGCGTGAGCTCAACGAAGCCAGCAGCGCACCCTCGCCGGTCAATGTGCCGGCGGAAGACGCCTGGCCGACCTGGTCTGAATGCACGTCAAGCACCTCATCCTCAACGCCCACGACTTCGCGGAAACTCAAGGTGATATGCCTGCGCATCACGATGTCGCCGTGATTGGAAGGGGTCGCCTCATAGAAAGGACGTGCGGCTTCGGCACGCCAGTCGGTCAGAATCGGCTCATGGTCCGGGCTCGACAGGCCGATGCGGCCGATGTAATGACGGTCGCCGTTCTTGGCATCGAGGCGGCCAAACACCAGCCGATCCTCAACGCTGCGCAATTGCGTGAGGCGGTTTTCGTACATTGTGGCAAAGGAGTCTCGTTCGCTGCGTTGCGTGGGGGATCCGTGGGAGCCGGCGGCGCGTACGGTGTCCAGGCGTTGCCACATTTCGGCTCGCAGATCATCCAATCGTCCATAGGCGCGATCGACGGCCTGCTGCTCTTCATGCAGCTGGGAGGCGTAACTCGACATGCTGTTCTCTTCGTTCCATTTCCGTGGGGCAGAAAAACTTAAGGCATTCAAATTTACCGCACACCCCCTACGTCAGTGATGCGGACAACCCGGAATAGGTGAATTCAGCGTGAATTCACCATGCTGCTCGGTCGGTGGGGTGCGCGACGTGGATTGAATGTGCGGAGCGTCCATTCGTGCGACAGTCGTGGCCGACACGCGCAATCCATCGGTAATTGCCCTAAAAGGGTGAGCAAATCGTGCATGAGTGGGGAGAAATGGGGAATCGTGGGGTAGAGTGGTGAGCCAGTTGGCCGAAGTGTATCCCACGTAACGATGAAGGAGGTGGAGCCATGGTTGCCGATCAGACGATTCGCGACGCTGATGCCAACGCACAAGGCTCCACCACTATGGCCGATCTCATGGCTGGTCTGCCGCCATTGCTTCTCGGAACATATACGCCGAAGATCGATGCCAAGGGCCGTATGGCGCTTCCGGCCAAATTCCGCTCCCAGCTGGGGCAGGGCCTGGTCATGGCCCGAGGCCAGGAACGGTGCGTGTACCTGCTGCCGTTCGACGAATTTCGACGTATCGCCTCGCAGATTCAGCGTGTGTCGGTGGGAAACAAAGCCGCCCGCGAATACCTGCGTGTGTTCCTTTCCGGTGCCGTCGACCAGCAGCCGGACAAGCAGGGCCGCGTGCTGGTGCCGCAGATGCTGCGCGATTACGCCAATCTGGGTTCCGACGTCGTGGTGATCGGCGTTGGCACCCGTGCCGAACTGTGGAATAAGGACACGTGGGAGTCCTACCTCGCCGAGAAGGAAGAGGGATATTCCGATATTGCTGACGATGTGTTGCCGGAGGTGGAATTCTGATGGTTGATGTGGCGAATATTCATCTGCCGGTATTGCTTGACGATTGCGTGAACCTGATGGCACCTGCCCTGGAACATGAGAACGCCATCGCAGTGGATTGCACCCTGGGCCTTGCCGGCCATTCCATCGCCTTCCTCAAGGCCGCGCCTCAGGCTCGGCTCATCGGCATTGACCGTGACAGTGAAGCGCTGGGGCTGGCCACCGAACGTATGGAACGGGAGGGGCTCGCCGATCGATTCATTCCGGTGCATGCCGCCTTCGATCAGCTCGATCAGGTGTTGGCGGACCAAGACATCGAACGCGTGGACGCCGTATTCATGGATCTGGGATTATCCAGCCTGCAGATCGACGAAACCGATCGTGGCTTCTCCTATTCGCATGATGCGCCGCTGGATATGCGCATGGACGTCAGCCAGCCGTTGACGGCCGAACGGATTCTTGCCACCTATGATGCGGCGGAACTGGTCCGCATATTCAAGGAATACGGTGAAGAGCGTTTCTCGCGTCAGATCGCCCGCGCCATCGTGGCGCGTCGAGACAAGGAGCCGTTTACCACCACCGCACAGCTCAACCGTCTGGTCGATGAAGTGGTGCCGCAAGCCCACCGCCCGGCGGGCAATCCCGCCAAACGCGTCTTCCAGGCGTTGCGCATTGAAGTCAACGGCGAATTGGACAAGCTCGCCTCCACATTGCCGCAGGCCGCGAACCGACTGCATGTCGGGGGACGACTGGTGGTGGAGTCCTATCATTCGCTCGAAGACAAAACCGTCAAATCGTTCATGGCACAAGGGCTGCGAGTGGATGTTCCGGCTGGCCTGCCTGTCATACCGCCGGATGCCCAACCGTTTTTCACGGATCTCACGCGAGGTGCCATCAAGGCCGACGAACATGAAATCGCAGCCAACCCGAGATCGGCTTCGGTGCGGTTGCGGGCGGTGGAAGTCAGCCGTGAGATTCCGTCACGATGGAGGAAACGCTTTACGCAAACCGCGCAGGGCCTGAATGACGTCAAGATACAAGGCTCCGCGTCTCCGGGCAGAGCCAAAAACACGGCACGAATTCGTACAAGGAGGGGATAACAGCATATGGCAACTGCACGTAGCATTCGATCGAACGCGGCTCCAGCCTCGAACCGACCGCACACCAAGCATCAGTCCTCCTCCCGACCTGAGCTGCGGGTGGTCTCCAACCCGCGTGGAAACGAGCAGGGCAATGTCGTCGGACGGGTCATCGAATGGACCAGAACAAGAAGCGCACCGCTGGTGCACGTGGCCATCGCAGTGATCTTCCTCGTCGGCACCTTGTTCGGCGCGCTGATGCTGCGTACCCAGATGGTGCAGAACTCGTTTGAGGCGGCACAGATCGAAACCAACATCAACAGACTTACCCAAGATGTCGAAGACGATCAGGCCAAACTCGATCAATTGGTCGCGAACCTGCCCGACAAGGCCAGCGACATGGGCATGGTCCCGCAGCAGGGATCAGTGTCCATCGACTTAAGCGGATACCAGTCCAACAAAGGCGGAACCCAGTGAACACCATTCGTCGCATCGTAGAGTTCGCCAAGGTCAAGACCTTCGCGTTCAAATGCATCGCCATCGGCGCCGCATTGGCGTTGGTGGCGTCGGCATGCGTGATTCAGCTGGCCTCCACCCAGCTCATCGGCGGCCGTCAAACCGCACAAGCGGCCACGGCTAACCGCACCCTGACCGTGACGTTGAGCGCCAAGCGTGGGCGTATCCTCGACGCCAACGGCTCCGTGCTCGCTCAAAGCGTGGAGCGTTATACTATCGTCGCCAATCCGGAGGCTGCACAGGAGTTCGAGCCGATTACTTGCAATGACAACACCCGTGATTACTGCCACGAAATTGACGGCAAACCCGTGGGCGCTACCGGAGCGGCGGCCGTGGGCCGACTGCTGGCCAAAGTCCTGGATATGAACGCCATGGAACTGGGCGCTGATCTGTCCGGTACCGGGCAGTATGTGATTCTGAAGAAAGATGTGACTCCGCAGGTCAAGCGCAGCATCGAGTCGTTGCACCTGGGCGGTATTGTCTGGGGTGAGCTGAGCAGTGAACGACTGTATGCGGATGGCGATCTCATGGGCGCGCTGCTTGGCGGCGTGAACGACAACGGCGATGGCGTCGCCGGCATCGAGCAGGTCGAGAACAAGACGCTTACCGGAACCGATGGCCATGAAACCTACCAGCGTGGTAATGGCGGCGAAGAGATTCCCGGCACCATGACCGAATCGGTGGCGGCCAAAAATGGCGACGATGTCACCCTGACCATTGACCGTGATGTGCAATGGTATGTCAAAAAGGTCTTGAAGGAGGCCGAATCCAAGTATGGTGCAGCGTGGGCGATCGCCGTGGTGCAGGATGTCCAGAGCGGGGAGATTCTCGCACTGGCCGATAGCGATGAAGTACAGGCTGGTACCGATGCGGCGAAGATGAGCCCGTCTCGGGCCGTGTCCGAAACCTTCGAGCCTGGTTCGGTGGGCAAGGTCATCTCCATGTCCGGCTATCTGCAGATGGGACTGCATAAGATGAGCGATCAATTGTCGGTCCCGGACCACATCACACAGGAGGGCCAGACCTACAAGGACTCATTCGACCATGGCACTGAGCGCTGGACGCTCGCCGGCATTCTGCAGAACTCATCGAACGTCGGCATGATTATGGCCGGGGAGAACTATCCGGATGAGCAACGCTACGAGTACCTGACCAAATTCGGCATCGGACAACCGACCGGACTGAACCTGCCCGGTGAATCGAGCGGTCTGCTCACCAACCCTTCGGCGTGGGATCTGCGTACGCGCAACACCATCCTGTTTGGTCAGGGCTACACCGTCAACGCCCTGCAGCTCAACAACGTGGTGGCCACCATCGCGAACAAGGGTGTCAAGCAGCAGCAGTCGATCATCAAATCAACCACCGATGCCAATGGCAAGACCACTGAGACCAAGAAGGGCGAAGCCACCCGCGTGGTGGATGAAAAGGTCGCATCGGACATGATGAATGCGATGGAATCAGTGGCGGAAGGCTACAACAAGTTCGTCAAGGTCGATGGTTACCGCATGGCCGCCAAGTCCGGTACCGCAGAGGTGCAGGGCTCGGATGGTACGCTCTCGTCCATTATCTCCGATTATTCCGTGGTGATTCCCGCGGACAACCCGCGCTATGCGGTCACCGTGGTGATGAAGGATCCGAATGGTGTGTTCGGCGGTCTGACGGCCGGCCCTGTTTCCGCACAGATTTGTGAGTTCCTTATGCAGAAATACGAGGTGCCTGTCTCCAGTCCACGCAAAAATGCTATTCCAGTCACGTGGTAAGGATCAGGGGAGAAAGGCGATAGCCCATGAGTGCAGTGAGCGAATCCATCGCCCAGCGGGTGACCCTGGGAATGCTGGTCGAACGGTACGGTTTTGAAGTCGATCCACCCTTCGCCACCAATGTCACCATTACCTCACTCAGCGATGCCGTGGACACCGTGATTCCCGGCTCGCTGTTCATCTGCACGCATGAGCAGGAACCCGATGTACTGCATGCCGCACAGGCCGGTGCCTATGCGGCGTTGCTGCCACGCGCGTCCAAAGGGCAGATCGCCAATGCCGATATACCGTTGCTCTACGGCGATTTCGACGATCGCGTACTCGGCGATCTGGCCAGCGGTCTGGCCGGCGGACCGTCCAATGCCATGGCGGTGTTCGCGGTGACCGGTGCGGATGAGCAGGCCGTCGACGCAGGCGTGTCCCAGCTCTCCGAATTCCTGCACATGCTGGGCAATCCGGTGGCGGTAATCACCGCATCCGGGTCCACGTCGATGACACGTACCATGAACCTGAACTATCCTCTGGGCATCCTCGATATGCAGCGCGCGCTGTCCGTGTGCGCCGAAGACGGTGTGGCGGCCGTGATCATCGCCATGGATGACCGCACGTTGGCCGAGCATGCGTTGGAATCGGTGAACGTGGATGTACTGGGCACGGAGGATGTCAACGCAAGCGCAAGCTTGAACGAATTGAAGACACGCTACGCATTCGTTGCGGAACATGACATGTCCATGACCTCGTCGACACCCGAATCGGATGAAATGGCTGCGGATTCACCGGCAATGTATGACCGCGTCCGACTCGGGCACATGTCCTTGGCCATCGCCATGGTGCTGGCCGCCGGCGTGAGGAAAAACAACATACGCAGTGCCCTGCATGTGGCCAATAATCTCAATTAAGTCCGTGGATACGGGACGAAGCGTAATCGTAAAGGAGTTTGAAACACCATGGTTCCGATGAGCGTGGAGGAGATCGCCAAGGCCGTCGATGGTCGATTGATCGGAGACGCCGGTTCCGAGTCTCGAGCCACCAATACGGTCAGCGACTCGCGGCAGGCCGGCCCCGGATCGGTGTTTGTGGCCATCCGAGGCGAGCGTGTCGATGGGCATGACTTTGTGGCGAAAACCGCTGGACAGGGAGCCACGGTGGCCATCGTCGACCATGAGGTGAAGTCCGATGGCCTTCCGCAGATCGTAGTGAAAGACACGGTCGACGCCCTTGGCGAACTCGCCCGATACAACATCGTTCGCCGCCGCGAGCTGGACGGCGACTTCGACATCATCGGATTGACCGGTTCGGTGGGCAAGACCACCACCAAGGATCTGCTCTCCTCCCTGCTTGCCACCGTAGGTCCGACCGTGGCTCCGGTGGGATCGTTCAACAATGAGATCGGCCTGCCGCTCACTGCGTTGCGGGTCGATGAGCACACCCGGTTCTTCGTGGCTGAGATGGGTGCCAGCCATATCGGCGAAATCGCGCGACTGACCCGTATCGCACCGCCGAACACGGCAATCGTATTGAAGGTCGGCGTCGCTCACCTTGGAGAATTCGGCTCCCGCGAACGCATCGCACAGGCGAAAAGCGAAATCGTGCAGGGATTGCTTCCCGGAGGCACCGCGGTACTGAACGCCGATGACGAACACGTGGTTCCCATGGCCGGCCTGGCCAACGGCGACGTGCTGTGGTTCGGCTTGGGATCGTCGCAGGAGCCCGAGGTGCGGGCCATTGATGTCACTGCCGACCGGTCCGATCATGCTGAATTCACGTTGGTCGATGCGGACGGCAACCATACGCCGGTGCATCTGGGCATTCCTGGACGTCACAATGTGATGAACGCGTTGGCCGCCGCAACCGTGGCGATGCGTTACGGTATGGCACCCGAAACGGTGGCACGGATTCTGGCCTCGCAGCACACCATCAGCCCTCATCGCATGGCATTGTCTACGGTGAATCGCGAGGGGACTTCCTTCACGCTGATCGATGATTCCTTCAACGCCAATCCCGACTCCATGAAAGCCGGCCTGAACGGGTTGAAGGCTTGGAACTCAAATGACGGCAAGGAGCCGTTCCGTGTGGCGCTGCTGGGTGCCATGCTGGAACTCGGCGTCGATGAAACGGCATTGCACACCTCGATCGGCACGTATGCGGCCGAATTGGGCATCGACGCGATCATCGCGGTCGGTTCCGCCCAAGACCAACATCTCGATGCACTGGCACAGGCTCTGGCGGACGGTGCCCGTCAGAGCCAATTCGCGTCGGTGGATTGCGTACACGACATCGATGCGGCCGAACAGCTGGTCATCGACTTGGCTCGCAACCATCCCGACGCTGTGGTACTGCTCAAGGGATCGCACGCGTCAGGCCTGAGCGCTTTGGCTGAACGCTGGGCAAAGAACTGACCTGATAACCACCCCAAGAAACCGACAAGAAAGAGAAGCTGCACGTGATTGCTCTGATCATTGGAATGCTGGTGTCGCTCATCGTCACCTTAGTCGGCACCCCGCTGCTGATTCGGCTGGTCCACAAGCTGCACTATGGCCAGTACATCCGCCAGGATGGGCCGCAGTCGCATCTGGTCAAGCGCGGCACCCCCACGTTGGGCGGCGTGGTCATCAACTTCGCGATTCTGCTCGGTTGGGCATCCTCCGCACTGTACCGATACCTGCGTTCGGGCGACGTGCCCTCCTGGTCCGCGGCACTCGTACTGTTCGCCATGCTGTCGATGGGTCTGCTGGGCTTTATCGACGACTTCGCCAAGGTGCGTAAGAAGCAGAACGAAGGCCTATCGGTGGGCGGCAAGTTCATCGGCCAGTTCATCTTCGCCACCATCTACGCGGTACTTGCGTTGCTGATTCCCACCAAATCGGGATTCCCCAGTGCGCAGGCAGGCATCAGCTTCATCGAACAGCCGTTCTTCAACTTCGACTTCGCCGGCCGTGCCGTAGCCATCATCCTGTTCGTCATCTGGGTGAACTTCCTGATGACCGCATGGACCAACGCAGTGAATTTGACGGATGGACTTGACGGTCTGGCGGCAGGTTCGTCGATGATCGCCTTCACCGGTTTTGGCGTCATCGCATTCTGGGAAAGCTACCATATCAAGGGCGGCAGCCATGGCGGATATTCCTATGCCGTGTCCGATCCTCTCGATCTGACCGTCATCGCCGTATGCGCGGCCGTCGCCTGCTTCGGCTTCCTGTGGTACAACTCGAACCCCGCATCGATTTTCATGGGTGATACCGGTTCCCTGGCCTTGGGTGGTCTGTTCGCAGCCCTGTCCATCGCCACGCACACCGAATTCCTGGCGGTGGTTCTGGGCGGACTGTACGTCATGGAAGCCATGAGCGACGTCATCCAGGTCGGGTACTTCAAGATGACCCACAAACGTGTATTCAAAATGGCGCCGATTCACCATCATTTCGAACTGAAGGGTTGGACCGAAACCAAGGTGGTGGTGCGGTTCTGGATGATCGAACTCATCTTCGTGCTGCTCGCCCTGACGATTTTCTACGGCGACTGGGTCACCCGCTCCGGCCTGCTGTTCAGCTAGCGGAAATCTGGGTGGATTATGCTCACCCACGGAATTCCTATATCAGGAGGAACAATGCAAGTAGCGGATAAGACAGTGGTGATCGCCGGACTGGGGGTGTCCGGCACCTCGTTGGCGGAGGTATTGAGGGAACGCGGTGCCCACGTGATTGGCGTCGACGAGAGGAAGCCCGAGGCCGATCTCCACTCCTTTGATGACGTGGACTGGGACCACGTGGACTACGTCATGTCGTCCCCGGTGTTCAACCCCCGCACCCCGTTCGTGCTGGAAGCCCAACGCCGTGGCATCCCCGTGATGAGCGAGGTGGAATTCGCATGGCAGCTGCGTGTGAATAACGAGCGCACCGGTACTCCGGCTCCATGGATCGGCATCACCGGCACCAACGGCAAAACCTCCACCACCGAGATGACCTCGGAAATGCTCACCGCCTGCGGACTCGACGCGCCGACCGCCGGCAATATCGCCTCCGGAGACATGAGCATGAGCCTGTCTCGTTGCGCCACCAATCCGCAGCACGACGTACTGTGCGTGGAACTGAGCTCCTTCCAATTGCACTTCACCGATTCGCTGGCACTTGACTGCGCGGCGATCACCAATATCGCCGACGATCACCTCGACTGGCATGGCGGGCGCGAGAATTACGCCGCCGACAAATCCAAGGTGTTCCACAACGCCAAACGCGCCATCGTCTACAATGCGCAGGACGCCAAAGTCAGCGAACTGGCGGCCGAGGCTCAGACTGCCGAAGGATGCCGCAAGGTGGGATTCACGCTCGAGGCCCCTCAGGCCGGCCAGATCGGCATTGAAGATGGCTGGATCGTGGACAGGAGCGGCGTGGCCGGCGGCGCAGTAGGAGAGTCGGTCAGACTGGCCGCCATCACCGATTTCACGCATCTGGCAGAGCCGGACGGCTCACTGTACCCGCATCTGGTGGCCGATGCATTGACGGCATTGGCGTTGGTGCTGGGACTTGGCGCTGATCGCGATACCGCGTTGAAGGCGCTTACCTCGTTCAAGCCGGGCGGCCATCGCATCGAAACCGTGGCTGAGGCCGCAGTCGAGGGCGGCTCTGTTCGTTTTGTGGACGATTCCAAAGCCACCAACGGCCATGCGGCACGCGCCTCGCTGTCCAGCTTCCCGGCCAAGTCTGTGATCTGGATTGCCGGAGGTCTGGCCAAGGGCAGTCGATTCGAGGACCTGGTCAAGGACCAGGCACACACCATCAAAGCGGCCGTCATCATCGGCAAAGACCAGCAGCCGATGATCGAAGCGTTTGCCAGCCAAGCTCCGGACATCCCGGTGACCATCATCGATCCCGAAGACAACGATACCGTCATGGATCGTGCCGTCGAAGCCTGCGGCACGTATACCGCCGCCGGCGACATCGTGCTTATGGCTCCGGCCTGCGCCTCCATGGACCAGTTCAAGTCCTACGCGGATCGAGGCAATCGATTCGCCGCCGCAGCCAAGATGTGGAGCGAGGTGCATGGCCTCCACTGATACCCATAAGCGTAAGGCATACAGAGTCCCTGACAAGCCCGCACTCGAAATCACTGACTACACGGGTTGGCGAAGCTTGCTCAACCCGCTATGGTGCTACCACGGCTTCCGCATGGCCGTGGTGGGGCTGACATGCTTCGGCCTGATCATGGTGTTCTCCAGCTCCACGGTCACCATGGCCGCACTGGGCAAGTCGCCGTTCCTTCAGCTTCTGAACCAGGGCGCGTTTTGCCTGATCGGCTTGGTGCTGGGCTTCGTGGCATTGATGATGCCGGTGACGTTCTGGAAACGGACCGGCGTGTTCTTTGTGGTGGGTGCCTGCCTGTTGCAGGCGCTGACCTTTACTCCTTTGGGTCACGACGTCTACGGCAACAGAGGTTGGCTGGACCTCGGCTTCACCACTATCCAGCCGGCCGAATTCATGAAGTTCGCGATGTGCATATGGCTTCCCTCGTCGTTGCATGCCTGCAGCAAGATGTACCACAAGAAGGGAATCAAAGCATATGCCGCGCCGTTGGCGCTGTATGCGATAGGCGTGGCGCTGGTGATGGGCGGCAGGGACCTCGGCACGGCCATGATTCTGGTCTTCATCGGAGGCATGGCCTTTCTGATCGTCGGGTTCCCCGGCAAATGGATGGGAGTCGGCGTATTGGGCGCGGTGGTTATGGTCGGTGCATTGGCGGTTTCCAGCCCGAACCGCTTGCGTCGTATTCTGGCCACATATGGCGATTGCTCGGCCGCTGACGCGCAGAGCGTATGCTACCAGTCCATTCACGCCAAGTACGCCATCGCCTCCGGAGGTTTTCTGGGATTGGGCATCGGCAATTCGCGGGAGAAATGGAATTACCTGCCGGCCGCCCATAACGATTTCATTTTCGCGATCATCGGCGAGGAGACCGGATTCGTCGGTTGCGCCATCGTATTGCTGTTCTTCGCGATTCTCGCCTGGTGCATGATCGTCATCGCATTGCAGGTCACCGATCGTTATGTTGCCATGGTGCTGATGTGCGTCGCCATTTGGATCGTGGGCCAGGCCATGGTCAACATCGGCGTGGTCGTGGGTGTGTTCCCGGTATTGGGCGTGCCTATGCCGTTCGTCTCCGCAGGCGGCTCATCCATGGTTATGTGCTTGACGGCGGCCGGACTGGTTGTGGGACTTATGCGCTCTCAACCGCAGATAAAACAGTCGCGTCAGAGCGCGTAAGTAGACTCGGTAATCATGAATCAAGGCACACCACATATCGTTCTTGCTGGCGGCGGTACCGCCGGACATGTCAATCCGCTGCTCGCGGTCGCCGGGGCGATTCGCGACATCGAACCCACGGCACAGGTCACCGTCATCGGCACTGCGGTGGGTTTGGAGAAGGATTTGGTGCCGGAGGCCGGCTACGAGCTCGACACCATCGAAAAAGTGCCGTTCCCGCGTCGCCCTAACCTGTACATGCTGCGCTTCCCGGCAAAATGGAAGCGAGAAACCGCCAAGGTGCGCTCCATTCTTGAAACGCGGCATGCGGATGTCGTGGCCGGATTCGGCGGGTATGCTTCCGCCCCCGTCTACGCCACCGCACACAAGATGGGCATTCCGATTGCCATCCATGAGCAGAATGCGCGTGCCGGCATGGCCAATAAACTGGGCGCTCGTTGGGCCGATTTCATCGGTACCGTGTACGAGGGCACCGGTCTCAAACCGCGTGCCGGAGCCGACGTCGAGCGCGTCGGTCTGCCGTTGCGCCCGGCCATCGCCTCCCTGACCAAACGCATCGGTGACGACCGTGCCGCCGTACGCCGTGAATCGGCCGCGCAGCTTGGCGTCGATCCGAACCGTCCGCTGGTGCTGGTCACTGGCGGATCGCTGGGAGCGCAAAGCCTGAACCGTGCCATCGCCTCCTCCGCCGCAGACCTGTTGGCCCACGCACAAATCATCCACTTGACCGGGCGAGGCAAAATCAGCGAAGTACGCGAACTGGTCACGGCCTCGGCCGGCGCGGACGTGCTTACCGGCATCGGCCCCGAATCGGCCGGACAAGGTGACTACCATACCGCCGAATATCTGGAACGAATCGATCTGGCCTTTGCCTGTGCCGACTTGGTGATTTGCCGTGCCGGAGCCGGATCGGTATCCGAGCTGGCTGCACTGGGCCTGCCGGCCATTTACGTGCCGCTGCCCATCGGCAACGGCGAGCAGCGTTTCAACGCCGAGCCAGTGGTGAACGCCGGCGGCGGCCTTCTGGTCGCAGACAAGGACCTGACCCCGCAGTGGGTGCATGAGCATGTGCCCGATCTGCTCGCCGATCACGAACGACTTGCCGAATTCGGCCGCAAGGCATGGGAATACGGCATCAGAAACGCTGCCGAAATCATGGCCCGGCACGTTCTGCAATTAGCCGAACCATCCAAGTAGTATTCAGATATCATTCCGTGCGCGATACTGACCAATTCCGTTCCGCAGCACGAGATACGGTCATAATATAGGGTGCTGGAATCCCTAAAGGAGTTTTGAATTGTCTCAAGATCAGCCCATAGTGCTTGACCCCACGTATGCCTCATTCGATGCTGCGGCCCGCCCCGCGGATCTCGGCGCCACCCATTTCATCGGTATCGGCGGTGCCGGTATGAGCGTTCTGGCCGAAATGCTGCACGCCGAAGGAGTCGCGGTGGACGGCTCCGATCGCGCACACAGCGCCAAAACCGACCGACTTGAAACGCTGGGCATCACCGTTGAGTTCGGGCAGCGAGCCGAAAATGTCGCCCAAGCCGAGACCGTGGTCTACTCCAGCGCCATCAAACCGGACAATCCGGAAATCGTCGCAGCGCACGCGGCAGGCAAGCGCATTGTGCATCGCAGTGACATCCTCGCTCTGCTCATGAACGGCAAACGAGCCGTCACCGTGGCCGGAGCGCATGGCAAAACCACCACCAGCTCCATGCTGTCCCACATTCTGGTGAACGCCGGTGCTGATCCAAGCTACGCCATCGGCGGCTTTATCCAAGGCCCGGACGGCACCACGCTGGACGGTGGACACGCGGGCAAAGGCGATATTCTGGTGGCCGAAGCCGACGAATCGGACGGCAGCTTCGCCAAATACCATCCGCAAATCGCCATCATCACCAATTCCGAAGCCGACCACCTTGACCACTACGGCACGCAGGACAACTATCGGGCCGCATTCGTGGACCATGCCGGACACGCCACCAAAGCCGTAATCATGTGCGGCGACGACGAAGGCAACCTTGCCGTGCTACGTGCGCTTGACGCCACCGTGGCCGGACGCACGATCGTCTATTCAACACGGAACGCCGCCGAATTGGGCGACCTGAACGGTGCCACGCTGGTACGCATCGAATCGGAAAGCGAAACCGCCGAAAGCGGAGCCGAACATTTCACGCTGCATATTCCGGGCGGACTGATCGGCGAAGAGGAGCGCCGCATCGCAGTGACGCTTACCGTTCCCGGCATCCACAACGCACGCAACGCCTCCGCGGCGATTATCGCGGCCGCGCTGTTGGGTATGGACGTCGAACGTGCCTCCGCGGCGGTCACCTCGTTCCTCGGTGCCGCACGCCGCTTCCAGGTCCGTGGCACCGTCAGCCAAGTGACGGTCGTCGATGATTACGCGCATCATCCGACCGAAATCGCTGCGCTGCTGGATGCGGCCCGTCGCCGCTACCCGCAGTCCAAGATCCGTGTGATCTTCCAGCCGCACCTGTTCTCCCGCACGCGTTTCTTCAGCTCTGAATTCGCGCAGGCGCTTGCCAAGGCCGATGACGTCATCGTTACCGGCATCTTCCCCGCGCGCGAGAAGCAGGAGGATTTCCCCGACGTGACTCCGGCCACCATCGTGGACGAGGCGCTCAAGCTTGAGCATGAACCGGCAAAGGACTGGATCTGTGGCGTCGAAGACATGCACACCGCGGCCCAGATGATGGTGATGCGCGCGCATCATGGCGACGTCATCTTCACCGTAGGCGCCGGCGACATCACGCAGATGGACGAGGTCATCCTGCATGCTCTTGAAGCGCATCGTTGGGATTGCGAGGGCTGATGGCTCGACGGGTCATCAGTTCCGGCAAGGATGTGCAGGAGACGGACCAGTCGGGCGGTCGACGTTCCGGACGGTCCATCTCATCGGAGCATGCCGAAGGACGGTCGATTGAAGGGTACACGGACCGTTCAAAAGCCGAAGGCTTCGTAGACGCGCGACGTTTGCAAAGCGAGGACCTGGTTTCCAAAACCCTGCAGGAGACCACCGGCACGATCGGCATCATGACACGTCCGAAAGTGGTTGATTTCGGCGAACGGCTCAAGGAACGCCGTCAGGCCGGCGCGCGAGCCATAGTCCTGCGCGTGCTCATCGGTCTTGTCGTAGCCGTGGTTTTGGGAGCTGTCGTCTGGCTGTTCCTCTTCTCGTCGGTGTTCCGTTTGGAGCCAGGCAACATCAGCGTGGTCGGCGCCAACGAATGGGTGAGTGAATCGCAGGTGCTTGACATCGCGAGGCAGCAGTCCGGAAAATCGTTGTTCCTGGTTTCGGATGGAGCCGTGGAGAAGCAGATCAAGGCGACTCCGGGAGTCACGTCAGCCAAGTCGAAGAAACAGCTGCCGAACTCGCTTGAAGTGACGATCAAGGCGCAGAAACCCGCGGCCATGCTCAAAACCAGCGAGGACCATATGACGGCGGTCGACAGCAAGGGCCGCGTGCTCAATTCCGTCAGCGGCGTTTCCGTGGAAGGCATTCCCGTCATCGAAGTGCAGAACGTCGATGCGAGCCTGTCTAGGCGTCCTATCAAGGAAGCGTTGAAGATTCTCAGCTCACTGCCGGAATCGATGCGCAATTCCATCACCAAGGTCACCGCGGCGACCCAGGATTCCATCACCACGGAACTCAATGGGGGAGACCGCGTGATCGTATGGGGTGATTCCTCGGACCTGAAGCTCAAGAAAGCGGTGGTGGACAAGATCGTCAATGATCCGAACGTGATTGGAGACAAGCATAACGTGGACGTGTCCGCGCCGTTGAGACCGATCATCAAATAGCGTTATTGCGCAACGTCACTGCATGACGGAGCGGAAATACTTTGATCTAGCTCTTTTTGTCTTGACAGGAAAACGAAACGCGCTCTGGACCTTCTTTCCAAGGGAGGGCCAGAGCGCGTTTCCGCGTTTGGATGGATGGTATTAGCCGTATGCGTTGAACGGGCGTCAGTCCTTGACGATGGTCTTGCCTGCGGTCGCCCCTGGCGTCAAGTCCTGAATCTCCGTGATCTCCAGAACGGGAATGGTCATGGGCTTCTTCGTGCCGTTATGTTCGGCCACGGCGACCTGCTCATCGTAGATCGCATCATCGGAATGCAGAGTGACGTTGCCACGGAAACGATAACCTCGCTTCTGCTCAAGATTGGCCACTGCGATGACCAGTTCGCTGCCGTCGAGCAGATTACGGTACATTTGGCCGGCGGTACGCTCGTGATAGCCGATATGAGTGTCATCGATGACGAACGTGCTCATTTTCGGCCCCAAATCGACGTGTCCATCCTTGCCGATGGTGGCCACCCAAGCGAGATTGCTGCTGATGAAATCCTTCATTTCCTCTGTAAGCTTCGCCATGATATCGTCCCTTTCGATGGTTGGCTGGCCGGCGGCTTGTAATATTGGAAGGCGCCGGACGGTTATTTCGATGATACGGAGGCGTTGCTGCCGACATGCGTTGTTTCACCGAACGAGAAATGTGATTACCAATACAGAAAGCCGTCATTGCTGACACATGATTCGTGCCCACATTTTGCCCATGTTTTTGAGAAATATCGCGATAAAGGGTGAATTGCAGCGAATTGCAAAAGTGGCGGAAACCGTTGGAAATAAAGGAAAAGCCGCCATTTCTGGCGGCTTTTCATCAGTGGAGATGCGGGGAATCGAACCCCGGTCCGATGACCGAACCCTCAGTCTTCTAC
>ERZ779885.1356-NODE-1356-length-25030-cov-20.441201_pt1 | contig 25030 bp, 27 predicted proteins | sample MGYA00511554_ERZ779885 | MGnify/ENA primary metagenome ERZ779885 (study PRJEB29588, sample SAMEA2160998) | human gut metagenome | biome: human gut; feature: human-associated habitat; material: faeces | place: Denmark | collected 2008/2010 ... | reverse complement strand
AATACATTGAAATCAACACCACAAAACCCGCAGTAGCGGGCTAACCCCCGCTACAAACCCCTTTGACAGTGTGTTTTCCTAATAGGCGCTAATCATATTTTTTATCTCCTGCATGTATTTTGCAATCAATCTTCTTTCTGCTCTTACCTTTAAATATAGCGCAACGTATGGTTTCATCCTATCACCATCGAGTTCACCTTGTGCATCTTGCGCAAGCCAATCCTGCTTTTCATCCTTAATCATCTCGCTCACCGCCGCAATTACAAGCTTTTTGTTGTCTGCGTTATCAATTGTAAGCGGCCAAAGAACCATATCTTTTTCGTCTGACTTTATATATGTCTCACAGAACGCCGTCAAAATATTCAAAAGTTCTGGATAAAACTCAAAATCAACATTCTCTATGACATCCATAACATATTTTGCCAATTTGTATTCATTTTCATAAAAAATCTCAATAGACGGCCGAACACCCTTTTTCTGAATCATCAGAGAAGGCTCATACATTCCAGCCAAATCTTCAAATGCAAATTCATCATCGTCCGCTGCATTGATATGAACTTCGCTCACACTCTGTTTGTTAGGAATTGCAATACTTGCATACCCTTCTAAATAAAGCTCAATAAGTTGCCGCATAATTCTATCACGCCGGATAATCTCATCCTTTTCAGACACTTTTCTATTTTTTCTTTCGTTCTCATCAATATATTTTTGTGCAAAGAAAATTGTAATAATCAAGCCAAATATATTTGTACTCAACCCCAAAAAAATATTGAAAAAATAGTTCGGTATATTATCTGATAGACCGAATGCCACCAACGCAATAGATGCTCCAATTCCAAACAGTAGCCAAAAAAGTCTTTTCACGATATCACTTTCATTTATGTAAATTCAGCTTCTCATATTCTCAGCCCCGTGAAGGGTTCCATAGTACTATTTTTGTATTCTGAAAAAGGTCAAAAGAAGCACATATTTTCATCAGGTGAGTATCCCCCACTGATACAATTCATCGCACTTCCTGTGCACATAACTCTATCTCGTAAAAATCCCCCAATACCAGATATCCAGCATTAGGGGAACATATCATACAAGGATGAAACCCATGGAATTATTATTGCGCTCATTTCAAGCAGAAAAAATATTCACTTCTCAATATGAAATGAACGTCTTCCGCATAAGTGCAATATAATCAATCGGAACTGCCCTCATAGCATCTCCCTGATGCGCTTTCTGTCAGCACATGAATCATGTAGTTGAGAAACTTCTCCAATGCCCATACTTTTTCGTCTTCCGCCTCTCTCCGTTATTTCTTTACATCTCAGCCACAGCTTCCCACCGTGTTGCCTGCCGCTCACCACGTAGAGGTGTGCAAAGTTCCGAGCGGCAAAGCTGTGAGAGATCCCCCACAGCTCAAGTTATTACTTTTATCAGTTTTTTTCAAAAGAGATTCTTGCTTGCAATCCATGCCCCTACCACTGCTCCAAGTGTATTGAATAGCACATCATTCACATCTGCCATGCCTCTACCTGTAAAATACTGTAGTTCTTCACAACACACTGAGAGCAGAAAAGCCGCAGCGATTATTCTCTTTCTGTTCATTTTCCATCTCTGACCTGTCCAGCCGAACGGAACATATAGGATCAGATTCAACAGATTGCCCGCCCACACACCGGCATTGGACCATAATTTCAGGTGCAGTCGGATGTTCTCATTATATCCCGGCGCACGGCGCAGCAATGTGATATAGAAAATCAAAAATACACTATAGGCAGTAGGGAACCACTTCTTGTCTCTTCGGTTGAGCCATGCCAGTAAGCCAAGACCTATTAAAATGATTCCCTCGCCTACTGTCAGGTTCGCACTAGTGCTGCAATGGATTTGGTAGACAAACTCTCTCAAACTCCGTAGCCTCTGCTCTTAATGGTCTCCACAACCTGAGACACGTACTTCTGGCAGGTATCATGGTCAGGGGCTTCCACCATCACACGCACAACAGGTTCCGTGCCAGATTCACGGACAAGGATACGACCAGTGTCACCCAGTGCCTCGGCTACGGCCTTGACTGCTGCCTGCACTGCTTCATCATCCTGTGCGGCCTTCTTGTCGGTCACACGAACATTTTCCAGAACCTGCGGGTAGATCTTCAGGGGCTCAGCCAGCTTGCTCATGGGCAGCTTCTTCGCCAGCATGACTTCCATCATCTTCAGACTGGTCAGGATACCATCACCCGTGCTGGCATACTTGCTGAAGATGATATGACCACTCTGCTCACCGCCGATACGGCAGCCATTCTTGGCCATGTACTCATAGACGTACTTGTCGCCCACAGCGGTCTTGGCATAGCCGATGCCCTTCTCATCAAAAGCCTTATACAGGCCAAAGTTGGACATAACCGTGGTGACCACGGTATTGGTCAGGAGTTTTCCACGCTCCTTCATGTAGCAACCGTAGATGTACAGGATATGGTCACCAGTGATGACATTGCCCTTCTCATCCACACACAGGCAACGGTCAGCATCGCCATCATAGGCGAAACCGATGTCCAGCCCCTTCTCTACCACGAACTTCTGCAGACCCTCAATGTGAGTAGAACCAGCATTGTTGTTGATGTTCAGACCGTTGGGCTGTGCATTGATGACGTAGGTATCGGCTCCCAGAGCATCGAACACAGACTTAGCGATGTTCCAGGAACTACCGTTGGCGCAGTCCAGACCAACCTTGACACCCTTGAAGGAGTAGATACCGAGGCTGATCAGATAGCCCATGTAGCGGTTACGACCAGAAACATAGTCCACAGTGCAGCCAATGTGCTCACGGTGAGCAAAGGGCAACTCAGGCCAGTCCTTGTCGAACACATGGAGCTTTCCGTCAATGTAATCCTCGACTAACAGCAAGATCTCCTCCGGCATCTTCTCGCCATAGCAGTCGATCAGCTTGATGCCGTTATCGTAGTAGGGATTGTGGCTGGCAGAGATCATGATGCCACAGTCGAAGTCGTCCACTCGGGCGATGTAAGCCACAGAAGGGGTGGTGGTGACATGGAGCAGGTAAGCATCTGCACCGGAAGCGGTCAGACCTGCGACCAGGCTGTACTCGAACATATAGGAGCTGCGACGAGTATCCTTGCCAATGACGATACGAGCGGGGTCGGTGTCACCATTGCGCTCACGCAGAGCGTTGTAATACCAGCCCAGAAAACGACCAACCTTATAGGCATGGTCAGCAGTCAGTGTGATTCCAGCTTCGCCACGGAAGCCATCGGTTCCAAAATATTTTCCCATTATAGTTTTTCCTCATCCAAAGAGTGAATTAACGAATAAAATGTGCCGTTAGCCGGATAATTATCCGTTGCCTGCTGCTCACCACGGAGAGGTAGCATACTTGAGCAGCACAGCCATGTGGCAGAACACATGGCTGCGATAAGTATTAGTCTCTGCGGAACAGATCGCAAGTATAGACCTTGTCATGCACATCATCCAAGTTACTATCGTAACGGTTAGCAATGATGGCTTGGCTGCATTTCTTGAATTCTTCAAGGTCATTCACGACTTCACTGCCAAAGAATGTACTGCCATTCTCCAGCGTCGGCTCATAGATAATGACTGTTGCACCCTTCGCCTTGATACGCTTCATGACGCCCTGAATGGAGGACTGTCGGCAGTTGTCAGAGTTAGACTTCATGGTGAGGCGGTATACACCAATTACACAAGGCTTCTCCTGTGCCTTATCATACTCGTTGTCCTCGCCATATCCATAATACTGACGTTTACGAAAACATAAAACGGTGTCGATGCATAGGTGTCATACATATCCTTATTAGCAACCGTACCTGTAAAGTTCACCGTTACCTGTTCCGGCAGCCCTTCGGCCATTTTTTCAATATCCTCTAACAGCTCTCCGCCTCCGATATGTGTCCACTCTATAGGAAAATCCTTTATTTCTCGCAACGCTTCCAGAATTCGATGGATTCTCTTTATTGGCACAATGCGAGAACAAGACACGATTTTTAACGTTTTCCGGTCAATCAACGGATTGATTATAAGTACTTCCTTCACACCATCTTATTGACCACGTTTACTTATCCTTCTCTAGTCCCAGACGTTCCAGTATATCATGTTTCCGGATTTTTCCAGATTTATGTGCAGTATTTCCACCGTTGGAGAACCAATCCTGTAGAAGTAATTAAAATTAATGCTTCGTAAATTTTCTAATTACAATCCACATGCACACTTCAATATTGATGTATGCTTTTCTAATACACTACATATTGGTAAAATAACAATGAAATTAAGTGCTGATCCGACTGCAATAATAAGAAAAGCATTTGAGATTCCAAGAACACTACATATTACTATTCTTATCAACACTTGTAAGTACATGTTAAACAGATAAAGCTGTAACGAATATCGTCCACAAATTAAAATAAATCTTTTTACGTAATTACTTTCGCACTTTGCAATCGAACTGAACCATTTACAATTATTTGTGCTGTAAAGAAAGCCTATCAACGTATAGCAGAAACCAAGTGCCATAGTAAAAGATTTAAGATAAGTCTTATTACTAACATTCACTTTAAGCAAGAAAGCAACAAGAATCACCCCTAAAGGCCAATAATGCAAATAAAATCTCGAAACACCTTTATTTACTTCTTTCCTTAATAGCCATCCTACATAAAAATATGGCAAATATTGCAAAACTCTATTAATTAAAAACAAATCTGTCGTCACATCTATACTTGCGCCCAAGATAACTACGCATAACCCTACAGCACAAGAAAATGTATTTTTATCGCATATTGAGACAATCACTGGAAAAATCAAATAGATGAAGAAGATAGTATATAAAAACCAATACTCTCCCCCTCGAATTAATAAATCAATGACGCCCTCCTGAAATGTCGCCCCCCCCCGGCCAAAAACTCGCCTGCATAAACGTGAAAAGCAATTGATACACCGGAAAACACAAGATATGGCACTCCTATTCTTCTCACTTTCTTGAGAAAATATACTTTATAGGCTGTGCAGCTAAAAACATAACCTGCAACAATAAAAAATAATGGAAGGTCAAATATAGAAATAAAATCTCCCAATCCCTTACACCATCTAATCGTGCACAAATTGATTGGCGTCGAGATAATACTATGGTCGATAATCAAACAAATTGCTGCAATTCCACGTGCCAAATCTACCATTTCCGACCTTTGCCCTACAATCGAACTTTCTCGCATTATAAATCACCCATCCTACACTTTTCAACAGTTATTTTTTAACCGGAAAAACTTGAGTATCCTTTTTATTCGGTTTGTCCACTTTCTTCCCAAAGTAAGCCTTACCCTTGTCTTCAGCCTCGTCATACCTGTTTCCCACAAACGACTACCATGATGAATTCCATATGTCATCTCCGTGGCATTCAATTCTGACATACCATTGGTTGGACTAAAATACTCAGGTGGAAAAATAGTGACCCCCAAAATACTTTGAATACTTGTATCAGTTGGATTGTATCCATTATCTAAAAAAACACGTGTATTTGGAACAGTACATGGAGTCAAATCCATCCTTCCATCCTTAACGAAGTGTTTTTTCTCATACTCTAATAGAAGCATTTCTACAACAGTGTTTTTTCTTTCTGCTCCAAACCCTATCCCCGTATTTATTCCGCAACCATCGCCAGCAAAAAAGCAGTGATAGTCAAGCAAACTATCCAGTGATCTAACCAATTCTACATCTGTGTCGAGGTAAATGCCACCTTCATTATAAACTATATCGAGTCTCGCATAATCAGAAACAAATGCCCACTTCTTATTATCATACGCCTCTTTCATGTAACAATTTTTTGTCACATCGTAATTATCTTCGTTCCAAAGTTTGATCTGAAATCCGGGACAATATTCCTTCCATGACTTAATACACTTCTTTACAATTTCAGGAGGTTCACCTTTTCCAAACCAGCAATAATGTATCGTTTTAGGTATCATATCATAATCTCCTACACACGAATTGACTTCAACATTTTTTTTACTTTTCTAACAATCTTTTGAGTCAATTTAGGTTGTCCATATTTTTTCGTAACGTATCCAATTCCATACTTAAAATAATCCTTCCAGAATGAATTTCGATCCGGATTAACTTTTGTTGGCCGACATAAATTTGGTTGTAGACTATCCTGTATATTACTTTTTCTCCAATTCAACTGATTTTTTATCTCACCAAACACCTTTTCCCCATCTTCTGTATGAATCAAAAACAACGACGTGCCTCTATTATCATAAAAATCTGGCACATGTTCCCTAATACCCCAAAAATCTCCAATTGTAATATCTGAAACTCTTTCTGTCGTCGCATATGGGCATTGGCTACATGAAGGTCTGAGAATATCTCCGCTGTAAAACAAATTAACATATGGCGTTAAATCAATTTCTTTTTGCTTTGTACTTGCAACCGCAACAGGAGAGTCCCATCCGAACCTCTTATCCTTGAAATTAATATAACATATTTTTCCATTATTCGTCTCGATATTTTGAATGTACTCTTTCCAAATACGTGGACTAGCTACACCATGGCATATTATATCTACTAAGAGAAAGTGCTTTCTGATTCCTTTAATCTCGGCATATTTTGCCACTGCGGCGACTTGACATCCCATCCCAACGAAAAGGATTTTTTTTTCTGTATTGTCTAAAATCCACTGTTCCATTTCATGATATGGAATATTGGGAATGGCTTGAACATACTTTGATCCTCTAGCATCGTTTCTTTTTTCTATATTGTCTACAAATTTAAATACTTGTGCATGTTGATCATAGTCATAGCTACTACACACTACTATGTAGTCATTACTGAATGCCCAATTGGAAAGGGCTGTAAATGCTCCCCCAGAAGAACTCTTACCGAGTTCCTCACTATCTAGCAATCGACCTGCATATGCTAACGTGTCTGATAAAAATTCCGACATATCTTCCTCCATTCCAAAGCACATTCAATAATTCCCACTTACCTCATTACGTTTTGAACACACAAATATCCAAACAGCGATAACACCGTACACATTTTGCAAGGTCAACAACAGGATAAAAAAAACCCTCTTCATTCGCATCCATATGAATCGCATTTTTCGGGCAGATTGCGCAACAAGCTGCACATCCACAGCATCGTTCATGAGGTTCTGCCAAACGTGGATAGTCATTTTTATCTCGTAGGCGAGCATTTCTAAAAATAGCCGCATTACTGCTTTTCATTGCTATTCCTCCGCAGTTTACTCAAAACCAAATTGATAATTGTCGCAAAAGTATGCTTATTGATACCTATAGCAAACAAAATTGCGATTATAAGTGCAATTATATGGAGCCACACAATATCGAAATAATAAGTCATGAGTACCACTAGCAAGGCCAGACAAGTTGAAGTGATTAGGCTTATATCAATTTTTATCTTGATATATCCTTTTTTTCTGATATCTATAATTCTTAGAACGCTCATACTAAAAAAGGCAATAAACGAAGACAAAACCGCTGCATATAGCCCAATCCGGTTAATTAGCAACAAGTGAATTGATATGTTTATTGATGCTGCCATCACAGATGTTTGTGCAATCGCTTTTGTGTTCTTCTTAGCAACGTATACAACGCTGACCAGTCCTACAACAACATTAAATAGTGTTGCAAGTAGTGAAATCGGCACTAACCCATATCCAGCTTGATACTTTGCATTAATAAGAATCGGAAACACAAACGGCATGCAAGCTATCATCCCAATTGTCAACGCAACATAAAACCTAAGGAACACATTAATCATTCGATTGAAGTAGCTTTCAATATCCGCATCATTAATTGCAACCGCAATAGACTCTGTCCAACTCAAAGTCGTTATATAATTAAGGCCCGTCAAGAGTGCAGCAAATTTTAGCGAAGCAGCCAAAATTCCATTCTGTGCCACTCCTAAAAAAGATGATACTATTACTCGGTCCGATGCATCAATAATCCACCATGATATTGCATTGGGAATTAGAGGTATTGAATACTTCAAAAGTTTGACCAGTACTTCCCTATTGCATCTTCCTGCTTTGAAGTAATATACGATATGAAGTGCAAGTACTAAATAAATAGCAGCTAGTAGCTGTCCTAGAAGTGTCGCTACCAGCATTCCCGTTGCACCAAGTTTAAAACCCACGAGAAAAAACAGGTTAAACACAATAGTCAACGATGCAGATAAAAAGCTAGCTACTGCGTAGTACTTATTCTTTCCAAAGCCACGTGCAATCTGAAGAAATACGCCGAGCATCGCATTAACAAGCACATTACTTGCGAGAAAGAGCTTATATTTGTTATGAATCCAAGGGGATACCAAAACAAAAATGCACAAATATATTATGCCCTGAATTACTATTGAAATAATGCCAGTTCTTACAACCTCAGCAGTTTTACTCTCATTATCGCGTACTTCTACTAATTCTCGAAATAAGGCCTGATCAATTTGTAGTGTAAATATTGGTAGCAAAAGCGCAACTAATGTATTTAGCAAATCAACTACACCGTAATCTTCGGTGCTTAGAATAGCTGTATAAAGAGGCAAAAGGAAAAAGGATACTAACTGGGTACACACCTTTCCAATAGTAATAATTATTGTGTTTTTAGCTAGATTTGATTCTCTACTCACAATAGTACCTCATTTTTTACAATCGCACGCAATTTTCAATGCATCGTTTAGCCATTCAACTGACGCTGCTCTTTTTTCCCTTATGTCAGCATTGATTCTATCATAATCTATATCCTGGGCTAAGACATCAAATAATGACTTAGTTTCTGTTACTTCTCGATCTTCAAGCCCGAATCTTTCTATTGCATCGATGACTTTTCCTTTCCCTTGCGAAAAAATAGCAAATTGTTTATTGAAAACCAAGCTAAACATAACTCCATGAAATTGCGATGTCACAACATAATCAGCAGCTTTCACATAACCAATAAATTCAAATGGATTAGCATAAACTATTTCATCACACCATTCGTTTCTGCATCCCACCGTAATCAATTTTTTTCCTGTTTGTTTTGCTAACTGCTCGACCTCAGTTCTTTCCTGCAAATCAACGGTCATGCTGTAGTACAAAATAAAGTTTTTCTCTTTGCACGGCTGAACATATTGCTCCCAGTTGTCCATGATTAAGGTTGGGTCAAGAACCATCGCCGGCTCAATTTTCCCAAGTGTCTTAACGATATCAAATGTCTTTCTATCACGAACTGACACCGCTTTAAATCCACTAAAATCTTCACTTTTCCCCTGCAATTCCGCAAATTCCTGTGGTGTTAAAGAATTCGCACTTACCGCATATGAAATAAACGGTGTTCCCTTATCGCTCCTTGCCAAATACTCCGGATAATGCTTAAACATGCCGTTTTTAAGATTCCACAGCTCATCTGAACCAACAACAACAGCATCATATTTGTCCAGTGGATCAGTACTAATCTCAAGTTGCGCCATGACTTCATCAAATTTCTTTAAAAGCTTATAGTGATGTACTATCATCTTGGGATACTTACACTTAATTAGTAAAAGTCTCTCGATTGCGTTATTCGTAGCCAAATCAATAATGCTTACCTCATATCCGAGATGCTTCACAGTTTCCTGTAAAGCGTATGCTTGCAAAAATGCACCATAATTAAGTGCTCGATGCAGTGTTAAAATTCCACATTTCTGTTTCATTTTCTTATTTTCTCCTTTTCAATTCCAGAAAAAGTGATACGGCCAAAGATGTTGCCATTCTGGTCTGTAAATTAAAGTTGCTGCGGAGTATCCCCAGATTGCAAGTCCCAAAGCACATTTTATAATAAGTTGTGCTTTGGGATACTTAATTTTAAAAATTGTATTTGATATATACGGAAGTCCTACTATTTGTAAATACATTGCCATTCTGCTCATTCCAGGTGCACGCAACGACATTATTGTCACAGCTAGTGCCAAAATAATAGCGTATGAGTAAAAGCCATCTTGATATTCCCCATACTCCTTACAATTATCTCTATTAACTTCCTCTTTCCGATTAATAAAAACTTGTAACACTAGCAGCGCAATATATAGTGTTGAAATAACAGAAACATTAGCTACATTTCCAATTTCCGAAGTCAAATAATTCGTGCCAATGCCAATTTGATTAACTATTTTATTGACAGCGTTCGTTCCCGTAAGGACAACCGTAATTAGTACGATTGAGATAGTAGTATTGCGCGTAAATTTCAACTTTGCTAAAAGTGGAAATATCAGACACATAATTGCTGATTGATGAAAGGTAGATGCTATTAAGACAAATAATATATATATCAAGAAGCTTTTCTTACTATTCCTTTTTTCAAGAAACATTAGCGCCCAAAGTACGATACCCGCCGCAAACATTTGCCGTGTTGCCGACATAAACATCGAGTCTATTAAGTAGTAATACGTAATCAAACATATCCCATAACTTTTTGCATGCTGCTCGATCCACTGTTCCACAGCTCCATATCCAATGGCAGTGATAGTTGCCATAAAAAATCTAAAACCAACTTCATTATTAGTGAATAGCTTTGAAAACACCTCGTTAAGAATCACATATCCAGTTTCAACTCTTTTCACACTTTCTGGACCAAACACTGCAATCTTCTCATATATATTGCGGTATGTTTCAAAATCATTCGTTACATCTAATCCTCGGAATGCTGCTAAAAACCATAACACAAAAAATGCAAAACGAATAAGGATTACTCTTACGTCTATACTGTTTCTTCTAATTTTCATTACGACGCTTGAGCCTGACAACTGATAATCTACTCCTGCGGTCAACCATAGAAATAGCATGAGCAAAGCGTAATCAATACCTAAAACATTAGCGTGCACTTTCTTCTCACTTTCTTAATCAGTATTTCGCATTATGCAGTTATAAACCGCTTGATACTTCCTAGCCATTACCATAATATCATTTTTTAAAGAAGCCTGTTTTACATAGTAAGCCATTTCTTCTCTTTCTATTTTTGTAGTGTGCAAAAAGTCTTCTGCTGCCGCACGATAGCTGTTCGGATTGCTTGTCTGAACTAAATATCCCCAAGAACATTTGCGATATAATTCACCAGGTGTCAGTGACTTTTCTTCAAATACTTCTCTCAACGCCGGAACATCAGAAAGCATCATCGGTTTGTCGAGCGACATTGCTTCCAATTGAAGAATCGAGCGACCTTCCCATAATGACGGCATAATAACGATATCTGCAGTTGCCAAATTGCGTAGAGTATCTTGGCGTTGCAATTCTCCTTTAAAAATAATATACGGATTATTGGCCGCCAATTTATGAACCTCATCTCTTTCTGGTCCATCTCCAATGACAATGTACTCCACACCTTCCCTGCAATAATTGGAAAATGCCTTAACAGGAATGGTTATATTCTTTTCAAAGCTTAGCCGTCCAACTGTCACATACCGAGTCCCTTGCCGTGTTTCTTCCGGATTCACAAGGGCAATGCTCCTAATTTTTTCTCGATCTACCCCGTTAGGAATCACACTCATCCGTTTACTGCTCGTATGGAATCTACGTTTCATTTCTTTCCCACATGTTTCCGAAATTGCAATATATTGTTTAATCCAAGGATGAAGTACTGCGTACTGCAGATGATAATAACTATAATTATTATGGTATGTTTCAACAATCGTTATATTCTTTAAGCCTCTTGTTGATAGCACTCCCATGAGCACGCTCAGCTTCAAATGGAGATTACAAACACACGGTTCATCACCAGCAAAATCTTTAATGATGCTTCGTAATTTTACTGTATAATGCAGAACGGCATCAAGCTTATTTTGAGCCCCTAAACAGCAGAGCTTAACGCCTCTTTTTTTGATCTGCTCAAGTCCTTCTTTTGTTGCACGTTCTTTATAATCAATTATACTTACAAACATTACTTCATTTCCAAGCTTAATCTGAGACTCACACAGATCATAAACAAAGCTATTTACTCCGCCGTTGCCGTTATGATCCGTTATCTGTATAATCTTCATCTCTATTTCCTCCATGTATAGTAAAGAACCTTTGTATGCTTTTTAATTCATTGTGTCAAACATATTTTTTCCTGTCATAGTTGTTATGGCTTTCTTTGCTCCAATGCGTATTTCATCCGGAATCAAGTAAAGGAACTTCTCTCGGAGAATCAACACAATTTGACTCGCAAAGTCCAATTTAGGCCGTTGCGCCAAACTAATTTCCGGATAGTGTCTTTTAATCCAGCGGTAAACTACTCTATCCCATTTTCCTTTTTTTATTCCGCATCTTATATGAAAGATATTGCTCAGCAAAATTGCATCATGTTCGTAATAAAAGTCCCTCTTACTATTAAACGTTTGATTTAAATACCAAACCTCATACTCTAAATCTGTTGATATATTCGAATTCACAAACATTTCATCTATATATCGTTTTGTATACAACGAATAACCAAAGCAGTGGCAGTATCTATCTTTTATATGAATATACCGCATTTCATTCCCAGCTCTTTTTTCTTTTCTTTTGCTTTTCTCAGGATGAAGACAGCAAAAATCGATTTGATTTTCCTTGATTTCCTCCAAAAGATGTTTAACTTTTTGTGTATCAACCTTTCCACACATGAAGGCATCACCCCAAAAAACCATATAATAATCACTTCTATATTTATCAGAGGCATTTACTATGCAGTCTACCAATGTGGCATCCGGACCATTAAACACATACTCCGCCCAATCAATTTCCCTTTCTTCTCCGGTGATAGACAATATTATTTTATATGGACAATCGGTCCAGCTATTAGATAATACTGCAATGAAATTTCTACAGACATCAAGATATTTACTGCTCGTTGGTACAATGATACAGCATGATTCGTTCATTATATTATTTCCTCCGATACTTGGCATTATTAATTTGCTTTAATGACACAGTATAGCTTCCTTATAATCTCGGCATCTACATTCATGTCAAACTTTCTCGCAATAATTTTCTCCGTCTTTTTTAGTTCCTCATAATCTATAGTCGTTAATGTTTTGGGGCTGCTCATTCCATTCTCCCACTTGATATAATGTAGATACGGCTTTATATTATCTGCATAAGGCGAATTCATAACTAATGTTTGGAAGAAGCATTCATCTGGGCACAGGGAATGTTTGAATAGTTCTATATATTCTGGACATTTACCCAGAAAGTTATAAATCCATTGCACCACTGCATCATTTAAGCACCACCACGACGACCCAAAATAATACTGAACACTACCCGGTGCTGTTCTTCTTACTAAGGAAAATGTATGATTCCATCCTCCTGTACCATACACCAGAATGTTCTTCAAAATCTTCTGCCATTTTTTTCTTCCGACAACTATTCTAGGAAAGTAAATATCATTTCTTTTTTCGAATTGTTTTATCAAAGCACAGTCAATGAAATTCTCATTTTTATGCTCATTAAGGAACTTCACAATTTCCCCAATCGATTTAAGTGGAAAGTCTTGGCCGCTGATTAAGAAATAATGGCTGTACCCCCCCCCAGAAATGGCAGCATTTAACAAATTCAGTGTTGCCTGTACCTGGCTAAACTGTCCCCACTGAACATCAATACTGTCCTTCTTTGGAAGAAGATAAATACCATCGCCTTCCCCAATATCTTCTCTGATGCTCTCGCTTTTGGAATCCACATGGACATAAACGTCAACTTGCGGATGTTTCAACGCTTTCAGCAGTAGATTAATCTGTTCAGGATTCTTGTGGCACTGCATTAAAAAGGCAATCTTCATCATCAACCCCTCAACACTTTCTCAAACATAAACTTCCGCAGCCAGTTCGGGGCCAACGCTGATCCACTACGAATCACACAGCTCCTAATGTACTGCCCTTTTCCAATAAAGCCTTGCTGTTTCATAAACTTGAACAGCTTCGCCTGAGTCTTGGCATACTTCCAACCAGCACGCCGTTTATACATATCCGAGCCTGCCCGCATATGGAGCAACGGTTCTTGAATGTTATAGCCCTGATACCCTGCCATCAGCATCCTTAGCCAAAGGTAATAGTCCTCCAGTAAGTAGAAATCTTGATAGGAGCCAACTGCTTCGACTGCGGACTTCTTATACATCACACAGGGGTGATTAAACGGATTACGCTTCTTTGCAAACTCTACGATTTCCGCATGGGTTTCCGGCGGAACACGTTTTGTATCGACAGTGTTCGGATCAGTGGTAAACTCCTCCACGATGCCGGAGCAAATGCTCACCTCCGAATGTGTGTTAAACACAGCAATCTGTTTTTCACATCGATCTGGATAAGCGATGTCATCGCTGTCCATCCGGGCAACCAACTCATTTTTGCAATGCTTGATTCCCTCATTCAGTGCATTGCCAAGTCCCCCGTTTTTCGCAAGTCGGACAACATTTAATGTGTCACCCATCTCCTGCTGCTTTGTAGCAATCACGCCTTCTAGCTGTTCGTTCAGCGGTCCATCACATACCAGCACGAAATCATTTGTGGAGAGCGTCTGCGTTTGTATGCTCTCTATTGCCTGCTTCAGATACTCCGGCTTCTCTTTGTGATAAACCGACATAAGAACGGAGTATTCTCTGTATTTCACAACACTCATAATCCCTCTCCGCATATCAAAGAATACAGCCCAGACTCATCTCAAAGAGTCTGAGCCGTTTATTCCTTATAAAGCTCTACTAATCGTCCTCATCAGTGTGAATCACACTACCGCTATGTCTTGTACCGCCACAATAAACGTTGCTACGGCAAGTTCACGTTACGGTAACCGCTGTCTTTAGTCCTGACAGCACCAACGCTCGCTACGGTAGCTCTCGTCTTTAGTCCTGATGACACTATCACTCGCTACGGTAATCCATGCCTTTATTCCCGGTTCCACTCATCCATGCCACGGTAGCTCCCCCGCTTATGCCGGATTACCCCACACTAATGAGCATCTCTACGACCATGTGGTTATCACCATCTTGCTCATATCCGCCTTGTTATCTCCAAGACCGGGATGAAATCGCAGATGAGGTTATCATCGCTCAATCCCGAAACCGCTATGTGAAAGTCACCGTAATCTCGGCACATCCCCTCACAGTGCAATCAGACATAAACCCACGAGCTACCGTCGCATCCATAAAAGTGCTTTTTCGGGGCATAAACGCCTCAATTCACACTCGTTTTGTCCTTGCTCACGCTTGGGTTCTCGGCATTTTGCACTATCAGGAGTGCTATATCGCCCCTATACAAGGCATCTTGCCAGCCTCCCAGCTTAACGCTACTGTAAGAGCTACATTTGTGCCTGACTCCACTCTGGAATTTCTTCCAACTTTTAGCTGCTCAAAATGTGCAAAAGCGTCGATATTTAGTGGTTTTCTCCACTCATAGCAGTGGTTTGACCCTCAGAAATTCCCTCGGTACTTTCCGGCATAAACAGGATCTTCACCGTAGCCAGCATGATCTTCAGGTCCTCGACCAGGCTGGGATGGGCAATATACATCAGATCCATTTGCAGCTTATCATACGGTGTGGTGTTATATTTTCCGTACACCTGTGCATAACCGGTGAGGCCAGCCTTTGCCTGCAGACGCAGCGCAAACTCCGGCATTTCTTCACAGTACTGTGCTGCGATTTCCGGACGCTCCGGGCGAGGACCTACAATGGACAGATCACCCTTCAGGATGTTCACCAGCTGCGGCAGCTCATCCAGACGGCAAGCACGGATAATATGGCCAACCTTCGTGATGCGGTCATCCTTGTCACCGGTGGAAAGGCGAGCCACACCATCCTTTTCAGCATCCACACGCATCGAACGGAACTTCAGGATCTCGAAGGGCTTACCATCCTTGGTCAGACGCACCTGCTTATAGAATGCAGGGCCGCCATCCGACTTCACCGCAATCGCCGTGATCAGGAAAATCGGGCTGAGAATGACCAGGGCCACCAGGGACAGCACAATGTCCATTGCACGCTTAACAAAGAGGAATTCCGGCTTTGCCATGTACCGACCGACTCGCAGCACCGGAAGGTGAAGCATGTGCATCGGCCAGGCACCGCTCATCAGAACATCGCCCACACGAGGAATGATGAAGGTATTGATATCGTTCATCACGCAATACTTCAGAATGATGTTACGTTCATGGCTGTGAACACCGCTGAGGAATACGGTTTTCATGCCATCCAGAACACTCAGATCTTCCAGGCACTCCTCTACGCTCAGAACTTTTTTCACCTCGTACTTGCTATCCAGACCGTAGTCCCGGATCAGCTTTTCCATACCACGGCGCACATCATAGACCACGGTGGTAGGCTGCGGAGGGAATGCTTTATAATACCAGCGATGTGCAATCGCAGACCAGATGCCAGCCATCACAACCTGTCCTGCAATGGCAGCGATTCCCGGCAGAAGATTGCACAGCTTCGTGGCCATCAGGCAGATCACAATGTAAAAGATCCCGTCCGTCGCCATCGCCGCCAAGACCTGACCGTACATCAACTCGGAAACTCGCTGCATGGACATCCAGAATGCATCATAGGTCTTGCCCAGCAGAATAAACAGCACCGCATACAGGCCCAAAATAACTGCATGGCCTTGCCAAGTTCCATCCATCGGTGTTTTTGCCGCATAGTACCAGATTCAACAAGCCGCAAACGGAAGTGTGATCATCACCACATCCAATACCTTTACGAGTCTCAACATCACATCGTGCCGAATTTTTGTCATAATTCCCTAACTACTCCTTTGTTCTCGATTCAACGCTTCCGGCTCTTTTTACAGCCATTTTGAGGACCATGAAGCCGCTTGCCCCGACATTTTCGTCGTTATCCACTTCCAGGCAAATAAAAACCCTGGGCGACAGATTCGTCCAGGGTCATTTCAAATGCGATTCGGCCACACTTGTTCTCGATTCAACGCTTCCGGCTCTTTTTACAGCCATTTTGAGGACCATGAAGCCGCTTGCCCCGACATTTTCGTCGTTATCCACTTCCAGGCAAATAAAAACCCTGGGCGACAGATTCGTCCAGGGTCATTTCAAATGCGATTCGGCCACACTGTTTTAGCAGGTTTCATCTTCCTGTGTCATCAGAGGTCCCATGGGGCAGCTTTCTTGCGCTGCTCAGGCTGCAAGCCAGCCCTCCCGAGCCAAAATCAGGAAGTTATTGTACCATCGCTTTCAATCAGGCGGTTTCTTGCTGGTTATGTACAATCGCAGAGACCGTCGGGTTATCCCCAGCCGCAACTCCAGGGGCACCTTTCATCCCCGTGGGAAAAGATGCCATGACTCCTTGGATCTTTTTCTCATCACAACCACTATTCTACCATAAATCCCATTATGTTACAAGATTTTGCGGTAGGTTTGTGGTTCAGACGCCTCCAAAAAAGGGTCCGTAAAATCAGTTTTTTTTCATATTGTATCCAAGATTCTCCAATATCGTCTTTCCACCTGCAAAAAAGCCGGCTCTACGCCTTAATTTTCTGGTTCTACCCTCTCCTCTGTAAAGGGCACCTGTCTATTTTTGACTTGTGCTGGGGAGATTTTACAGCTCCCCCTTCCTACTGTATTGGACACTTATTTCAGATTTTTAACCACCCCCGGGGTCCGTAGATGGAAAAACGCCTTTTCTCCACCCCATATAGGAGTTATTGCTCTCTCCTCCGCCGGGAGCCGGGTAACAATCACAGGGGGCACCCTATTCCATGGACAGGGAAACAGGCAATCAAGGCACCACCACCCAGAGCCCCACAAGAATTCACATAAGTCATCTTATAAATCCTAATAATTGGACATATTCTCTGCTATCGTGTTGTCAGGCCCAAGGTTTCATGGCAGCCCAGCGATCCTGTTTCATAAAGCAAGGAAGGCCGGCAGTGGCGTTCCACACGATCGTAAGGCGAAGGACCAGATGTATTCCAACGTCAGACCAGACCCTCTGCCCCATAGGAATTTCCAGGGGAAAAGCTGCATCAAAAGCAGATAGTGCACCACCAATGTCCCACTCTGGCAGGGCTCTCTTGGGTATGTACTGTTTGGTACAGGGTCAGGGTTGTCGTGTATTGCGACTTCCTTTATATATAACTAAAAGGCAGCTTGGCGCATTTTTGGCGCATTTTTTGCTATTTACATATATATTTTATACCAAATTTTGCGCCACCAGCTATAGTCACTGTTTAATCAAAGTCCAGAAAGTTTTATTACGATTCTCATTTCTTTTATTCTCTCTATCACTTACAATCTTAACACCATAACATGGAAGAAATTTATTCAAACCCATCTGACCCGGCTCTCTCCCTTGATATCTTTCAATATAGCCAAAACTCATAATTTTTTCTGTCATTTCCTCTGGATCCATCGGTTGATTGAGGTGCGCATAGAGCCAATCTTCCAAATTCTTGAACCGATACGTTTTGATGGGTTGGTGTAGGTTAAACATCGCATACTTCATAAATGACTCAGGATAATTCGTTGAGCTCATAATGTCATCAAGCATTTCGATATCGTGCGCTACCTGTTGAAGCCCCAGCGGATTGATATGGTATCCTGTGACTACATTGTGTTCCAAAATTTTGCTATTATCGATTTTCTTTTGAATCACTTCCGGATTGTCACTATGCAGGTATTTATCAAATTCTTCTTCCCCCGCCATGTACGCCTGCGCTGGCAAATACTTGTTCAATAGCATGCTGCGAAACTTTTTCAACCCACTGTTTGTGCCCCAATACCAGTCAAGACTATAATCTCTGAAATAAACAGTACAGGTGTCATCTGCATCCAAGGAACGCTTGCGTCCGAGCGACTGAGCTATTTCCAGAGGATTCCATTGGTCGATAAAAATATGCTTCACCCCCCGATCTTTCAACCCGATTCCCACACCCATAGCCTTTGTCGTGAACAGAATATCCTTTAGCTGCTGACCATCCTTTATGCAGACCGACAAATCGCTGTACTTTTTCCGATATCTTTCGTTGAAAGGGGAACAATAATAGGCGGCTGTGTCGCCAAATATTTTTTCCATTTCAGCCAGATCATCACCAAGCTCCACGAACACGATCGCTTTTTCGCCCACTGGAAGGCGTTTCAGAATTGTCACCAGATTGTGTCGGGCATAGAAATAGGCGGCTTTGACGTACTCATAGTGCTGCGGCAGCCTATAGATCCGTTCAAGCTGCGTTGGACCGCCTTTTTCTTCCAGAAGTTTCCAAGTATCCCGCCCGGTCGCACTCATATAAATCACGGTATGATTTTTCTCTGCCTGTAGGAGGGTATCAAATGAATAGTGTGTATTGATGTTGAAGGCTGAGAACTCGGACCAGTAGTGGCATTCATCCGCAATGATAATTCGATGTCTGTCCAATAGCTTCTGAAGGCTTCTATGATCGGATGCGTCTCCTTTACAGAGCTGCTCAAGTTTCTGGTAGGTTATAACGGTTAAGACCTCTTCATACAGATCCCATTCCTCTTCCGAAGCATCGCCGAACACTGTCAAGTATTCTTCCCTGCGTCGGTTTTCCAGATCTTCATGCAAAAGCGTCAATGGGCAAAGCATAAGGATCCGGTTGTCACAATTTCCCTCCAAAAATTGATCAACCGCCCATCCAGCCATCTTCCGGATAACGAATTCGCTCTTGCCTCGTCCGGTCCCCATATCCAAAAGGACTCTTCCATTTCCCCAATGCTGGAACGCATCACCGATCAGCTCCGAGGCATACGCCCACCGTTCCTCCGCCGCCGGGACGTCCTCTCCTATCTGTCCCAATGGCACAATTGCTTCCGGGGGCACCACCTCCACCTCTGGCACACCCTGTACGGTTTCATTTCCCGCCTTTTCCTGTGCTGTCAAGGCTCCTACCACATCCGGCATGTTCCCCTCTACAGTGTCTGGGAGATCGTCCGGTGGGCCATCCGGCACAGTATCTGCTTCCCTCCCTGGCACATTTACCTCTGTGGCGTCCGGGACATCGTCCGGCATCGTGTCTGCAGCTTTTTCTGGTGCACCGTTGCTCGGCACAGCCTCCAACATACCGCCCATTGAGGTGTCCAACACATCAGCTCGCACAACGTCCTGTGGAGCGTCCGTCAAGTCCTCCCATACCGTGTCCTGTGGGGTGTCTGGCATCCTCTCCGGTCTCATAGTACAGGGGATATCCCCGGCGGCTTGCTCCGTGGCGTGGCTGGCCGCCCTCTGTGCCTCCTGCTCCGCCCGCTTCTCCTCTGGGGTCATCCTATTCCAGCACAGAAATCTGTCTACCTCCTCTAAGGACTCCTGCACGGTCATCGTCTTTGGGTCCTTGGAGGGGTGAAATTCCGGCTCGTCCCCCTGGGGCACCATCAGATGATCAAAGACACCGCCAGGCGTCACTGGTTTCTCTATAGCCGTCTTCATTGCGTCTGGTCCTCCTATAATAATAAGGCGCACAGCCCAGCCATCCTGCCAGACCGTGCGCCGGTTTGTATGCGCCTGCCCAGAAAAAAGCTCTGTTCAAACGCCTTGTTCTATAGTATTATGGAAACGAGAGTGAGCATCACAAATCATTCCCGTTCCTATAGCCGCTTTACCTGTTGCGACCAGGTAAGGCGGTTTTTTGTTTGCCTTGGATCATGTTTCTGGCACCCCATTGTCCTTGTGCCCTTCAAGCCCAACGCGCATCTCCGGGGTCAGCGTTCTGGTAAACTCCAAGTATGCCTGGATTCCCAGCTCTACTGCGTATTGCTCTGCTTGGGCCATCAGTTCTGCCGACAACCGTGCGATCCTGTTCTTGTCTGCCTCATCAACCGGCAGGTTCTCCAGCGCCCTCTCCAGCGCATCTGCGGCCTTCACCAGCGGCTCACACAGCTCCCGTGTCTGCCGTGGGATGATCAAATATCCTTCTTCGCCCAACGACACACTCAAAATATCCACGCTACAGGTCTTGTTGTCCATCATAAATGTCCTCCTTATCCTTTACATTCCACGCCATCGTGCCGCCCGGGGGTTCACAAACTCCGGCTTGAAGGTCACAGTGGGGAAATTGGCATCCATATAATTTCCAAACTCTTCCGTTGCCGCCTCTTCATCGTAATCGGCCAGTGCATCCACCGTTTCCAGTGCCTGCAGCAGACGAATGCGCCCCCTATCCCGGTCATGCCCCATCTGCACAAGCTCGCTGTCGGTCAGTTCATTGCAAAGCCGATACGCAGCAGCGATATAGCTCCTCAGCACAGGCTTTGATTGGAGCGTCACCTCATAGTAGACCGTCTCATCGAGTTCCTCCTGATCAAAATCCCCGATGCCGCAGCAGATTTCCAATTCGGGGTTGCCCTCTACGTCCAAGGTAGGCGTAATGTTCACACCCGTACCATCGCAGAACCGCATCGTGATGCCTTTGCCGATTGTGGAGTCCCTTTTATCCGGACAGATGCATCCATCCGCCGGGGTCGTTTTTCCGGACAGCACCGCATTCAGAATAAGTGCTGCTTCCTGCTCTTCTTCAGGTGCTTCGGCATGGACCTCGGCACCCTCTAAGTAGATATCCACCATAGTTTTATTTCTCCTGCCTGATCCATGATCCATCAAAAAATCCACTCGTCGTCCAGATCGTCCGTCAAGCAGTCCTCTTCCATAGCGGCGCATCCTTCCAACCCATAATCCTCATCGGTTTCAGCGCAGTCGTCGGCCTCCAGCTCCCCTTCCAGTGCGCTTCTCATTACACCGCAGCCCAGCTCGAACCCCTTCATAAAACAAAATTCCATTCCCCTGTGTGCCGCCTGTACAGACAGTTGGCATATATCCGACAAGACACTCTGCGGTATGTGTGCTACCTGTGCATAGTTTACCAGATAGCTCTCAAATGCGTTTGCGGCTTCCCTGAGTTCCGCCGACTCTCTGAGGTTCACCAGATCACTCAGGCCCACATAGATGTTCTCCTCATCGTCAAACAGGTTCTCTTTTACGTTATTTTTAATCATTTTATAGCTCCTTTTTCATTAAATATCGTTTTCGAATGCAGGCTTATTTCCAGTGCGATGCTCACCTTAGTCATAATTCGAGACCCACTGGTACACCTCCCCGACAGTCTCCTCTGTCACACATCCGATCAGCAGCTCCGGCTCTCCCTCCTTATTCAAGAAAGGCTCGATCCGCAGCGTTGTGCCGTCGTCCAGATTGATCAGCACCCCCTTGCACATGGGCGCATGGTAAAAACAGGGCCAGATGCACATCTCCGTGTCGGTCGTTTTTCCAGCCAGCATGATGTTGAGCACCGTCTCTGCGGACTGCTCCTCTTCACGGCTCTCGGGCAGAAAATTTCCATCATTAAAGTAAAGTTCCAGCATATAGTCCCTCCTATTTATGCACAATTGTTTCCGTTCTTCAGAGCCAGGTCCAAAGCATCGTCTGCAGGGCTGATAGCCTCCAGCAGCCCCTGGACCTCACTCTTCAGCCGCCGGAATTCGCCGCACAGCTGCTCCCACTTCGTCAGCTTCCTGCTTGCGACCCCCTCTCGGAGCCCACGCCGCACAGCTTCCGCCAACGCCTCCTCCAGTCTGGTGTGGTAGGTACAGACATCGTACTCCAGCTTGCCGTCACCTTTCACATGAGCTTTTTTCAGCATATAGCACACACTGCTTGCGTCCAGATAGTAGTTGTCAAAAATCTTTAGCATAATATACCTCCACTATTTTTTTCCATTGTTTTTTCAGGCGATATACGGCCCAGGCCCTATGAGCTATCCATCCTGTAATCCCTCCTTTATTGTATTTTGAGACGGTCTAGCCGCCTGCCCCCAGTGACCCGGGAAGCCGTCCAGCCAATCACCTATCGGGTCTATGGGATTTTAGCTGCAGCAGCACATCCCGTGTAGTCCTTGCGGAGGCAACACCTCGCTACCTCGTCCTCGGGTACAGATTCAGCCCTCTCCCCATGATGGCATCTCCTTTCTTAAAAAGTTGGTCCGAAATGGACTCTTGCGCGATTCTCATATCGGTCATCCACGCAGCGTAAGTATACTCCCAATCAGTACCCATGTCAAGAACTTTTTCAAAAATAACTATCCAAATTGAGAATTTGTTAGTATCGACAATTCTCGTTCTTGGTTTTTATTCATTTTCTCTTTCTGTCAATATTGACATTTTAGAATTTCGTAGTATTATATATACATCTATTAGAAAGGAGTGTTTCGAAATGCGCGTCGGTCAGAACATCAAGACGATTGCAGAAGCCAAGAGGATTTCCATCAAAGAACTCAGCCGCATGGTCGGCATCCCCTATACCACCTTGTATAATATGGTGAATCGCAACACCGATCGGTTCGACCTCGGTCTGCTGGAGGACATTGCACACTCTCTTGACGTGCCCATTGGAGCACTACTGGAATCGGGAGAGCTATCCTTAACCGAGATTTTGGGCAGCCATTATTCTCCATCCAGCAACGGAGCCCTCTCCAAGCACCGCCCACCCGAACACGAATCCGAAGATTCACAAGATACCGGCAATCATCTTCCTAACAACACTGAAACGGACAATTCTATTCCGTTTGATATAGGTGACAAAAGATACGATACTCTGTGCAATTTCGACCGGCTAAACGTTCTCGGGAAAGAAGTCACCATAAAACTTCTGCTTACCATAAGGGCCCATCAGTTTGATGGGGATCTGCGGCGTCAATTCATCTTCCTGCTGAAGCATTCCAATAATAAGGCCGTCTATCAGTTGAATCAGGCTCTTGCGAATCTTGTCTTTATAGACAGCTTCAACGATCAATACGCCACCCCCAGTTCCATCGAACTCCTCAAACTTTTAGACCAAGAAATCGACTGATCTTACACCTCCGTTACTCTCTCCGCAGAGCAATGGGGGTATTTTTATGCCCATCTATCAAAAAAGCAGCCCCACCACCCGGCGGAACTGCTCCTATGCACACGATCTTCTATTCTTTTACAGGTTCATCAAGGGGCTGGTCTGGGTGCCCCGGTCCACGATGTCCTTATCCTTGATGCCCAACAGATACCGCTGGGTGATCATGATGTTGACGTGCCCCATCAGGCGAGAGACACTGTACAGGTCCAGGCCATTCTTCAGCTGCATCTGTGCAAAGGTATGGCGGCAGGTGTGGGGGCTGACCCGTACCGAGGAGGAGACTCCCACTTCCTCTGCAGCGTGCTTCAACATCCGAACAACTGCTTCATCCGTAAGGGGCTTGCCTGTTTTGCTGAGGAAAAGGTTTCTGTGGCAGGTGGGGCATTCTTTCCGGTAGCCATCCCGGAGCGCACAGTATTTGATGAGCTGCTTGGACAGTGCCGGAGATTTCGGTACCACACGCTCCTTGCCGCCCTTGCCATGCTTCACCAGAATGTAATCCGGTTTGATATCCTCAGGCTCCATCAGGATCATCTCATTACAGCGCATTCCTGTGTCAAACAGCAGCATGATGATGGTCTTGTTCCGCACCTCCAGAAAGTCCTTGCCGTCGTAGAACTGGATCATCCGCTTCATTTCTGCTGCGGTAAAGGTATCAATGATGGTCCGGGGCTGCCGCAGTGGCTTTACCTTTTTGGCTGGGTTATCTCGCTCCTCCAAATAGCCCTCCTCCACCAGATAATTGAACCAGGTGCGCCAGACCTTCAGCAGATCGTTGATGTACCGGGGCGTATTGCCTGCATCCTGCTTTTCCTTCATCAGGTCCCGAAGGTGCCGTGGGCGCACATCCTCCAGTTCCGTGATCTGCTTCCGTTCCAGAAATTCCAGCAAGAACCGGGTAGATGCCCGATAATTCCGCAGAGACCCCTTTGCCAGGTGGCGGCATTCACAGTCATACAAAAATTCGTCCCGAAGCTCTTTCAAACACATAAAAAAATACCCTTCCTTTTGCGGCGGACCACAAAAAGAAGGGCGAAAAATTCCTAGATATGGTTGTCGTACCTAGTCAGGCTTGTTCGTAGTTGAGCAAGGCAAACTTCGGCAGACAAATCAGGCGATTTTTAACGGAAGAACGTCATTAGCAGTTCTCAGCGAAGTACTTAATGGTACGAACCATCTGAGAAGTGTAAGAGTTCTCGTTGTCGTAC
>ERZ779885.1337-NODE-1337-length-25264-cov-7.808045_pt1 | contig 25264 bp, 17 predicted proteins | sample MGYA00511554_ERZ779885 | MGnify/ENA primary metagenome ERZ779885 (study PRJEB29588, sample SAMEA2160998) | human gut metagenome | biome: human gut; feature: human-associated habitat; material: faeces | place: Denmark | collected 2008/2010 ... | reverse complement strand
CACGATCGCGTCGTGGCCCGGCACCAGCCTGTCCAGCAGCTCCGCGTCGCAGATGTCGCCCACGACGAGCTCCACGCGGTCCGACGGCAGGCCCGCGATGTTCTCGGGGTTGCCGGCGTAGGTCAGCTTGTCCAGGACGGTGACGTGGACGCCCGGGTGGTTGTTCACGACGTAGTGCACGAAGTTGCTGCCGATGAAGCCGCAGCCGCCAGTGACGATGATATTCTTGGGTTCGAAAATCTCAGACATGAAAATCCAATCTGAAGCATGTACAGCTTCTTTAGTATGCCGCAGGAAGTGACGCCGCGACGCTATTCAACAAAACTATCGGACATTTCGGCATGCGATAAGAGCCATAACCTTCGCAGAATTACCTCCTGTACAAAACGCCTCCGAAATGCAGTCTTTGTCGTAGTGAAAAACCGAATCCCCAGTTATTTCACGTAAGTACTTATAGAAGAAATCCTCCCAGCTTTTAAACTTCTCACTGTTTACAAAGGCTTCTGGGGTTTCCAAAACCGTCTTAACATCTAGCCCTGAAATTACGCCGGAGCTCAGCAGAAGCCATTCGAACGACTCGGGAAGACAAACCGTAACAGTATCGCGGTGAATGTCTTGCAGCTTAAGGACGCGGTCCGCATAGCACCCAAATGCCGCTCCGTCCGCAACAACAAACACGCGATCGTCGAAATGCTGATCCAACCAGCCCAAAATCGCGCTGTTCGTCATGGCCGAAGCACAGGTAAGCTCACTATCAGCGAAATGCCGTTCAAAGAACTGGAAACCAGACTTACTGTCCTCGCATAGAAGGATAGAAAAGTCCTGTTTTGGCGCCGACCGGGAAATAGCATAACGATGATTCCCGCGATCTTGATAAACAGGGACGAAAGAATGGTATTTTCCGCTCGTCTTAATCTTGTAAATCTCATCCACGCTATACGGAAGATTGGGGAAATCAGCCCTTGAGATCAGCACGAAATAATTCGAGGAATACAGCACATGATGGGCAAACTCATCAGAATGGATCTCTTTTAAGCCCTCATCGACAAATACAATCGAGTCATGAACGGACGAAAGCTGGTTTCGCCAATCATAATCGGTCAGGGCGACACAGGGACAATCGCATTGCAAGGAAACACCCGACTGCTCGCCCGTTCGCATGTAGTCTGCGACCATGTCAAACAGTGTCGTCTTACCCGTGCCACTATCCCCACGCACAATAGTAATGTTCCGTTTAATGGTAAATGTGTACTTGGTTCCCCTGCGGCGGGAAATCTTAACGAGATGCGAACCGTTCATAAGCAGCACCTACAGATACGGAATCGACTCGTGAATCAAATCGGCCATGTTGTGAACGATTCGGCCGCTATTCACGACTTTAATTTTAAAATCCTCGCGACCAAAGTCCATCACATGATAGAGATTCACAACGAGCTTGCGGTCTTTCGCCATGTCGAGAATCCACTTGGCACAGTTGTCACCACAGGTAGAAGCGTTAAAAATATGCTTACGATCAAATCTCATAAGCAGCAGCGTTTTCACGCCACCAGAAAGCTGGAGTGGGGAGATGGATCCAAGCACAGGGCTTTCGATGACGTTTTCGGAGACAACAACCGATCGATCGACATCTTTAATTATCGAGACAGCATAGGGATCCGTAATCCAAGAAGACCGGTAAGAGTTTTTGAAATATGTCGCTGTGTTGTAAATCGCTTCTGGCATATCGCCAAAGTAGACGCTTAACACATCCACTCCCAATCATATTGTCTTTATGGTCAACGTAATCATAACGAAAGGGGCCACCAGATAAACGGTGACCCCTAAAAGAAAACAAGCTGGCGCTAGTACTCGCGCGGGCTGTTGACGATCTCGCCGGCGGCGACCTTCTTCAGGTGCTGGCCGTAGACCGACTTGCCGTAGGCCTTGGCGGCCCCCTCCAGCTCGGCGGTCGTGATCCAGCCGTTCTCCCAGGCGATCTCCTCGGGGACCGAGACCGGCAGGTCCTGGGAGTGCTCCACGGCGCGGACGAACTCCGCGGCCTCGTGCAGGCTCTCCATGGTGCCGGTGTCCAGCCACGCGTAGCCGCGGCCGAGGGTGACCACGGACAGCGTCCCCTCCTCCAGGTACATCTGGTTGAGCGTGGTGATCTCCAGCTCGCCGCGCGCGGACGGCTCCACCCTATGCGCCTTGGCGGCCACGTCGCCCGGGTAGAAGTACAGGCCGGTAACGGCGTAGGAGCTCTTGGGCTGGGCGGGCTTCTCCTCGATGGAGACGGCCCTCCCCTCGCCGTCGAACTCCACGACGCCGAAGCGCTCGGGGTCGTCCACGTGGTAGCCGAAGACCGTGGCGCGGCCCGACTCGGCGTTCTGGACGGCGCGCGTCAGGTGGCGGGACAGGCCGTTGCCGTAGAAGATGTTGTCGCCGAGCACCAGGGCGCACGGCTCGCCGGCGATGAACTCCTCGCCGATGGTGAATGCCTGCGCCAGGCCATCGGGGCTCGGCTGCTCGGCGTAGGACAGGTTGACGCCGTAGCGCGAGCCGTCCCCGAGCAGGCGCTCGAAGTTGGGCAGGTCGGTAGGCGTGGAGATGACCAGGATGTCCCGGATGCCCGCCAGCATGAGGGTGGACAGCGGGTAGTAGATCATGGGCTTGTCGTAGACCGGCAGCAGCTGCTTGGAGGTCACGAGCGTGAGCGGGTACAGGCGCGTGCCGGACCCGCCGGCGAGGATGATGCCTTTCATAAAAATCCTCTCGATTGACAATCGTTGAGCAAAAGCCGCTGATTACAGATGCATAGTTAATTAAATTATACGCACCGGCAGCAACCTCCCCGTCTTCTTATTTAAATCGGACAGCAGAAACACGCAACTCTTTCTGCATTTCTAGCGAGGCAACAAATGAAAAAGTACAATGGGCAGTGTCCAACAAACGAAAGGCAGACAATGCGAGTCGAAACAACCGGAGTATGCAGAGGAAACTGGAAAATCTACCAGCAGCTTAAGATTGAAGGCATCCATAAAGGCTCCAGCGTAACAGCCCAAGCGGCTACAAACGACAACCGCTGCTTACCTTTATCCCTCCTAAAATTCCGGGACAATGGTTGTGACTCGAACTCATACGTCCTTGTACTCCCCGATCCCGATGCCCGCACCATCAAAATTGAGTTTTGCGAAATCGGCCAAGACGGTCGTACCCTGAGCAGCGACTCCCTTTCACTCAATTGCAAGAACATCAAATGGGAGTCTCGCCTTAACTACAAAATTAAACCTGACATGTGCAGTAAACTCCGAAACTATGATGACGTTTCAGAGTTTGACATGGCAACGATTGATTTCTGGCAGTGCATCGAAGATTCAAGCGACTACATCCTTAGGTGCACGGTGAGAACGCCGTATCGTAGCGACTCCCAAATCAAACTTCGCTGCCTCGATCGAACCCTCAATGAAGTTGATTTGAGCATCGTCAATTTCGGTTCGAATGTAACAAGCGTTGGATTTACGTCTGAGAAAAAGCAACTTGAAACGCAGCTCTCGGTTCGTATGCCAAAGACGTTCGATCGTTATTATTTTGTTATTGACGATCAAAATCACCCATCATTCAGTGCATTCGACTGCTTAACGCCCGATAAATTAGGCATGCTTCTTGAGGAGACCAACTTCCTCTTTACCCATGCGCAGTTCGACCCTGAATACCCCGAATGGTTCACGGAACATAAGGCGACTATCGGCGCTCTGGAGAAGCAGAGAAAAATCGTCTTCAACAGCGCTCCGAAGTTCAGCATCATTGTCCCTCTTTACAACACACCCATTTCGTTCTTTAACGATATGGCCGAATCCGTAAAAAACCAGTCTTATGCAAACTGGGAGCTCATCCTAGTTAATGCAAGTCCTGACAATCAGGAACTAAAGGCACGTGTTGAGCAGGAGACGGCCCACGACAACAGAATTAAATCAATTAACCTTACCGAGAATAAGGGCATTTCCGAAAATACAAACGCCGGCGTTGCCATCGCTTCCGGTGATTTCGTTAGCTTCTTTGACCATGACGATATTCTTGAACCGGACTTGTTGTTCTCATATGCCGAGGCAATTGAAAACGATGATGACGTCGATCTTCTTTATTGCGACGAAGATAAACTCATGCCCGATGGGAAACTAGCGCAGCCGTTCTTTAAGCCGGATTTCAATATCGATCTGCTCAGAAACAATAACTATATCTGCCATATGCTTACCATCCGTAAGTCGCTGCTTGATGTTCTAGAACCGAACACGAAAGAGTTCGATGGAGCACAGGATCATAATCTGACTCTCCGCGCCGTGGAAAAGGCAAGGAAAGTTCATCATGTTGCAAAGGTTCTATATCACTGGCGCCTAAGCGGGACCTCCACCGCAGCAAATGCCGATAGCAAGCCGTATGCCACCATCGCAGGTATCAAAGCGGTCCAGAGTCATTTGGATAGGCTTGGGCTCAATGCGAAAGTCGAACAAGCGCGTCGTCCCTTTACATATAAAGTAACCTACGCTGTGCCAGATTCCCATCCACTAGTGTCAGTTATCATCCCGACTAAAGACCACGCCGACATTCTGGACAACTGCATTAAGTCAATTGCTGAAAAATCAACGTACGACAATTACGAGCTTGTCATAATCGAAAACAACAGCACAGAAAAGGCGACGTTCGATTATTACGATAAGTTGCAAGCAAAATATCCTGATATCGTTCGTCTTGTAACTTGGGAACACGAATTCAATTTCTCCAAGCTCATGAACTTTGGCGTGGCTCACGCCAAAGGAAACTATCTCTTACTGTTGAATAATGATACTGAGGTAATTACCCCCAATTGGATTGAGACCATGCTTGGCATCTGCGCACGAGAGGATGTTGGCGCAGTTGGTGCAAAACTCTACTATCCCGACAACACCATTCAGCACGCGGGCTTATGCGTCACTGGTGGCGTGGCAGGACATCTTTGTCAAAGCATGCCAAAGGATAACTGGGGTTACTTTGCGCTCAACGATGCACAGCAAAACTTCAGCGCCGTCACCGCAGCTTGCATAATGACCAAGCGTAGCGAATATGAGAAAGTCGGAGGTTTCAGTGAAGAGCTTCAAGTTGCATTTAATGATGTTGACTTTTGCTTAAAGCTACGCGAGATCAACGACCTGATCGTATACACACCTGAAGTCGAGCTCTATCACTACGAGTCGATTTCTAGAGGCGTTGAAAACAATACGGAGAAGCAGATCCGCTTCCACAAAGAGGTCGCGTACATGAATTATCGATGGGCTAAGTATTACGTCGAAGGCGATCCTTATATGAATCCAAACTTCACCGTCGGGGAACCCGCGAATCGTTATTATCATTTATAAGAAGTTTGCATTTCTTTTTTATCATTTATAAGAAGTTTGCATTTCTTTTCATATTCAATCTAGGCAAATTAGCATGTGTCTAGGCTAGATAGGGGAATCGAGGATTAACCCTCGATTCCCCTATTGTGATAAGTTGTCCTTCACTCGACAGTCAGAGAGTATCTTATTCCAAAGGCGTATTTAAAACCCAGCCCCACTGAGGCGTAGCGGTAGTGTGGTAGTAGTTCAGCCACCAGGCCAGTGATGTCGTCCTGATGTAGCCGATGTTATCCATAACCATACCGTTACCGACGTAAATAGCAATGTGTCCCCAGCGAGCCCCCGCATTTGTATGCGTATGAGTAGGGACCGCAACTATCATTCCAACCTTAAGCTGCGATATATCTCGACTGTGACACCAATTCCAAAACATGTCGCATGCGTCACCGTTGGGATAAGACCCTAGCACGGGATAAAAAACCTCGCTAACCCACTCCGAGCACAACCCCACTCCAGGAGAAGGAACGTTGTAGCAGCGACCAACAATTTGAGACTGAGAGGAAGTGTGGGCAGAACGTTCGGGCTCTACCCAAGCACCAGCTGCATTAAAGAAATACTCGCCATTATCGATACTGTTCCAGCCGGTTGCCATTTGACCTGACGACATAAGGTAATACCATAGCCTGTCAGCATCGCGGAACCAGCCTGTATTCATAACGCCAGATTCGTTGTCGAGGTGATACCACCTCTCGCCAATTAATTGCCAACCGTGCTGCAGCACCCCGTCTGAATCTGTGTAAAACCACGTCTGAGCAGCGGAAGACCAATACCAGCCTAATATAGGCTTTCCTTCAGCGTCGTTGAGCTTAATCGCGCCCACGCTGTCCTTGACACCCGTTAACACAATTGCTCCACTGCCGCACGCATAATATGCGCTTCCATCTTTCGAGAAAATCCAGGCGTTGCACTCTAATGCACCACCGCTATCGGGATCCAAATAATAAATAGAGCCATTCACAGTTTGAAAACCTAGGAGCATGGCACCATTATTGTTAGGATCAAGCCAATACCAGTTAGAGCCATAGTAAAACCATCCAGCGCGAATCGCTCCAGTGGCATTGGCACAATACCATGTCCCATCGTCAACAAACCAACCAGTGCTCATGGATCCAGATTGAGAAAAATGATACAACGCACCGTTAACAAGTTTAAAGCCCGTAGCCATTAATCCAGAAGGTTCAAGCCAATACCAAGTATTGTCAAGGAACAGCCAGCCAGTCTGCATAGCGCCCGAAAGGTCCAAATAGTACCAGTTATGATTGACTAAAACCCAGCCGGTCTTCATTAAACCTGATGTTTCGTCAAGGTAGAACCAATGACTACCGCTGGCAGCCCATCCCTTCAAATGCGCACAGGACCCAGAGAATAAGTGCCATCAATCACTCAGATATCTCCAGCCAGTAGCTGCGTAGCCTTCGGAATCAAAATAATATTCCGCTCCCCCAATAGTCAGAAAACAGTTTGACGGCCAGCCACCGTCCTCATATCTCCACCACCATTTACCATTTTGGTAGGCCCAAGAACCAGGAAGAGCGATGCTATTATCGGAGGAACGAACAATTCGAAATGACAACTGGGCTGAAATACCGGAGTAATCCCCTAGCCCATTCACACTTATAGCGGCACAGCCAGGGGCAACATTATTTGAATACAAGACTTCGTAATTGATACCGTTTACTAGCACAGACCCATCGACGGCAAAAACAGAAACCTCAGGAGTAATCGCGGCGCCGGTATATTCATATGTCGAAAAATCAATAGACGCTTTTAAATTAACGGAATCCGAAGTCAAGCGGTCGCCGCCCAGTGTCCCAAATGCCTCCTGGCCCGCTTGAACCAAAGATCCATCAGCGCCTTCAACTGCATAATCATAAGATAATGAAAATGCGGTCGTAGGCCATATAAGAGGGGTGAAACAAATTGATACAAGACAAATCGCGCTGAATAAACTCAAATGCCGATTTCTCATCATTTCACTCTTCCTATGTAATCAGATAAACCTTTGAATATCCAGGCACAATCGACCTAGAGCCACAGTTCCCAAAATAAACAGCATGCCCAAAAAATCGTTTAACATGTCGCATCAGATAAAACGACACATCACTCATCAGCATATGGATTGTATATCTATTAAGCAATTATGGAGCAGCAGACGAGAGTGATCAATGTTAGACAAACGACTTTTTAGTCAAAGATAAGTGTGAATTAATCGTCCTTCTTCCGATATCGACAGTCAGGCAACAAGCCATCACCAGCGATGGAATCACCATCACTAACAGTATTCCAAGTTGATTTCCCAGATTGGTAAAGGTAAACAGACGCTTCCAGAGCCAGCTTTGAGCAAGTGAATTGTCGGAAATCAGATATACGGCAAAAGCGGATCCCGCAAGCCAATTGACACGGGCAGAATTAAATTAATATTTCAGACACAATTTAAATACTGATAGAAATACTGCAAACGAGAGACCCATTGAAAGAATGCTAGCTGATGAATAAACATACCCGTTAAATAGATTCACAGCAAAGTCGTGAATTATTCCTTGCGAATGATACAGAAGGTACAGCAAGAGAAGTCCTGATATAAAACATGCAGTCCCAACAAGCGCCAACTTATTCCAGCTAGTGGTATTAAAATTTACTGTTATCGTAAATAACAGACACCAATTGCGAGAACGATGAGATCGATGAGCATTCCTTCGGCTGGAAACGAAACGAACGGCAAATATCGAAATAATCCAAATGCAAACGATAATGATACTGAAAGGAATTTGTGCTCGCTTCTACTACAGGCTCGAAGCCCCTCCAATATATAGGGGAGCAGCAAAATAAGGCCGGCATCAGAAGTGTTAAACCACCATCCATACCCCGTGGCAATTGGAAAGACCGTATTGATAAAGAAAGAGGCCGAAAGGGGCAAACTGCCCGTAAAAATAGAAATAATCCCTAAAGTTATACTGTAAAAAACAACCTCATTATTAAGAATTATTAGCTTCTTGACCGCATCTTTAATGCTAAAAGAAGCTCTGTCGGCTATAAACCAAACGGCGATAAACACGAAGCAGCCAACTGCAACTTTTCCAATAGGGAGAAACACTCCCTTAAAAATTAAACGGGTTAAAGGACTAGCAAAAACCGATATATCATCTGCATTATGTATTACAAAATGATGCGCAAATACACACCACATTGAGATTAACCAAAAAAGCTCGACAATGGAATTACGTTCTTTTGCCATGGAGTTCTCCGGCTGGCTTAAGTTGACTCTATGCATCGATACAAGCCAATTGGCGTACAGTAGTGGTGAATTATAACGGCTGAGACGATTTAACAATCGGACCAAGGACCTCGTCACCGCTGTCCATCCAGATGACGATTTACAGCGAAACACCCCAGTCAAATTATGCTTCGGAAAGAATATTGCTCAGGCAGTTCGATAATGAAAGGACTTTTGACTCAAGAGCGAGCCCCCACCACCGGGACCACTCGAGCATAACGGTCCCTGGGCTCCGGCACTAGATTGACAACCACCCTGGGAGACTTAATGAGGAATAGCCGAAGGAACTGAATCAAACCATCGTATTGAGCTCATTCATGATTAGACCATTTCTCAAGTTCCTTTTCGAGTAGGGCAATCCTATGAGTAAGGTTTTTAATCGCCAAAACATGACGACTCACGGCAACGCTAAGAGACAGAGAGATTGCAAGCAACAGCACGATTGCACCCAAAAAAAGGAAATTGGCTGGGTTGACAAACCCAATAGCTGTTGAGCAACTATAAATAATTTGAGGACATATATCACAAATCAAGGCCGCCATACACATCAAAATCCACAACAGAGAGTACTTAAGAAGCATCTTTCCGTTGGACACGAGCCGCAAAACATAGACGAGAAAGCCGCCGAAAAAGAGGGCCGCACCAATCCTCAAAATTAGATTCATTATTTATCTCCCCTATGAACCCAGCACACAAGAACAATGGCTAACGTGACCTTGATCATGTAGTAGACGGAAGAGAAGCCCCCGATGGACGAACGTCCGCCTTGGCGTTCATTCATCTTTACAGGCGCCTCCATAACGGGAAGACCAAGCTTCATAGCCAAAGCAATCGACTCTGGCTCCGGGTAGTCATCAGGATAACTCTTGCAGAACAGGTCGATAGCATCTTTATTGCATGCCCTAAAACCAGAAGTGGGATCGGTGACCACCTTACCCGTAAGCAGCTCGAGCAAAAATGAAAGCCACCTGATTCCAACGCGACGCATAAAAGTTGACTGAAAACCATCAGTCTCAACCAGAAATCGAGAGCCTATCGCCAGGCTCGCCCCACCCTCAATCAGCTTTACAAGCTCAGGAACATAAGAAGGATCATGCTGGCCATCGCCGTCAACCTGAATGTCAATATCATAGCCAAATCTCTGAGCATACTTATGGCCCGCTTGGACCGCTCCACCGATACCAAGGTTCTGTGGCAGGTCCAATATGTTGACACCATGCTCTCGGCAAAGCTCAAGCGTTCCATCTTGTGACCCGTCGTTGATTACAACATAGTCATATCCCGCAGCTTTTATAGACGCAACGGTATCGAGAATGCACTCCTGTTCGTTATAGGCAGGGATTATTACGAGAACACGCGGATATCCTTTTGAACATGTTGTTGCAGCAAGAGACAATCGAGATTCATCCATTCCAAAAAAGTTGGCTCTTAGCGACGCTTGAAGAAATTGCGACTCTTACAGCCCAACGCACAGTTTAACTCAAACTTAAGTTTACAGTACCCTGACCAGCCATCGCGAAGTTACATCTCAAGCTTAGATATTTAGCTTGCTTAACTGGGGCCCACACGGAGTCCCCACCCATCATAGCAGGGTAAGGGCCCCGTGCACCTCTGTCTCAAATGCGGAACGCATGTCCTGAGTCCTCAACGCCGTCCCATTCGAACCAATCTAATCCAACTATTATCCCCTCTTACTATAGCCATGACTTATAGCGCTAGTTTAGAAAAATCGGATATACAAAAGCTCGAAAAACACAAAATACAGCAGCCCAAATGGAATCCCGAGCATAAAGGCTGTACATTTAGTCTTCTCTTCTTCATCGCAGTAAATAGGAAACCTGAGCAAAAGACAGGCGAAAGGTATTAACAAAGGTATGAGGTATCGCGCCTGAACACCCGCAACTGTCTGGCTTCCAACTCCTGTAAAGGCGATGTATAGAGCCAAAGCAACTAAATAGCAAGTAGCAAGAACCAGGAATAGAGTCCAAACAATCCCGAAACGGCTAAACTTAAATTTAGTAACTTTTTCATTATCAATAATGCATATAGCCTCAAACAACACGATGGGAAGATATGAAAGCCATGGGAACAGATTGGACACGTCCCCAAGATAAGCCATATTCGTTGATATTGAATTGAGAAACGCCGGGGTCAGCATCGATCCAAAAACGAAATTCGAGATTACAACTATAGTTCCAACTGGATTTGCAAGCACTCCCGTCGTTTGACCAGCCGTAGAGACTTCGGAGCCACCACGTGCATCAGAAATGTTATTTACGACAGAAGAGAAATATGGCGTCAAGAAAGATAAAATCATTATGGCGCAAACGAATAGTGCAGCTCCAATCAAGATACGTCTTTGCTTGCTCGAAGTATATTTATCTGCAGGAATTAAAAGCGCAAGTCCGAATAAGGGAAAATAAATCGCTTTAGCTGCAAATCCGATTGCAAAAGATAATAGAAATCCGAAGAATGTTTTTGCAGAAATATCCTCTTCAGAAACAAGCATCTTCAACAAAAGAGCTGTTCCTAGCAAACTGAACGATATCACACAGGGATCATACGAGTAACTGGCTGCCATTAACACGGCAGACGGGAACAACGCAATACAAGTGAAAAGACATTTTCTGCAAGGGGCTATACGAATTGCGATTCCGCAGATAACTGCATACGCAAGTAAATTAAATAATTTTCCCAATGCAAATTTGATAGAAAATGGGAGATGAAGCAAGCGACCCAAACAAAGGCCGATAGATGAAGGAATATAGGCAATTTTAGAAAGAGCCACACTATCAAAACAATTAACACGTTCGATACCTTCAGCTATATTATTTTTATCGGCCTCTCTGACTAATTGCTCAACAGAGCCACGGTTAAACTCTCTTGTTTCATCTATTGGGTACTTACCCAAAGATGCATCCAAACTAAAGCCGTCCCCCCTATAAAACTGTTCGACTATCATTCGGTCAGAATTTGTTATTTCAGCATTTGTGAGGTAGGAAACACTATTTGCATTTCCATAGTGGACCTCATCATCCCATGTCAGAAAATTTGTAACGGGGAAGCAAATAATTACGGATAGACCGACCGAGACAATGCATGCGAAAGCGAACAGTTCGGGCTTCAGATAAGAAGTGCCCCCATTAATAGCAATCAACCCGATCAAAACAGTAATGGGCAAAGCAGACGCGAACAACACCGTCTTTGACTTATCGAGCGGAATGCCAATAAAAGCGATTAAAACAGCAAAGCCAACAGAAACCGTCAAAAAAAAGAAACACTTCTTAGTATCAGTTTTCTTAACCGAGGCTACAAAGCTCTTCACCAGGCCATAGCAAAGCTCAATGCCTTGAAACGCTAAAACTAAATGAAAGCATATAACAAGACTTGCGATATTCCATGCGTCAAGATCGAAGGGGCCAAACGTCTTCGCACCAGTCAATATGATTAAAACTAGCAGAAAGCTGCTGAGAATGCTGGACGCGACGAGGACGGTTATCTGACGAATAGCGTCACCACCCGACTGTGATTTCGGTTGCAAATATAAGCACGCAACAGCAACGACATCGCAAAAGAGTTCAAGAATGAATAGATTTAAATTCTTATAATGCAATGATGTCGCAACAGCTAATAAAAGAAGTCCCAGCCCAAAGATGGCAAGCGCGTACTCGCTTTTCTTAATTGCAGGATTATTCAAAACGTGCATCTCCAACTAAAGACAAAATCGAATAGGGTAAGTCGACAATAACAAATTCGTATCTCAAATCCAACTTCACTCAAAAGCTAAGCAAAAGCCAGCCAAGTATCACTTAGCAAATACAAAACGCCTTCTCGACATCCATAGCAGTGGCATCCCAGTTATATCGATTTTCAACAAGCGCCCTAGAGTTTCGAGACTGAAGAGAAAGCAGCTTTCGATCATCAAAAAGCCTGCATAATGCCGAAACCACCTCATCAGATGCCATGGACCGAATTATTGTGCCGTAGCTATCATCTAAGATAAGCTCGCGTGCCCCGCCCACGTCTGTTACCACTGAAGGCGTTCCGCAGGCTGAAGCTTCAAGAAGTACCGTTGAAAAGCCTTCGGAACGAGTTGGAAGACAAAGCACATCTGCTTGCTGAAGTAAGGAGGAAATATCCTCTGTGTTACATCTCCCAAGCCAAAACAAGTTAGACGAACAAGCTTCCTTGACCTCATTAGCCAGCGGACCATCCCCTGCAAGAACAAAACAAATATCACGCTTGGTAATATCTTTTGTGCGAGCCGCCTCAATAATTGAATAAATTCCCTTTTCAGGAATAAGCCGCCCGACAAAAGCTACAACCAAAGATGACTGAGGGATACCTAATTCAGATCGGAAATCTCTCCCCGAAGAAATACTCCTATAGAATGAGGCATTGATTGAGTTTGAAATTACGCCTTTTGCAGTGATATTAAAGTGCTGAAGCCATTCAACACTTTTAGAAGAAATCCCATAGAAATCAGGTTCAAACGACTTTACGCGATCAGTAATCCAATCTTCATATCGGCGAACAAAATAATCAAGAAATGGCTGATTGAAAGAGAGATACGCTGAGCCGTGGTCGAGAACAACAGCCTTAGCACTATGATCCGCAGCAAACTTCAGCCCTTCGAGCGAGAGAGGGAAAAGTCTCGTGTTTATCAGAACACCATTCCACTCATAATCATCAAGGGTTTGCAGGAGTCGGTAATAATCACTGGTTTTTTTGGGAAGAGGAAGTCTTCCATCAAGTAACGGAATGCAAGGAAGACGAATTACCTCCAGGCCGTTTTCGACTGAATGACCGACTCCCACGCGCATCGAATCATTAGTAACGATAACCACCCTATCGCCGCGTGCAGTCAAGGCGTGAGCGAGACCATCGACAAAATTACCAATTCCACTAAGTTGCGGGTGATAATGGTGAGTGAAAATACAAATAGAGGAGCTCATCACATAACCTCATCTGATATAGATGTCATATCCTTAATTCTGTGCCGTCCAGACTTCCCCATCTCCAAAGTCGAGCAAGAGCGGAAGATGGGTATGTCGATTATCCGGTGACGGTATTTTTTTCCAATCGCCATACATCGTTGTAAGATATTTATCCGTCATACGAGGAACAGGGAATTCACTGCCTTCGAAAACCGCACTGCTCAGAGGGAAAATCTCTGAAATAGGCACTGGCGCCGTATTCGGCCAGCTTAACGTCAGACAGTAATCAGAGACCTCACCCGTATTTGAGTCGGCAATACAGGAATCGAACAAATCCTGGTAAGAGCATGCGCCTCGAGAAACCAGTTGTTCCACCACGTGCATAGCAGAACAACCAATTTGCTCGAGTTGACCAAGGAACCCTTTATGAGGGACAACAATGGAAGAAGAATGATATAAATAGGCTCTTTTCTGTGCAATTGATGCAATTCGGACTTGCTTTGCACGAAGGCGTTTATCTGTATAGAGCTGGTCATATGGAAAGATGTCGACAAAAATGCCCATCGAACTGGAAGCCTCTCGAGCCTCTTGATTCTCGAAGCGAGTTCCATCGCGATACACCTTAGCAAACATTGCAGCATAGCCAGTAGTATTCCGCGATGTATGGAGCGAATATCCTTCCGGTAACCCACCCTCGGCTAAAGAGCAAAAGCGGTCATAATCTGAACGCATCATTCCGATATCTATATCATCATCCCAAGGGATAAACCCCCTATGACGCATTGCTCCTAAACATGTTCCACCGTCAAGCCACCACCTGATGCCGTGCTTAGAGCAGAATGCGGCGACAACCTGAAGGATATCCAATTCAGTGTTTTGAAGCTTTAATAGCGCGTGAGCTTTAGACATCATCGGCCTATCTCTTTTCCCCGAACCATTGTTGCGTCTGTTTCCCCAAAACAGAAGACTGATAAATAAGGCAAATGGCATTGGATATAAGCGCCGATACAGTAGGGCCATTTAAGCCAAACAGCATTTGCGCAGGAGCCATAACAGCGACAGCACTAATTAAGGACAGCATGCTGCCAACAAATACCCCTCGGTAATTATCAAGAGAAACCAACAAATCGTTGACAAACCAAGCGATGCCAGTCAAAAAGGCACAAGCCAACATAGGCTGAAGGAGATCGGTATGTTTAGCTATTCCAGCGCCATAAAACAGTGACAGCAATAATTTACCGAAAAAGAAAAGGGCAACTGAAGATATGACACCGACAAAAAAGATGCCAGCAAGTATTTTACCTATGAGCGAAAAAAAGGACTTTTCTCTAGAATGGTAACGCTCTACTAGATAACCTAATAAAGGATTATAAATATAGGTCGCACCCATTTGGATAATTGCCACAGGTGCAGCAACTGATGCATAAATACCCAGAGCAGAATCTCCGAATGAATAAGATAAATACTGCCTGGGAATATTCGGCGCCGCAGAAGCAGCAATGCCGCCCAGAACGATGGGCAAACAGCTACATAGGAAGGCTCTGACCTTCGCTCGGCTAATTCCAAACTTGATTGCAGAAATCCGATTTGATCTTGGATAATCGTAAATAACTCCGATGCCTATTGTCACTACCGTCATAAGCAACAGTGCACCTTCGAGGCTATTAAAAAATCCAAAGACAAGAATGAATGAAAGGAGAGAGCCGATGCCCTGCATTATGAGGGATTTCCCAATATAGTCCATCCTATGACCAACCTGATCATTAGCATGCATGACATCAATGACTAAGCCAGCGGTTTTATAGAGAGCATACAGAAGAATAGCGGGCACCGTACCAATACGACACGTTGCAATGGAATAGACGGCTAACATTGCAAACGCTATAAAAGTAGTAAAGAAACGAAAAGTCAGGTATTCACCAGCAGAGTTTTTCCTTTCAACATCTGCAATTTGCACCGTGTACATCCTGTATTGGGCTAATTGAGAAAACATGTTGAAAATAGACATAGCCAGCGAATAAATGCCTGCAGCACTATATCCATCAGACAGCCGAACGACCAAAATGGTGATAAGCCACTGACAGCCTAAATTAGTCAACGAACCGACGGTATTCCAGAACATATTATGTTTAATCGAAAGAGTCTTCTCTGTGGCCTTCACAAATATAAGCGCCCTTCTAAACCTGTCGAAATGAGGATACGGAGCTATCTCGCAGCTTTAAGTTCTTTTAAAATCAAAATAAACAGCCAATTCGGCACAAGACGTATAATGATATCTGCTTTAGCGATAGACGGGCAAGCTCGTCGGTATTTAAGTAAACCAATTATGGAGCGCCGCTCCCTTGCTTCAGCGAACCCCAATATTTCCTTTAGATGCGGTGAATCGGGAAATCTATCGGCAAATCGCCTAGCAGTATCAACCCTGTTTTTAACTCTTGTCGAATACCAATCATCTTTTGAAGAAACACCTGCAAGGAATCCAGTTTCGTTACCACCATGTCGACGATACTTAACCAAAGGAGTCATAGTAAAGCTGCACTTCCCCAGTTCACTGCAGCCCAATGTCAACCACAAGTCATGTGCAGTCGATTCCGGAAAGGGAATCATCGACTTCGCCGCACTCGCATCTAACATGAGAGCCATACCAATGCCGTAACATACGCTTGCGGCCTGTACAGTAATATCCTCTCCAGAGCACCAATTTACTTCCGGCGAATTAGGATGAGCTTTCCTATAACTCTTTACCAGAATATTTCCGTTTTCGTCAATTACCGATCTATCACAAACATCTAGAATTGAGCCTTCTTCTAGCATATGGTTGAGCGAAACTTCAACTCTATTAGGCTCCCAAATATCATCCTGATCGCAAAGTACTACGTAATCCCCTTCCGCCAAGGAGAGCAGCGCCTCGAACGATTTGACATAACCGAGATTATTATCACCGTGATAATACCGATAGGCGTTTTTCGTTATATGCGCTTGGATAAACCGCTCTAATGAATCCGATTCAGGGCAGTCATTTCTAACTAGAAGCGTAAGCGGAAACGTTTGTTTATCTATCGAATCAAGTTGTTCCGCGAAAAACTTAAGATCGGGTTTATAAGCTGAGAGAAGTACGCATACGCCAATATCATTTCCCATTTCTATTTCCAAAAATCCTCCCAAATTCATTGCTAAAGATTATCAAAGCACCCTCAGTTAAAAGAAACTCTTTTAAAAATAGAGTATTTATCCCTGTCTCTTAAAACGAGTGCCTAATATCAATAAGTAACAACCTTCGTTCCATAAGGAATATTATCGTAAATCCATTTTGCGTTCTGGATCTCAAGACGCACGCATCCGGCAGAGGATGGGACCCCCATCGTGGGATCCATCACGCGATTGCTGTTAACATAGTAGGGTGAGGAATGGAATAGGTAATCACCATAGAACTGCGTGTAGTAATAGCAAGTATATCCATGCCCAAAGGAGTATCCCTTACCGTAGACTTGATACTCCCCTATCACCGTAGGCGTGCTAGCCTTTCCCGTCGAACATACATATCGACGGTTTAAGGACCAGTTATTCCAGGATCCAGTGTAAATACTCGTAACGCAACGTGACGTATCGACAAGTATCAGCCAATTTGTATTGCTTGAATAACTTTGAGCCTTAGCATCCATATAGTCTGACACCCACGCGCCGTTGGCCATGAAATAATTCCAGGATCCGTCCACAACGCGCCAGCCAGTAGCCATGGCACCACTAGCGTCAAACCAATACCAGGTACCCCCCAGGTTAAGCCACCCTGTTTGCATATAACCAGGCGAATTCAAGTAATACCAAGATCCGTTAACGGCAACCCAGCCGGTTTTCATAACGTAGGTAGATGGGTCCAAATAGAACCAGGAGCCATCCTTGTACAGCCAGCCAGATCGTGCATAGCCAGCGGTCTCATCAAAGAAGTACCATTTTCCGTTAACGTTCTTCCATCCAGCGCAGGGGGAGCCATCGGTTGGATCAGCATAGAACTTACAGCCTCCAAGCATCACAAACCCGTGAGCTTCGATCAATTCGCCATCGCCGTTTGATGTAAACAGTTTTCCATTAAGCAATGCTCCACACAATGAGCAATCAGAACCTGCAAAAGCCTTAGATGGCTCATCCTGAACCGAGTCCTGGACATCAACCCATTCACGACAAGCAACAGCGCCTGAAGCTTTTGCATAATAGCTTTTCCCATTTACAGAAAAATGACCAAGCAGCATTTTACCGTCGGCGGCAGGATCGAGATAATAGTATTGACTACCGTCCTTCAGCCATCCAGCCTTTATAATGCCCGACGCATGAGAAGGCTCAGCGTAATACCAGTCTCCATCGCTCATAAACCAGCCGAGTGACAACGCTCCCGTTGAAGAAAAATGATACTGATTGGATCCGATGACAAAAAAGCCGGTAGCCATTCTATTGTCATTTGCGACATCGAGCCAATACCAAACGCCATTCACCAAACGCCAGCCCGATGCAAGTGCGCCGGAACCGTCAGCGTAATACCAGTCCGTCCCATCAAACGCCCAACCAACAACCATTGCGCCGGAATCCGATAAATAGTAACGAGACGAACCGACAGAAACGATTCCTCTAGACATAACACCATCATTGGCGGGATCAAGCCAATACCAGTTATTGCCAGTTTGAAGCCAGCCGGTTAAGACTTCACCATTGCTACCCCAATACCATAAACCGTTATCAAGGCACCATCCATTAATCAGTCCATAGGTTCCAAGAAGATAAGGGTGCCCATCAATAACACGTCGACCAGTAGCCATAGAACAGCTGTTAAGGGAGTCAAACCAGTACCATTGGTCTCCAATAAACTGCCAGCCACTTGCCAAAGCGCCTGACGGACCCGCGTAATACCACTTATTTTCAGTAAAAATCCAGCCGCAGCTCATTGCGCCGTCACGAGCGGGGTCCAAGTAGTACAGCGAGTCGTCAATATTCTGAATTCCGGTCAAACGACAGCCATCTAGATAGTAATACCAGGACAAACCGTTCCATTGCCATCCAGATAGTTGTTCTGTAGTCGACGGGTCATGGCTTTCGACAACCTGTAGGCTCGAATCTTCCGTTGTTTTGCCGGCACAATCGCTGGAGTCTTGAGAGCAACCGCCACCGACCAATGCTCCCGGCCCACCTGTCGAGTCGCGCTCTACGACACCGTTATCCGCCCCCTCTTCCACGGCATAAGCAGTGCAAGAAAATGCGGGGGCTATAACTGAGAGTAAGGCGGAAAATAGCACCAAGCCAATTACTCGCCAGCAAATTCGATGATCAATCCGAGCATTCATTTCAGGCCCCCAACCGGTACCGACTGTCTTGCAGGGAATCTATTAAATAAACGGACGAGCTGCGCCGATTACATTTCCCCTTGCACTAATAGGATGAATTCCGACACCTTGATGAGGCCAGGAATCAATCATCAAGCCGCCGCCAAGTGCAATTGCAATATGACCGCGGTAATAAATCACATCGCCGCGTTGAATCGAGCTCGTGCTCACGGGCATAAAGATATTGCTTCGATACCAATTCATGGAATTATAGGTTTGGCTTGGATCCCAGCGATGGTTATAAGGGTTGTAAACACCCATATCCATGCCAGTAGCATAAAGGCACTGCAAGACAAAACCAGAGCAATCAACAGCTCCACCGGGAGCGGTAGACCAAGGCTCAATATATTGCGTACCAATATACTCATAGGCGCGCTGGATAAAGGCGTTCACGCAATCTTCCCGCGTTGCTTCGACAGAAATGCGAGAAGGGGTCACATAGGTAAAGTATCCGGTGCAATAGCCAGGCAGCCGAACAGTCCAAGAACTGACCTGAGGATACTGGGATGGATTTTGCCAGCCAACTTTGTCGCACTGTCCATCGCTCCAGAAAACTCGACGAACGCCATCGATGGTTCTTGCGCCCGTTGCCATAGCGCCGCTGCCGTCTAACCAATACCACTTACCCGAATCTTTAAGCCAGCCAACATGCATGCTTCCATTGGACTCAAGGTAATACCATGTTCCATTCAGGCATTTCCAACCAGTTGCCATTTTTCCGTCAGCGTTTAGGTAATACCATGCACCGCCAGTAAAAACCCATCCGGTCTTCATCACGCCAGAATCAGCATCAAGCCAATACCAATCGCCGTCAATCTGCAGCCATCCACGATGAATGACGCCCGTTCCAGGCTCTGCGTAAAACCTTAGATTTGCGACGTTAACCCAGCCGGACGCAACCTGCCAACCATCAGCTCCGGCGGTTTTAAGGATAGTGCCGTTTTCGCGAATCACATCCTTGCAAAGATATCCATTATCATCAGCGTATCTTTGAACGCCGTCATTAACGGTAACCCAGCTGGAAACCATAAGCCTACCGCTCTGGTTTGCAAAAAAATCGTTGCCGCCCACCTCAAATAAGCCCGTTTTCATGAGATGGCTAACAGGGTCCAGGTAATACCAGCTCGTGCCCTCTTTATACCAGCCAGAAATAAGTGCACCAGATTGGGAGGCGAAATACCAGCCGTCCTCGACCTGAGCCCAACCAACAGCCATAGCCCCGTTAGGCTTTAAATAATAAGCTGCATTGCCAAGGTCTAAATACCCAACGGACATCTTACCATCGGAGGCTGGGTCGAGATAATACCAAGCGCCGTTAACGAGTTTCCAGCCAGTGGCCGCAATACCGTTAGAGCAGTAATACCAATCTGCTCCGTCTTTGTACCATCCATTTGCGAGGCCATAGTCACCAAAAATGTAGGTTCTTCCATCAATCTTTTGACGACCCTTAAACATGATGAACGTCTGTGGGTCAAAATAATAGCGAGCCCCACCTATCGTTTGCTATGACGAAGCAAGGGCACCCGATGAATAAGCCCAGTACCAATTCCCGTCAACGAGAATCCAGCCGGTTTTCATAGCACCAGTGGCATCTAAATAGTATTTCCCGCTCCCGAGGTCGACAAAACCAACCTGCATTATATGGGTGGCAGGATCCAGGTAATACCATGTGCCGTCTTGATAAAACCAACCAGCAGCTAAATCGCCTCCAGCATTGGCATAAAACCAATTTCCATCTGAGTTACGTAGCCAGCAGTTCTGATATAGCGCGCCAAAAGGCGTTGCGGCATTGCCGTCATTCGCATAAAACGAAACAGTCGATCCGCCAGCATCGGTCACATTGAAATAACCTGTCTGCATTGCACCATCATTGGCTGGATCAAGCCAATACCAATAGCCCCCGCTTTGCAGCCAGCCAGTTTGGTGTTTACCGTTTTTTCCGTAATACCAAACTCCAGACGACTCGTCTCGTTGCCAGCCATCTTTTATGACGGAAGAATTATCAGGTTGCAAATCATCGGAAACCACAGAAGAAAAATCCGCTTTTGACTCAATACTCTGAGCCTCAACGGAATCCTGTGCAAACGCGACATTCGCACTCAGGGGCAAGCAGCAAGCAGTGACTAATGACGCAGCAGCACAAACAAACGTGGCCTTCTTTTCGAATCGATACATAAGCGACCCTCCCAGATATCTCATTTATTTATTTTAATCCACATTCCAGGATTGATTTTCGTTACTGTCTGTTCAGTCTATGTAGATAAATATATTAAATTGAACAAAACGTTCAATTATTCTATTCTTTCCCTAAGCAATGAACATCTTAATTGGAGGCCTGCAGTGGAACTGACCAAGCGTAACTTTACTGTTCTTTACGAATACCTAAAGAACCCATATGCCAGCCAGCGAGAAGTTGCCGAGCGCACTGGCCTCTCACTTGGATCGGTAAACGCAGCAAATAAAGAGCTTACGAATGAGGGCCTTCTCGAATCGGACAGCCTAACCGACAGCGGTTACGAAGCACTTCACCCCTATAAGGTTGAAAACGCAGTGATATTGGCTGCGGGGCTTTCGAGCCGCTTTGCTCCCATTTCGTATGAAAAGCCCAAAGGCCTTTTAAAGGTACGTGGTGAGATTCTCATCGAACGTCAGATTAGGCAGCTGCAAGACGCAGGTATCAGCAATATCACCGTCGTTGTCGGCTATAAAAAAGAATATTTCTTCTATCTTGAAAGCAAGTTCGGCGTTTCGATTGTCGTCAACAACGAATACGCATCCAAAAATAACCACGCATCACTTATGTGCGTAAGGGAGCGACTTGGCAACACCTACATTTGCTCAAGCGATGATTACCTTCTAAACAATCCGTTTGAAGCATATGTTTGGAAAGCATTTTATTCTGCTCAATATGCTGAAGGCGCCACCAAAGAATGGTGCATTCAAACGGGAGCAATGGATAGAATCACCAATGTTACGATTGGCGGGTCCGATGCATGGTACATGCTCGGGCATGTCTACTTTGATAAAGCCTTCTCGCTTGCGTTTAAGCAGATTCTTGAAACGGAATATAACAAGCCCGAAACAACGGACAAACTTTGGGAAGATCTGTATATCGAGCACATCAAGGAGCTCGATATGGTGATCAAGAAGTATCCTGAGGGCGAGATCAACGAATTCGATTCTCTTGATGAGCTGCGTGCCTTTGATCCGCATTTTATCGAAAACGTTGACTCCGATATTTTCGATAACATCGAGCAAGTGCTCGGCTGCTCCAAATCAGAGATTCACGACGTTTATCCCCTTAAACAAGGTCTTACGAACCTATCGTGCCACTTTAGAACCAATGATGGAGAGTACGTTTACCGCCATCCGGGAGTCGGAACCGAACTGCTTATTAACAGAAATGGAGAAGTAGCCGCACTTAAAAAGGCCAAGGAACTCGGCCTTGACGATACGTTCATCCATGAGGACCCAAAGCGCGGTTGGAAAATTTCGAAGTTTGTACCCAACGCAAAGCAGCCTAATCCACACGATGCTGCCCAAATGAATCGAATGATGCAGATGTGTCGTTCGCTTCACGAGAGCGGTGCAAACGTCGAAACCGAATTTGACTTCTACCTCGAAGCGAAGCGCTACGAATCACTTCTTCTGGAAAAAGGTCCCATCGACATTCCAGGCTACAGGGAAATGGCCGCCGAAATCGATGAATTGGAGCGCTTTGTTCAGGCCGACAATGCGCCAAAATGCCTTTGTCACAATGACTTCTTCTACCTCAATTTTCTTATCGATGAAAACGACAAGTACTATCTCATTGACTGGGAATATGCTGGCATGAGCGATTACGCGAACGATTTTGGAACTTGCAGTGTCTGCTGTGAGCTTTCCGAAGATGAAGTCGACCGCGCGCTTGATGCATATTTTGGGCGCAGGGCAACAAACAACGAAATTGCGCATAACTATGCGCACATTGCCCTTGCAGGATGGTGCTGGTACCTCTGGTCTCTTCTGAAAGAAGCCGAAGGCGACTTCGTGGGCGAATGGCTCTATATCTACTTCAATTACGGTGCCAAATACCTTAAAAAGGCACTGGAGATCTATCGGAAAGGTGAGTAACGATGCAATTCGGCTTTTTTAGCGGTCTTCTTTGGGGCCTTGATACAGTAATTCTTGGAATCGGCTTGGCGCTTGCGCCCTATATTGGATCGGCGGAAGCGCTTGCATGCGCCTCCATTGCGGGATCCTTTCTCCATGATGCCTTCTGTGCAATCTGGCTCTTTGGCTACATGGGAGTCCGAGGCAGACTGAAAGACACGCTCGCTGCACTTAAAACTCGTTCGGGCAAGGTCGTCATCGCCGGCGCTCTACTCGGTGGACCTATCGGAATGACCGGCTACGTATTGGCAATTAATAACATCGGAGCTGCCTACACGGCAATCATCTCCGCCTTCTATCCCGCAGTCGGAGCATTCCTTTCCTTCGTGCTGCTGAAGGAGAAAATGGGCAAAGGCCAGATTCTTTCCCTTCTCGTTGCTCTTTGCGGCGTAATGACGATGGGCTATCTATCGGCCGGGTCGAGTGAGATTGCAAATGCCCCCCTCGGCTTACTCGGGGCGGTGCTTGCCGTTATTGGATGGGGATCCGAAGCGGTGCTGTGCGCATGGGGAATGAAAGATGATGCCGTTGATGACGAAACGGCTTTGCAAATCCGCGAAACTACAAGTGCACTTGTTTATGGAGTGCTCGTACTCCCCCTCTTCGGAGCATGGCATTTCACGTTGGGCGCTATCCCAAGCATGCCCACATTGATTATTGCACTCGCCGGACTCGCAGGAACTGCATCCTATCTGTTCTATTACAAGGGCATTGCGGCAATCGGAGCAGCGCGTGCGATGGCTCTGAATATCTCCTATTCGGCATGGTCAGTGGTCTTTGGCCTGATCTTGCTTGGAACAATTCCCGACATGGCATCCGTAATCTGCTGCGTTGTAATTGTATGCGGAACAGTTTTGGCAGCCAGTAACTGGGACGAACTATTTGGACGTAAGAAGACGGCGTAGCTAGATTAACAAAGTAGCAAAAGGGGAGAGCTCGTCGAGCTCTCCCCTTTTAGCATCATGGCTATTCAATTACCACGGCCTGGCTATCCATCTGTTGCCACGTGCCGAAGAACACTTGGGCATTTCGCGTAACATTGCCGTTAATCGAATCCGAAAGATAGACAATTCCCTGCTCGTCATCATAGCCTTTAAGGACTACGGCATGATTACCGCCCCACAGACCATAGGAATGCCCGTTATACCAACGCGCAGCATAACGGCCTCCTGGCCAACTTCCCCATTCGGTATTCCACATCTCAACAGGTTGACCACAGGTCAGCCTGTTCTTAATGGAAGAAATTGACGAGAAAGAAACGTCTTTTGCCTGCTTGCCACTTCCAGCAGCACGCAGAAAGTTATTACCAGCAATAGTAATCGCAGGTGCGACGCATCCCATGAGACCCCCGCTGCTACGCCTTGGATTGCCATCAAAAGCGGTAACAAAATTGCCATTGCTTCCCTTGGGCAAATAGTAATCCGCAATAATCGTCTTACCTAAACCGAAACCATAGTAGTTAAGCAAGTTTGTAAGGGCAACCGACTCACAGCCAGTAGGAAGTTCCGGGTACTGCGAATAGCACGGGACATCGACCCAAGCGCCAACCATTGCGCCGGATGAACTGAACTTGTAGTCAGTAGAGCCGATCCAATACCAACCGTTACTCAACATTACTCCCCCACGTGCGACATCAAGGTAATACCATGTGCCCCCAAGGGAAAGCCATCCCGTTTTCATCGCGCCAGAAGCGGAATCCAGCCAGTACCAGTTGCTGCCATCGTTAAGCCAGCCGGTCGCCATTCGACCATCCGGGTTAAAGTAATACCAAGACCCAGCAATTTGCTGCCACCCAGTCAGAATTACTCCACTAGCAGAACAATAATATCGAGCACCCTGACTCTCAATCCAACCAGTTCTGGCATTACCGTCGTCGTCAATCAGCTGGATTCCCGAATCGGTCATGATGCCTTTAAGGTCAATTGCGCCGCTGGATGACGAATGATACATCCAAGACCCATCACCGTTTGACCAGCAATTAGCCATCATCTTGCCGGTACTATTAAATATGTATTCACATGATCCGATAGTTTGAACGCCCGTGGCCATGGCGTGCGTCGAGGGATCGAGCCAGTACCACGCACCGTTTAGGTTGAGCCAGCCGGAGGCGAGGGCGCCGGAGCC
>ERZ779885.1325-NODE-1325-length-25390-cov-4.487981_pt1 | contig 25390 bp, 16 predicted proteins | sample MGYA00511554_ERZ779885 | MGnify/ENA primary metagenome ERZ779885 (study PRJEB29588, sample SAMEA2160998) | human gut metagenome | biome: human gut; feature: human-associated habitat; material: faeces | place: Denmark | collected 2008/2010 ... | reverse complement strand
TTATATTTTTAACATTTTCAATTTCCGTTTTTTCCGAATATAAGGGGATCGTCTCGGGACGAATCGTTACTGCCGACCGCGAGGCCGTGAATTTCGCCACCGTACACCTGAAAGGTTCGGCACGTGGAAGCGGAACCAACAAAGACGGTCTCTATCACATAAAAGCCCCGGCCGGGAAATACACGCTGGTCGTTACGGCACTCGGATACAAAACCGTCGAAAAAATCATAGAGATAACCGACGGAGAAAGAACCAAACTCAACATCGTTATAGAACCCGACATAAAATCGCTGAAAGAGGTTGCCGTAACAGGAGCGAACGGTGTGAACCGCATCAACAAGTCGGCCTATAACGCAATTGCTCTCGACGCAAAAAATCTGCACAACACGACACAAGATCTGGCCGGCTCATTGGCAAAAATCCCCGGCGTAAAAGTCCGAGAGTCGGGAGGACTGGGTTCCAGCACCAGTATCACGCTCGACGGGTTCAGCGGGAAACATGTGAAAATATTCATCGATGGCGTGCCGCAGGAAGGGGTCGGCAGCTCTTTCGGGCTGAACAATATCCCCATAAACTTTGCCGACCGCATTGAAGTATATAAAGGCGTCGTGCCCGTAGGGTTCGGAACCGATGCCCTGGGAGGTGTCATCAACATCGTTACCAACAAGAAGCGCAGAAACTGGTTTGTCGATGCCTCTTATTCTTACGGCTCTTTCAACACGCATAAATCGTATATCAATTTCGGGCAGACGTTCAAAAACGGTTTCACGTATGAAATAAATGCATTCCAAAACTACTCGGACAACGACTATCACGTCGATGCCCCGATAAAACGCTACAAAGAAGACGGGACAACCGATTTCGATACCGAAAAGACGGAACGGGTAAAACGGTTTCACGACACCTATCACAACGAAGCCGTCGTAGCCAAAATCGGAGTAGAAGACAAACGCTGGGCCGACCGCCTGATGTTCGGATTCACTTACTCCAACATGTACCAAGAGATACAAACGGGTGTGAGACAAAAAACCGTATTCGGGGAGAAACACCGCAAAGGGCACTCGCTGATGCCATCGCTCGAATACAACAAACACAACCTCTTCACCAAAGGCCTCGATGTGGTACTTACCGCCAACTACAACCGCAACATCACCTACAACGTAGATACGACACGCTACGAATACAACTGGTTGGGAGAAAAAAAACTGATGAACTCCCGGGGTGAACAATCGTATCAACACACCCGCTCCAACAACGACAACTGGAACGCCACGTTGACGGTCAATTACCAAATAGCGCGCATACACATGCTCACGTTCAATAACGTATGGAACGCATTCCACCGGAACAATACGAGCCTGCTCGCCGAAGAGGAAGCAACCGACGCCATCGCCAAAGAAACCCGAAAAAACATCGCCGGACTTTCATATCGGCTGATGCCCTCGGACCGCTGGAATCTGTCGGTCTTCGGGAAATATTACCGTCAATACGTTGCCGGCCCGATGGCGACGGACGACAATGCCAGCGACTACGTGCGTACCAGCCGCACGACCGATTCATGGGGATATGGTATCGCAGGGACCTATTTTATCTTATCGGGACTGCAAACCAAACTTTCCTATGAAAAAGCATACCGCCTGCCGACGATCGAAGAAATGTTCGGCGATGAAGATCTGGAAAGTGGAAATATCGCCATTCGACCCGAAAACAGCAACAACATCAACGTCAACCTCAGCTACACCAAGACATTCGGGAAACATTCCGTTTATGTCGAAGGGGGATTCATCTACCGCAACACGCAAGACTATATACAACGTAACATTCAAGACCTGAGCGGAGGGAAAGAAAATGCCACGTACATCAACTATGGCAAAGTTCTGACAAAAGGTTTCAATATATCGGCCCGCTACGGTTTCAGTAAATGGTTGAGCATAGGCGGAAATTTCACAAAGATGGACGTGCGCGACAATGAAAAATACCAAATAGGCAGTATGGGCAACACCGTAAAGAATCTCGCCTACAAGTCGAGAATGCCCAACGTCCCGTACATATTCTCCGATAGCGATATAAACTTCTATTGGCACGGACTTTTCAAAAAAGGCAACGTACTCACCGTAACCTACGATAACCTGTATCTGCACAGTTTCTCTTACTACTCACAGGCTATCGGGAAAAAGAGCGACTTCGTCGTACCCAACCAGTTCTCGCACAACCTGACAGTAAGTTACAGCATACGGAAGGGCAGATACAATTTCTCTTTCGAATGCCGCAACCTGACCAACGAGAAACTGTACGACAATTTCAGCCTGCAAAAAGCCGGGCGGGCATTCTACGGGAAAGTACGCGTGTACTTCGGGAAATAGAGAGGAAACACAAATTCTAATCCAATAAAAAAGACAATGAAAAAAAGATTTCTATTCGCCGGACTCTTTGCGACAGCAATGGCCGGAATGGTATTTACTTCTTGCTCGGACGACGACGGCTCAAACGGCGGAGGCAATACCGAGCTGAACACTCTGACAGAAGTAAAACAAGGGAATTATGTGATCGCCGCAACGGTAGAGGCATCGGGAAACTCGACCAACGTATTGCTGACTGCCGATAGACTGGACGACCCGAATTACAAAGTATCGGCCGACGCACAAGGCCTCGTAAATGAAGGTGCTACATATTGGGTATTCTATAAAGACATCAGGTTGTATGCGCTCAACTATCACCAAGGAAACTCCGGGACAACGCAATCGTTTACTCTCGATGCAAATTTCGACATGAACAAGCGAGCCAAAGAGTATGAGCTTAAACGATTCACCACATACGGGTTTTATGACGAATATATCATGACCACCTCGACCGGCGACGGTCCCACAGCATGGAACGACGAAAACGGATATACCCCGCAATCATTCTTGATTTCTTACCTCGATGTAAACAATGAAAATGTCTCTTCCAACAACACCAACGAACAAGCATACCTCTCGGAAAATTTCTTGGGTAACGGAGAGTACGTAACACTGGCCGGTATCGAACAAGTAGGCACCGAAGTGTATGCCGCCGCCGTCCCGATGGGTTTGAGCCAATACGGCTGTATGCAGAAAGATGAAGACGGCAATCCCCACAAGTGGGTACGTAAAGACGGCGACTACGCTTCTTTGATCAAGACCGAGTCGGGTGGCAGCGGTAGCGGTGCATACGATAAAGACGAACTGCAATGGACACAATACCCCGATGAGTGTTGGGTGGCAATCTTCGACGATAACTCGCTGACCGGTAAAAAACTTATCAAGACCGACAAAATCAGTTACGCCTGCGGACGTCACAAATCGCAATACTACCAAATGCTCTGGAAAGCCGATGACGGTTACGTTTATGTATTCTCGCCCAGCTACGCCAAAACGATGAAAAGCGACCTTCAAAAAACCTCTTTACCGTCGGGGGCAGTGCGTATCAATACCACCACGAAAGAATTCGATGAAAACTATTATTTCCCCCTCACCGACGACAGTGGAAAAGAAGCCGCTTTCCTCCGCAGCTGGTTCATTTCGGGCGATTACTTCCTGTTCCTGTGCTATGACAAAGAAATCACCGCATCGGATAAAACAGCGAACCGCCTTGCCATATTCAAAGGATCTACCGGAAAATTGACCTTCGTTTCGGGACTTCCCTCGACCGACAAAATTTCGGGATTCGGAAACACGCCGTATATCGAGAACGGTAATGCCTATATCGCCGTTACCACAACCGACGGTTACCCCGCCATCTACAAAATCGACCCGGCTTCCGCAACAGCGACCAAAGGCCTGACGGTCGTAGCCACGCAAGTAAGCGGCGTAGGTAAACTGGCCGCACAATAATACCCGATAATCCAACAATGGTATAATGTAAATTAAAAAGAGCCTCGCCGGGAATGATTGTCTTTCCGGCAGGCTTTTTTACTGTAACCAACTTATGAGAAAAATTTTTCGTCATATACATTTATGGCTTTCCGTCCCTTTCGGACTTATCATCACACTGATTTGCTTCTCGGGTACCATGCTGGTATTCGAAACGGAGATCATGAAAATCTTCCGCCATGACCTTTACTATGTAAAAGAGGTAAAAGAAGTTCCGTTACCCGCCGACAAAATCATGGAAAACGTCGCCGGAATACTTCCCGACGATGTAACGGCAACCGGACTTAATATTTTCGCCGACCCCGAAAGATCGTATCAGGTAAGTCTGTCCAAGCCCCGACGTTCGTCCTTGTTCGTAGACCCGTACACCGGCGAAGTCCTCGGAAAATACGAGCGGTCTCCGTTTTTTCTCACCATGTTCAAATTGCACCGGTGGCTGCTCGACAGCATGAAACCCGGCAGTGATATATTCGTCGGTAAACTGGTTGTCGGTATAAGTACGTTGATATTCGTTTTTATCCTGATTTCAGGTATTGTCATCTGGTGGCCCCGTACACGGAAAGCTCTTGTAAACAGTCTGAAAATTTCGACCGGAAAAGGATTGAAACGTTTTTGGTACGACCTTCATGTCGCCGGCGGTATGTACATACTCCTGTTCCTATTGGTTATGGCTCTCACGGGGCTGACCTGGTCGTTCTCGTGGTATCGGACGGGATTCTACCGGATTTTCGGTGTAGAAGTTCAACAGCGGAAATCGGGAAAGGCTTCTTCCTCATCACACGGTAAAGAGAAGAACAACGAACACATCGACACAAAACCGGCCGTATCATACGCATATTGGCAGCAAGTATATGAAGAACTGGCCAAACAAAACAACGGGTATAAACAGATTACCGTCTCGGACGGTACGGCGACTGTCGCCTTCGACCGTCTCGGAAATCAGAGAGCCTCCGATCGCTATACCTTCGATCCCGATAACGGAACGATTACCTCGGTCGACTTATACAAAGATACCGAAAAATCGGGTAAAATACGAGGCTGGATATATTCGGTACACGTCGGGAATTGGGGTGGAACATTCACCCGCATACTCTATTTTATCGCCGCTTTGGGCGGTGCTTCCCTCCCTCTGACCGGTTACTATCTGTGGATAAAAAAGTGGATTCGTAAAAAACATAAGGCTTAAAAGATATGGCTTTCGAGGAATAAAGCAAATAGAGTATGTCGTTATGTTTCTTCGACATACTCTATTTGTTTTACCATTTCGAGGTCTGGCAACCGGTAATTTCAGAAAAAGGAATCGAAGGCATACCCTTATCGGGCTACCGGGAGCGAGGGAGAAGGCGGAAAGAGGGCGAGAACTGTTTGAGTGCAGCGAGTTCCACAGCCCCCGTCGGCGACCGAAGCGAAAGGCAAGAATCCCCGATAACGAGAGGGCGACCTTTCTTACTTACTTCTTTGCGGCGGGAAAGAAGTAACAGACAACTGTCATTCTGAATGGAACGAAGTGAAATGAAGAATCTCAACCCATAAAGAGTCGGGGATTCCTCACACTCTGCCTATCCGGCTTCGGTTAACTATGTTTTCCTCCTTCGCGCCTCGGCTGTGCATGAGCAGAAATGTTCTGCGCGGCACTCGGCTTGGCGGCGGTTCAGAATGACAAGCATGTCATTCTGACGACCGTAGGGAGGAAGAATCTCCACCAAAGCCCCGGAAACGTGAGATTCGAACAATAGCGAAGCATCTCTACCAAAGCGAGTAAAAGTGAGAGATTCCTCACATACGCCGAAATGACACATTTATCATTCAATTCAGGCGATTATAAACCGCAACAACGACAGAGAAAATGAAATGAGATAGAGAAAAGAGGATCTCAAAAAAGATTGTGATACTCTCTCATTTTTGCATAGAGACACTTTTCGGGAGAAAGGGAAAGTATGTATCGGCAAAATATCTTATCTTTGTCATTTCATTATCAATCATCACCACGATGACCTCGCACACCCATATCATCACCGAAGTCGTAGAGAACTTATCCGCCTCCGACCCGTTAAGTCCGTCGAACTACAACGGTAACGACAGTTGCCATATGCCATCGATCGAAGAACTGAGCGAAATCATCGATTTGTGCCGTAAACTTCTTTTCCCGAGACATTTCGGGTTATCGGGGTTGAACGGTCTCACCATGCGCTACCACTTGGGTACAACGGCCGAACGGTTGTATATTCTCCTCAGCAATCAAATTTTTTCCGTTCTCAATCTCGACAAACCCGAAGGAGACTGCGACAACGACAAAGAGTTCCATGAGAAAGCGGAAGAACACGCTTCGACTTTCATCAGGAAACTTCCCGAATTGCGCCGTATCCTCGCAACCGACGTCATCGCCACCTACAACGGCGACCCGGCCGCCGAAAGTTACGGCGAAGTCATCTATTGTTATCCCGCCATACGCGCCATGATCAATTATCGTGTCGCCCACCAGTTATACACACAAGGGATATTGCTTATCCCGAGAATCCTCACCGAAATGGCTCATTCCGAGACAGGAATCGACATACACCCGGCTGCCACGATAGGAGAATATTTCTCGATCGATCACGGTACGGGTGTCGTAATCGGAGCGACCGCCATCATCGGGAAAAACGTGAAACTCTATCAAGGGGTAACACTGGGAGCCAAAAGTTTCCCACTCGACGATAACGGGAATCCCATCAAAGGCATACCCCGCCACCCCATTCTCGAAGACAATGTCATCGTCTACTCCAACGCCACGATACTGGGACGCATCACCATAGGTCGCGGCGCCACGATAGGCGGGAATATATGGGTTACCGAAGACGTAGCCCCGGAAGCCCGCATTTTACAAAGTAAAGCTCGAAAATAATGCAATCAGCCACATCGACATTCATCGCTAAAACTTTCCAAGGACTCGAAGAGGTTCTCGCTTCGGAAATAGCCGCGCTCGGCGGTAAAGACATAGAAACAGGCCGGCGAATGGTCTCGTTTACCGGCGACAAGGAACTTCTCTACAAAACCAACCTGCACTGCCGCACCGCACTGCGCATACTCAAACCCATCTATACCTTTACAGCCGGAGACCCCGACGAACTCTACGCCCAAATAAAAGCGATGGACTGGACAGAGTACCTCACGCCCGAAATGACTTTTTCAATCGATCCGGTCGTCTACTCCGATGAGTTCCGCCATTCCAAGTTCGTAACTTATCGGGCCAAAGATGCCATCGCCGATTTTTTCAATGAACGTTTCGGAAAACGTCCTTCGGTACGGTTGAGCAATGCCGACATTCTCATCAATCTGCATATCAACCAGACCACCTGCACCTTATCGCTCGACAGCTCGGGCGAGTCGCTGCACCGACGAGGATACCGTACCGCCCAGACCGAAGCCCCGCTCAACGAAGTACTGGCTGCGGGATTGCTGCTGTTGGCCGGCTGGGACGGAAGCCGGGACTTCATCGACCCCATGTGCGGGTCGGGTACCCTTCTCATCGAGGCCGCTCTCATCGCAACAGGAACACCGGCCGGAATCTACCGAAAAGATTTCGCATTCAAACACTGGAACGATTTCGATCAAGAGCTGTTCGACCGACTCTATGAAGACGAAAGCAGCGAACACCCGTTCGAACATAAAATCTACGGCAGCGACATTTCTCCCATTGCCGTAGAAATAGCGACCGCCAATATCAAAAACGCCGGTATGAGCCGCTATATCGACATCGCCGTAAAACCCATGCAGCAATATGTCGAAAGCGATATAAAACCGGGTGGTCTTCTGGTCACCAATCCGCCTTACGGAGAACGTATCACCAGCGACGACCTCATGGGACTGTACTCGATGATCGGAACCCAACTGAAACATGTATTCAAAGGTTTCGATGCGTGGGTACTCAGTTATCGTGACGAATGTTTCGACCACATCGGACTAAAAGCAGCCGCTCGCGTTCCCATGATGAACGGCGCTCTCGAATGCGAATTCCGCAAATACGAGATTTTCGACGGAAAATACAATGATTTCAAGCGCGAAACGGGAGGTTTCAAACGAGACCATGCCGAAAAAGACGAAATCCTCGACAAAAAATATCCGGAACGTAAATTCGATTCTCGCCGAAATACCAAACCCAAAGGACGCTACTCATTCGACGACCGTAAACACCCCCAGCAGGAAGAACGATTCCGTAAAGATAACCGTGAAGAGAAATATTCTACACTCCATCGCGGGAATCGGGAAGAAAAGCCGTTCGGCAAACGATCGAATGATTTCCGAAACAACAACGGAGAAAAGGGATTCCGCTCCGCACAATTCGGGAAAAGATGGGACGAAAAAGAAACGTACGAAAAGAAATTCGCTGCCGAATACGACTACGATGATGAAATAAAAATCTCCCGCTTCCGCCGCAATCGACCACATGGCGACGAGGCCATACGCAGCTACGTCATCGGGCGGGAACCTTCTATCGGAACTCCCGATGAGAAAAAAGAAATGAAAAAGAACGGTGACCGCCGTCCTCCCCGTAAGAAAAAGTAACCGACTAGATGATTATGAAACGATATTTTATTGTTCTGTTCTCGCTATTGCTCGCCATGAACACCGTCGCACAAGAAAAACAGCTCACCGCACAAGATCTGATTCCCGGAGGGAAAAACGCCTATCGCTTTGTACCCCAAAGCCTGCGGCAGCTCTCTTTCGTAGGCGACAACTACATATATCGTCAAGGCGACACTTTGCTGATAACCCGTCCCGGGAGCAAAAAACATACGCCCTGGCTCACGCTCGACAAGTTGAATAAAGGACTGGAAACCGCCGGCCTGAAAGCGATAAAATCGCTCCCGGCTTTCGCAATCAAAGAAATCGCCGGCACATCGTACTTTTATTTCTACAACCAGTCGTCGGTGTTACTCTACAACCCTTCGACACAGAAAATCGAGCACCGCATTCCCTACCAAAACGGAGACTCCAATTTCGCCTTCGAGCCGCAACAAAAACGCTTGGCCGTAACGAATGGTCGTGATCTTATCCTCATCGGGAACGACGGTAACCGTACGATGATAGCGCACGACGACAACGACCAAATTTCTTTCGGGGCATCGAACGTACACCGGAATGAATTTGGTATCTCGTCCGGTATCTTCTGGTCTCCGCAAGGAAACGCAGTGGCATTCTACCGCATGGACGAAAGCCGCGTAACCGACTATCCCCTCGTCGATATTTCGACCCGCACGGCAGCTCTGAAAGAGACCAAGTATCCTATGGCGGGAATGGCCAGCCATGAAGTAAAAGTCGGTATCTACCACACAGCATCAGGCGACACGGTCTATCTGCGCACCCCGGGAGAGAAAGACCAATACCTGACAAATATCGCTTGGTCGCCCGACGAAAAAAACATCTACCTGCAACGATTGAATCGCCGCCAGGACACTTGCCGTACCGAAGTGTACGATGCAACCGACGGTAAACTGTTGCGGACGCTTTTCACCGAAACGTCCGAAAAATATGTGGAACCGCAATTCCCCGTCTTCTTCCTGCCGGGACGCAACGATCGTTTCGTACACATTTCCCGCCGGGACGGATACCACCACCTCTACCTCTATAATACCGAAGGTAAACTGCTGAAACAACTCACTTCGGGTGCATGGGAAGTTCTTTCGGCCACTCCTTCTCCCGACGGAAAATCGATTTTCATCACATCGAACGAAGAATCTCCTCTCGAAATAAATCTGTATAAAGTATCGGTTTCCTCGGGAAAACGCACACGCCTCACCCCCCAAAGCGGTGTACACCGCACGACAATAAGCCGCTCGGGAAAATATGTCATCGACTTGTATGCCAATCACGAGACACCCCGTATCACACAACTCATCTCCACGGCAAACGGAAAAACGGAAACCTTGCTCGTCGCCAAAAATCCGTACAAAGGATACGAAACACCGAGTGTTGTCGGAGGTACATTAAAAGCAGCCGACGGAACAACCGACCTGTACTACCGCGTTACCCGTCCGCCCCATTTCGATCCCGAAAAGAAATATCCCGTTATCGTCTATGTCTATGGAGGCCCTCATGCCCAAATGGTAACCGACAGCTGGTTATGGAGCGCTTCGGGGAACGATCTGCTCATGGCCGTAAGAGGGTATGTCGTCTTTACTCTCGACAATCGCGGATCGGCCAACAGGGGATTACCCTTCGAAAACGTAACGCATCACCGGCTGGGCGAGGCGGAGATGGCCGACCAAATGCAAGGCATCGACTGGTTGCGTAACCAGTCATGGTGCGACACGACCCGTATAGGCGTACACGGTTGGAGCTTCGGCGGTTTTATGACGACCAACCTCATGTTGACACACGGAGATGTTTTCAAGGTAGGCGTAGCCGGAGGTCCGGTCATCGACTGGAAGTACTATGAAATCATGTACGGCGAGCGTTACATGGGAACTCCGCAAGCTAACCCCGAAGGGTATAAATCGGCCAATCTCAACCTGAAAGCCGGAAATCTGCAAGGCCACCTGATGCTTGTACACTGCGATACCGATCCCGTTGTTGTATGGCAACACAGCCTTTCGTTCCTGAAAAGCTGCATCAAAGCCGGGACTTACCCCGATTACTTTGTCTATCCGGGGCACGCCCATAACGTCATCGGTCCCGAACGGGTGCATCTCTATGAAAAAGTAATCCGTTATTTCGACGACTATCTAAAATAAAAATACATACCGCTATGAATATTCTGTTGTTAGGTTCGGGTGGACGGGAAAACGCCCTCGCTTGGAAAATCGCCCAAAGCCCCCGCGTAGAAAATCTGTATATCGCCCCGGGTAATGCCGGAACAGCCCGTATAGGCCGCAATATCGCTCTCTCGGCAACCGACTTTCCCGCCTTGAAAGAGTTTGTCATCGGACACGATATCGACATGGTCGTCGTAGGCCCCGAAGCTCCTTTGGTAAAAGGAGTTTACGATTATTTCAAAAACGATGACAAATTAAATCGTATTCCCGTCATAGGCCCGTCGGCCGCCGGAGCACGGCTCGAAGGCAGCAAAGACTTCGCCAAAGCCTTCATGATGCGGCATCACATACCGACGGCCCGCTATGAAAGTTTCACCGCCGAAACGATAGACCAAGCGTACACATTCCTCGAAAGCCTCGAAGCACCGTATGTGCTCAAAGCCGACGGACTGGCCGCAGGGAAGGGCGTACTTATACTTCCTACGCTCGAAGAAGCCAAAGCCGAACTGAAAGAGATGTTGTCGGGTATGTTCGGAGAGGCCAGCCGCACGGTGGTCATCGAAGAATTTCTGTCGGGCATCGAATGCTCGGTATTTGTTCTTACCGACGGAAAAAGCTATAAAATCCTTCCCGAAGCCAAAGATTACAAACGTATAGGCGAAGGCGATACCGGACTCAACACAGGAGGTATGGGAGCCGTTTCTCCGGTTCCTTTTGCCGATGAAACGTTTATGAAAAAAGTCGAAGAGCGTATCGTTGTCCCGACTATCGAAGGCCTCAAAGCCGAAGGTATCGATTACAAAGGATTTATCTTCTTAGGGCTCATCAAGGTAAAAAACGAGCCGATGGTTATCGAGTATAACGTGCGTATGGGCGATCCCGAGACCGAAGTGGTGATGCTTCGTATCAAAAGCGACCTCGTAGATTTGCTCGAAGGCGTAGCGCAAGGCAATCTTGACCAGCGTATGCTCGAAGTCGATCCGAGATCGGCTGTTACCGTCATGCTGGTATCGGGAGGTTACCCCGGAGATTACGAAAAAGGGAAAATCATTACCGGTATCGAAAATGTATCGGACAGTATCGTATTCCACGCCGGAACTGCCGAAAAAGAGGGAAACATCGTTACCAACGGTGGCCGGGTGATCGCCGTCAGCTCATACGGAAAAGATAAAGCCGATGCTCTCGCCCGTTCTTTTGCCAACGCATCGAAAATCGATTTCGAGAAAAAATATTTCCGTTCGGATATCGGATTCGACCTTTAAGCAGCCGATAACAGACATTCCGCTTTTACATGGAATCGCCGACAAACCTCCTATCGAAAATCGCCGACAACCGGCATTATGCACCACTCCTATGGTGCATAATGTTGTTGTTGCCGGTAGGTGTTCTTATTTGGGGAGAAACCGGCAATGACGAGTTGTCCTTGAACGACTGGACTCTATCCTTCGACGCCAAATGGAAAATGCAAACGACACTCTACGTTATTCATTTGGCAGCCGTCATTCTGAGTTGTGTCCTCCTGTTACGGCTCAACAATACCTATAATCTCATGCAACAACGTACATGGTTACCTGCCACGTTGTTGCTTTTTTTCAACAGCTGCGTACCGGCATTCGCCCACACGCTCAACGTCGGCATACTGCTCTCTCCCATACTCATCTTGTTGCTGCACCTGCTTCACGGGACATACCAGTCGCAGGGTCAACAAGCAGCTTACGGCATAGGATTGCTTATCGCCTCGGGAGGATTGATATGGCCGGCATTCACCTTTTTATTGATACCTTTTGCAGCAGGCCTCGCCTATATGCAGACATTTACATGGCGGTCGGTAACGGCTTTGATACTGGGTGCACTTACCCCGGCATGGCTGTTCTTCTGCATCTGTATCGTATTCGACCTTACTCCGACTTATCCTGCCGAATCACTTTTTCCCCGGATCGACGTAGATAATATCGCTGCAATAAAAAACACAGGATTTCTTATTGCAACGGCTATCATCGGCATTTGTTGCGGCGTATCGGACAGCTATCTCATGACACGCCATAAAATACAAATATGGCGGAGCAATCGATTCTTATTGCTGTTATTTGCCCTACTTATCCTGCTCTGCATTATCAATCTGCACTTCCTCGACGAATATCTTCCCTTGTTGCACGTAATCATGGCCCAATCGGCCGGTTATTACCTCGTACATACACGCAACCGCTATGTTCTATGGCAAACGGGTATTGCCGCAATCGTTTACTTATCTCTATACGTATGGAATTTTTGACGTCTCTGAGCGAATGGGGTTATGCAGGACTTTTTGTCGCCGCATTCTTGGCCGGCAGTATCTTACCGTTCAGTTCCGAAGTCGTTTTAGGACTATTATTGGTTGCCGGTTATTCTACGTGGGGTTGTGTCGTCTCGGCCACAGCCGGCAATTGGCTGGGAGGAATAACATGTTATTATATCGGACGTTTGGGGAAAACCGCATGGATTGAAAAATACCTGAAACTTTCTCACGAAAAACTCGACAAGACTCAACGTTTCCTGCAAGGGAAAGGCTCTCTCATGGGATTTTTCACCTTTGTTCCCGGCGTAGGAGATGCTATCGTCGTTGCTTTGGGACTCATGCGTGCCAATCTCTGGGGTGTCGCTCTATCGATGTTAGTCGGAAAAGGAGTACGTTATTATCTCATCGCCATCGGTGTGGAATGGATCGTCTGATCCGGTATCTTTTAAATAAAACGGGGCCTGCGACAATTGCAGACCCCATTTTCGGAATAAATATCTCAAAAGAGAAGACTCACTTTGGCATTTGCAGAATTTTTATACTCATATCCGATCTGCCAACCTGTATAATTCACGCCGACTGCCAACCAGCTACAAATGCGATAATCGTAACCGGCCGAAGCTGAAATGGCAAAACGTGTAGCCGACTCGACGTGAGTACGAATGATTTCTTTGCCGGGAGCCCCCGATACACCGTCCTTAGACATCTCCGAAGTACCCAAACCGACCGTTCCTTGTATGTATATCTTATGACGGCCGATCTGCAACAAATCTCCTCCCAAACCGAGACCGATCATATAATCGTGCGTACTATTACCTACTCTATAACCCAACATATTCCCTGAAAATTCATATTCGACAAACTTTGACGCATTGTTTACGCCGGCATGAAAATTAGCGACAGCAAAGAAACGGTTATGTACGTAATATTTATACTCCACGCCTATATTATACCCTTTCCCTACCCACATCTCAGGAAAATGTTCATAGCCCGCAAATAAGGCAAATTGGCTGGATCCTTTCTGCGCCTCGGCCGAAATGATAAAAAAAGCGCTCGCGAACAAAAGAAAAATCTTTTTCATCTTTTTACTCATTACCATTCTACAAAAATATGAATTGTTTAATCGCCATAAATTTAACGCTATTTCCTTATCGGGGACATGATATTATCTATCTCATTTCCGACGTTACTTTTTCTCCGATAATAAAAAAAGTTCCCCGGAAGTTTTCCGGGGAACTTTCATCTATACGAAAGAAACGATCCGACTAAGCAGCTTCGTTTGCCATGAGTTTGGCAAATTTCTTTTTCATCATTTCGTATGCAATAGGAACGGCAACGAAGAGAGTAGAGAATGTACCCGTTATCACACCCAGCAACATAGCGAAAGAGAAACTGCGGATCGTATCGCCACCCAAGATAAAGATACTGAGCAGCACAAGGGCGGTACTCAACGACGTACTGATTGTTCTCGACAACGTACTGTTGAGGGCATCATTGATAACCAAACCGCGATCCCGCTTGGGATAGAGACCGATCACTTCACGCACACGATCGAATACCACCACTTTATCATTTACCGAATAACCGATATTGGTAAGAATTGCAGCGATGAATGTCTGGTCGATTTCCATCGAGAACGGCAACAAACCGTTGAAAATCGAGTAAACCGATAAGATAATCAACGTATCGAATGCCAATGATACAAGCGTTCCGACGCTAAATGCCAAATCACGGAAACGCAACAGAATATAAAAAGCAATGGCAATAAGCGAAATAATAACCGCCCATATAGCCCCGATGGTAATGTCCTCGGCAATACTCGGACCTACTTTCTGAATGCTCATCACATTCTCGGTTTCAAATGCTTCTTGGGATTTACCTCCCACTTCGTCTTTGAGACCTTTGTAAATCATCGTCAGGATTTCCTTATCGATAGCATCGTCCGATTCCTCGATACGATAGTTAGTCGAAATACGTACTTGATTATCGCCGCCGATCGTGATGACGGTAGGAATATTTTCACCGAATTCGGGTTTGAGCAAATCGGCTATTTCTTGTGTATTCACAGACTTATCGAAACGCACGATATAGTTGCGTCCGCCCGAGAAATCGATACCTTTGTTCAATCCTCTCAAACCAAACGATACACCGCCGATGATAACCAGTACCAAACAGATGATATATCCCTTCTTACGCGCCCCGAGGAAATTGATTTCGGGATTTATCAGCAAATTGCGGGTCATCGGGGTGGTGAAAGAGAGATGTTTGAACCAATTCTTTTCCAATCCTTTTTCATAGAAAAGGCGGGTCAGGAACACGGCAGTAAAGAATGAGCAGACGATACCGATAAGCAACGTCGTGGCAAAACCTTTGATAGGACCGGTTCCGAAGTAAAAAAGGATAATACCGGTGATAACCGATGTCAGGTTGGAGTCGAAGATAGCCGAGAAAGCATTTTTATAACCGTCGGCAATTGCATTTTTCAGACTCTTACCGGCACGTAACTCCTCTTTGGAACGTTCATAAATCAGCACATTGGCATCGACGGCAACTCCGAGAGAAAGAACCAAACCTGCAATACCCGAGAGAGTAAGCACGGCCTGGAACGACGCCAAGATACCCATCGTAAAGAACAAGTTGAGAATAAGTGCCGCATTAGCAACCAATCCGGGAACGACACCATATACACCGATCATATAGATCATGAGCAATACCAAAGCGAAAATAAACGAAATGACACCGCTACGGATAGCTTCTTGTCCCAACGACGGACCTACGATATCTTCTTGTACGATTTTCACGCTGGCAGCCATTTTACCGGTCTTCAACACATTGGCCAAGTCTTTGGCCTCCTCGGGTGTGAACCCGCCGGATATTTGCGAGGAACCGTTCGGAATCTCGGTGTTGACAACCGGGAAAGAATAAACATGGTCATCGAGAACCACAGCAACACAACGACCTATATTCTCACGCGTAAGTTGAGCCCAGATTTTAGTACCCTCGGCATTCATCGACATACTTACGACAGGAGCATTCGTCAACGGATCGAAGTCTTCACGTGCATCGTTGATAACATCGCCTTCCAGGGCAGGACGGCCGCCGGTACTCGATTTCAAAGCTACCAGCTGATAATATTGTTCTTTCTCATCGATTGATTTTACCGACCAACAGAAACGCAGATTGGTAGGAAGCATCTCGCGTACTTGGGGCATGGCAAGATAAGAACTTACGGCTGCCGTATCGCGATAGTGCGCATAACCCACAGCCGGATTAGCCATAGGTTGACCGTTCTGGGAAAGGGCGGGTTGCAGACGCGAGAAAAGAGGATTCTGGCGTTTCCACAACTCTACTTCTTCGCTTTCCTGAGTCAATTCGGAAAGATCACCGCCCGCACTTTTTTCCTCGGCCACAACGGGTTTTCCGTTGTTTTCCATACGGGCAATCATCTCGTTGGCTGCAGCCAAACGGGAATAAATCTCATTCAAATTATAGGTTTCCCAAAATTCGAGATTGGCACTACCTTGCAGAAGTTTACGCACACGTTCGGGCTCTTTCACACCGGGAAGTTCCACAAGGATACGACCGTCTTTTTCGAGACGTTGGATATTGGGAGCAACCACACCGAAACGGTCGATACGGGTACGCAATACATTGAAAGAGTTGTCGATGGCACTGTTCAGTTCCTCACGCAAAACGGCAACGACTTGGTCATTGGTAGCACTCGGAGCGATTTTTTCTTTCAACTGATAGGTGCTGAAAATCGATGCCAATCGGATATTCGGATCCAATTTTTTGTATTCATCTACAAAAATTGCCAAAAAGTCAGAGTTATCGGCTTGATTGGCCGTCGCAGCGTTGAGGGCCGCATTGAATTTGGCATCGGGATTATTGTTGGAAAGCGATCTCAACACATCGGCAACCGAAATTTGCAGCGTTACATTCATACCGCCCTTCAAGTCCAAACCCAGGCCGATTTCCATTTCATTACACTGTTTCAAGGTGTAATAACCGAGATATACCTTCTCGGTTGCCATAGAATCTAAATAATTCTTGTAAACGACAGGGTCTCCATTGGAAATCTCTTCGGCTTTCTTGTTATAGTAACGAGTTACAAACGAGAAAGAAATGTAGAAAAGGCATACCAAAGTAAGCAGAACTGCTAAAACCCTTATGAATCCTTTGTTTTGCATTGTGATTATTACTTTTTATGTTTTTGATAATTAATTTGTGCAATTTGATTTAAGGTGCAAATATATGGCTTTTTTCGGTTACGGCTGCAAAAATACTAATTTTTGTCATCTGCGAAGTCAAAAAGAAGTTATATTTCAAGGGCAAAATCGCTTTTTCCGCATCTTTGTCGTATCTTTGTCTGAGATTATCCGGAAATGAGTTCGAACCGTCATATTCACAACCGGCCGGCCAAAGGCCTTGCCATCGCCCTTATCGTCTTCATTGGAGGGTGGTGTTTCTCTTGTGCCAACATGGGTCGACCCGGAGGAGGACCCAAAGACGAAACGCCTCCGGTACTGAAAAAAAGTACGCCACTGGCTGGAACGCTTAACTACAACAAAAATAAAATCGTTCTTGAATTTGACGAAATCGTTCAAGTCGAAAATCCGAGCGAAAAAATCATCATCTCTCCCCCACAAACCCAGATGCCGCAAGTGTCGACGCTGGGTCGTACCGTAACGATTACGCTGAACGATTCGTTGATTCCCAACACGACCTATACGATCGACTTCGGCGACGCCATCGCCGACAACAACGAGAAAAATAAAATGCAGGATTTCAGCTTTTATTTTTCGACGGGCGACCATATCGACACCCTCGAAATGTCGGGTACGCTACTCAATGCGTCTAATCTCGAACCGGTAAGCAACATGCTGGTGGGAATCTATTCCAATCTCGACGACACGGCATTCACCACTCAGCCCTTCCTACGCATGGGGCGTTCCGACGAATACGGCCACTTCACCATACGCAATATCGCCGCAGGAACATACCGTGTCTTCGCCTTGAAAGACGGTAACCGGAATTATTTTTTCGACAATGCCACCGAAGATCTCGCATACCTCGACACGGCATTCACTCCCACCGTGAGTATGGAATGGCACAGCGATACGCTATGGATCGACAGCCTTACGGTTGACACCATCATTACCTCATTGCAACCGCACTATATGCCCGACGATATTACTCTGCGGGCATTCAACGAGAATTACAAAGCCAGTTACTTCGAAAAATACGACCGCTCCGACCGACACAGAATTACGATTTATTTCTCCACAGCCCAAGACTCTCTACCTCGCATCACTCCTCTGAATTTTTCGGATAAAGACTGGGCGCTTATCGAAAAAAGCAAAACCAACGACACCATTACCTACTGGTTGCGCGACTCGTTCATATACAACATCGACTCCCTGCACATCGCCGCCGAATATCTCCGTACCGATTCCACCCAACAGCTTTCACTCTACAACGATACGATGTTCTGGGTATTCCGCGAACGAAACACACAAACCCGGAAACGAAAGAAAAAAGATAACGATACACTGCCGCCTCCCATCGAATTTATGGCGATAGACAACCGGAGCGGATCGAATGTCGACATATACGCCTCCCCGGCCTACACTTTTGCCCAGCCGGTAAGACACATCGATACCGCAGCGGTACGGCTCGAACGGAAAATCGACACCCTATGGGTCAAAGTCGACGATTACACATTCCTGCCCGAAATCGACAAACCCCGGACTTACCGACTGAAAAACAAGTGGGTATCGGGCGGAGAGTACCGTTTTACGCTCGACTCTCTGGCCGTAGAGGGAATCTACGGCAACCCGACCAACACAATGGAACATACCTTCAAGGTAAGAGCAGTCGAGGAATACGCCAATCTTCTCGTGCGGACGATAGGCATAACCGACCACGCTTTTGTAGAGCTTCTCAACAACTCCGACCAACCGATCTATAAAACTCCGGTAAAAAAAGGAGCCGCACTCTTCCGCTATGTCAATCCGGGAACTTATTACATGAGACTATGCATCGACAAGAACGACAACGGAGTATGGGATACTGGAAATTATAAGGAAAAACGGCAACCCGAAGAAGTATTTTATTATCCCGGCAATCTCTCTTTGCGGGCCAATTGGGACATAGACCAGTCGTGGGACGTCTACGCCACACCGCTCGCAGAACAGAAACCTTACGAAATCATAAAGAACAAACCGAAGGAAACGAAAAGCGAGGAAATTCCCGAAGAAGAACAAGGGCCGATATATTCCAACCAGCCCACCATCACAGGAAATCGGAATATCCGCTAACAACAGGAGACGACATACCTTGTGAAAATCTTTTTCTTACAACAAATCTCTATCCACAAAATTTTACATATATAGCGCATTTTGTTAAAAAAAGCGTTACATTTGCGGCTTCAAAAAATTTTAAGGTAATCATGAAGATTGATTTTCAGCCTAAGTTATTCGAAGGCTTGCGCCACTATTCGCGCGAAAAATTCATCGCCGACCTTATGGCCGGAATCATTGTGGGAATTGTGGCATTACCTCTCGCCATCGCATTCGGTATAGCATCGGGAGTAACTCCGGAAAAAGGACTTATCACAGCCATTGTCGGCGGGTTCATCGTATCGGCACTGGGTGGAAGTTCGGTGCAAATCGGCGGACCGACCGGGGCATTTATCGTCATCGTATTCGGTATCATACAAGGCTATGGGCTCGAAGGATTGGCTATCGCCACAGCTATGGCGGGCGCCTTACTGGTCTTGATGGGGCTTTTCCGTCTGGGCGGAATCATCAAATTCATTCCTTATCCTATCGTCGTGGGTTTCACCAGCGGTATCGCATTGACCATTTTCACGACACAAATCAAAGACTTGCTCGGACTTACGGTCGACAAACTCCCCGCAGACTGTCTCTCTCAATGGGCGGTCTATTTCAGACACCTCGACACCATCAACCCCATGTCGCTCCTTATCGGTGTGGGAAGTATTCTCATCATTGCCATCATGCCCAGAATATCCCGTAAAATCCCGGGATCGTTGGTCGCTATCATCATCATGACCGCCGTAGCTTACCTCCTGAAAGAAGTCGGTGGCATAACCGGCATAGAAACCATCGGCGACCGGTTCAACATCAGCAATGAAATACCCGACCCGCAACCTCTCCATATCAATATGGAGACCATCAACCAACTTCTCTCTCCGGCATTTACCATCGCCATACTGTGCGCAATCGAGTCGTTGCTCTCGGCGACCGTCGCCGACGGTGCAATAAGCGAGCATCATAACTCCAATACCGAACTGATAGGCCAGGGTGTGGCCAATATCGTCGTTCCTTTCTTCGGCGGAATTCCCGTAACGGGGGCTATCGCCCGCACCATGACCAATATCAACAACGGCGGACGCACCCCGGTCGCCGGCATTATCCACGCACTGGTGCTGCTCGCTATCTTCCTGCTGCTCATGCCGCTTATCGAACTGGTTCCTATGGCTTGTCTGGCCGGGGTTCTCGTCATCGTCGCCTACAACATGAGCGGCTGGCGCACCGTACGCTCTCTGCTGCGGAATCCCAAGTCGGACATTGCCATTCTCGCCACGACATTTATCCTCACAGTCGTCTTCAACCTCACCATCGCCATAGAAATAGGAATGCTGCTGGCGGTTCTGCTCTTCCTGCGCCGCGTCTCCGAAAACGTACAAGTATCGGTACTGAGAGACGAACTCGATGTCGCACAAGGCACGGAAATGACCCAACACGAGACATTGAACATAGCCAAAGGCGTGGAAGTATATGAAATCAACGGCCCGTTCTTCTTCGGTGTCGCGACAAAATTTGATGAAGTGATGCGCGAAATGGGCGACAAACCGGTCGTGCGCATCATTCGCATGCGCAAAGTGCCGTTTATCGACTCCACCGGATTGCACAACTTGCAAATACTCGTGGAATCATCGCATCGCGAGGGCATTCGGGTCATACTCTCCGGAGTCAATCCTTCGGTGCAGGAAACCCTTCGGAAATCGGGCCTGAACCAAGTCGTCGGCAACGAAAACATTTACGACCACATATCCAAAGCTGTGGAAAAAGCCAATGCCCTCGTCGAACTCAACGAAAAGTTAAAACAATAATCCACCCATCAATATAAATAATAACGGCTGTCTCCCTGCGGAGACAGCCGTTATTATCATCGGTAGGTCTGCCATCGGAAAAACAATTCTAATTCTGTCGCACTTTTTCGCGTGGAAGATGCTCCAACAGAATAGTACAATCCGTTTTTTTACGAACCTTAAAAAGGGCATCGTCGCTGCTGACCCGCAAATAATTGAAATCGGGTATGATTATAAACCCTCCATTTCCATAGTGAGAATTCTCCCAAGAATATATCCACTTGTCCCAATAAACGGTCCGGCCTTTTTTGTCCTTAAAGATGATCACATCTTGCATAATACCGAACGAGTCCATCACATCTTGCATACTGGCTTCGGCAATAACACCGAGCGAGTCCATCACCGCTTTCGAACAACCGTTTTCATAATAATACATCGTGTCCCACTGAAACGGGGTGAGACGGGACAGGTCGACAATGGTATCGCTGGTATTCCAACCAGCCAACATCATTCGGTCGAAATGGTTATACTCGTCCCTATTGCACCGCACGAGACAAAGCAATATAGTTACTACCACACAGCATAAAAATATCAACATGAGATTCTTTATACCTCGCAAAATACGTTTAATCAGAGTAAGAATAGTAATACGCATCATTATTCTTTTTTGTTATCATTCCGTTCTCACCTATCGTTTCAAACACGCTCTTGGCTTTTTCATATTTATCCTGAGACAAAGGTTTCCTTTCGATTCGCCATTTGCCTTCTTCATATTCGGCAGTCGTGTATAAGCCGTCCCGATAATTACGATACAGGGAGAAAATCGTCTACTTTGTAAAGAGGAGTCCCAATCTCTGTCAGACTCCTTTTGCAAAGATAGCATTTTCCCGAATCATCATCTGTCCCGGAGTTAAAACCCATGCTGTGCTGTTCATACCCTATATCGATTTCTATTTCGGACAGAATTATTTTCTTTCGCTTATCTTCTTGCACAACTCGCAAAAAAGATGTTACTTTGCGGCAACGATATGTGGATGGATTTGGCTGCTTGCAACCACACTAAAAAACTGCTAAAACGGTAATCTCTTACCTCCGGCAAATCGGCCGGAAAACCGCACCGCATTTTTATCACTCTCCATCTCTTATCGAAGCTATTTTTTAACCACAAAATACGATAAGAAATGAACTATCTGTTTACCTCCGAATCGGTATCGGAAGGACACCCCGACAAGGTGGCCGACCAAATTTCTGACGCCCTGCTCGACGAATTCCTCGCTTACGATCCCCAATCGAAAGTCGCTTGCGAAACGCTGGTAACCACCGGTCAGGTCGTCCTCGCCGGCGAAGTGAAATCGCGTGCTTACATCGATTTGCACGAAGTCGCCCGCCGCGTCATCAACCGCATCGGGTACACACGCAGCGAATACAAGTTCGACGGCGACTCCTGCGGAGTCTTCTCGGCTATACACGAGCAGTCGGCCGACATCAACCGGGGGGTGGAACGTTCCGAGTCCATGAATCAGGGAGCCGGAGACCAGGGAATGATGTTCGGTTACGCCTGTAACGAAACCGACAACTACATGCCGCTCGCCCTCGACCTCTCGCACCTGCTGTTGCGCGAACTGGCAACGATACGCCGAGAAAAGAGCGAAATGCCTTATCTGCGTCCCGATGCCAAATCGCAAGTAACGGTCGAATACGATGAGCAACACCGTCCCGTGCGCATACATACCATTGTCATATCGACCCAACACGACGAGTTCATCGCTCCGGCCGACAATACGCCGGAAGCACAAGCGAAAGCCGATAAAGAGATGCTCGACCACATCGCCGACGATGTGCACCGCATTCTGTTGCCCCGCGTCATCGCCCAGCTTCCCGAACGGGTACAGGCACTTTTCGACGACCGACTCCTTCTCCATGTCAATCCGACGGGAAAATTCGTCATCGGAGGCCCTCACGGCGACACCGGTCTCACGGGTCGTAAAATCATCGTCGACTCTTACGGCGGAAAAGGGGCACACGGCGGAGGAGCCTTCTCGGGAAAAGATCCCTCGAAAGTCGACCGTTCGGCTGCATACGCCGCCCGGCACATGGCCAAGAACATGGTAGCGGCCGGCATCGCCGACGAAGTCCTCATTCAAGTCTCTTATGCTATCGGCGTGGCACAACCCGTGAGTCTTTTCGTCGATACCAACCATACTTCACACGTCGCAATGAGCGATGCCGAGATCGCCGGGAAAATCGGTGAAATTTTTGATTTACGCCCCAAAGCCATCGAAGAACGCCTCAAACTGAGAAATCCCATTTACGAAGAAACCGCAGCATACGGACACATGGGGCGTCAGCCCCGCACGGTACACAAAACATTTACATCGCGCTACGAGAAACCCGTAGAAGTCGACGTAGAACTTTTTACTTGGGAAAAACTCGATTACGTCGACACACTGAAAAAAGCATTTTCTCTGTAAACAATAAACGCATAACTATATGAACGACAAGACTCATTTCAGCCCCGAAACCGTCTGCGTACAAGGTGGCTGGACACCCAAAAAGGGAGAACCCCGTGTCGTACCCATCTACCAGAGCACGACATTCCGTTACGAAACCAGCGAACAAATGGCCCGTCTCTTCGACCTCGAAGATTCGGGATACTTCTACACCCGCTTGCAAAATCCCACCAACGACGTCGTCGCCGCAAAAATCGCCGAACTCGAAGGGGGTGTCGGTGCCATGCTCACCTCGTCGGGACAAGCGGCCAACTTTTACGCCATATTCAACATCTGCGAGGCCGGCGACCATTTTGTCTGCTCATCGACCATCTACGGAGGTACGTTCAACCTGTACAGCGTTACGCTGAAAAAACTGGGTATCGACGTTACCCTCATCGACCCCGACGAAGACGAAAGCACCATAGAAGCGGCATTCCGACCCAATACAAAGGCTCTTTTCGGCGAGACATTATCCAACCCCGGCATGCATGTTCTCGACATCGAGAAATTTGCCCGCATCGCCCACCGGCATGGAGTACCCCTCATCGTCGACAATACATTTGCCACCCCCATCAACTGCCGTCCGTTCGAATGGGGAGCCGACATCGTAACCCACTCGACGACCAAATATATGGACGGGCACGCCACCTGCGTAGGCGGCGCCATCGTCGACAGCGGGAATTTCGACTGGGAGGCTCATGCCGATAAATTCCCCGGGCTCACCCGCCCCGACGAGTCCTATCACGGTCTTACCTATACCCGCGCCTTCGGCAAAATGGCTTATATCACCAAAGCCACAGCACAACTCATGCGCGACCTCGGGTCGATACAAGCCCCGCAAAATGCATTCCTGCTCAATCTCGGCCTCGAAACCCTTCATCTGCGTATGGCTCGCCATTGCGAAAATGCGCAGAAAGTCGTAGAGTTTCTCGAAAGCTGTCCGCAAGTCGCTTGGGTAAATTATCCGGGACTGAAAAACGACAAATACCACGCTTTGGCTCAAAAATACATGCCGCACGGTACTTGCGGCGTCATTGCCTTCGGTCTCAAAGGTTCGCGGGAAGACGCAATCCGGTTTATGGACCGGTTGAAACTCGCCGCCATCGTTACCCATGTGGCCGATGCCCGTACTTGTGTGCTGCACCCGGCCAGCCACACTCATCGCCAACTCAGCGACGAACAGCTTATCGAAGCCGGCGTAGCCCCCGACCTGATACGCCTCTCGGTCGGTATCGAAAATGCCGATGACATTATCGCCGACCTGCGTCAAGCAATGAACTGATATTTTCTATACCGAAGATTCCGGCCGGGAGAGAAATTGAATTTTCTCTTCCGGCTTTCTTTTTCACGAAAACAAATTTTTATAAAAAAGATTGTTTTGTTCTTATATATTTATATCTTTGCAAAGTTTCTAGTGACATAAGAAACAGTAATAGTAATCTATTTTTGGAAACGTATTATGTTGAAGATATTAGTAACCTACGCCGTCCAAGGCGAATTTGTGGAAATAAAGTGGCCTGATGTAGAACCTTATTACATCCGCACAGGTATTGGTAAAGTAAAATCAGCCTTTCATCTGGCTGAGGCTATTCGTCAGGTGCAACCCGACTTGGTTTTAAATATCGGAAGTGCGGGGACTGTCAATCATCAGGTTGGGGATATTTTTGTCTGCCGGAAGTTTGTAGACCGTGATATGCAGAAGCTGGCAGGTCTGGGAATCGAATGCGAAATCGATTCTGCAGCTTTGCTCGAAGCGAAAGGTTATTGCAGGCACTGGACGGAGAATGGAACTTGTAATACGGGGGATAGCTTCCTGACAGAACTGACTCACGTCAGCGGAGACGTAGTAGATATGGAAGCCTATGCACAGGCATTTGTCT
>ERZ779885.1318-NODE-1318-length-25437-cov-3.528721_pt1 | contig 25437 bp, 25 predicted proteins | sample MGYA00511554_ERZ779885 | MGnify/ENA primary metagenome ERZ779885 (study PRJEB29588, sample SAMEA2160998) | human gut metagenome | biome: human gut; feature: human-associated habitat; material: faeces | place: Denmark | collected 2008/2010 ... | reverse complement strand
ATAATAAGCTGCCATTTCTGTTCCGTCAAAACCTGCCACAGAAATATCCATCGGTACTCTTTTCCCCGCATCAATCAGAGCCCTAACCGCACCAATTGCCAAGCTGTCAGAAATAGCAAAAATTGCCGTACAATCTACTCCATCTTCCAAAAGTGCTTTTGTCATACGGTATCCGCTCTCCATTGAATAGCTATCCAATTCCGGATCCATATGATATATCCGCCTTTCGTCCACTGGAATATTATGAGCTTCCAGTGCTTTTTTGTATCCTGTCAGACGAAGTGCGCCGATGCTGACATCGTTTTTATGAGAGCAAAGAAGCGCAATCTTTTCATGTCCCTGGCTGATAAGATACTCCGTCATACGGCAGCTCTCCTTTACATCATCTACTGACACAAATGAATAATCATTTTTGTATTCTTTCCCCAAAAGGCTTACCGTACTTAAAACAAAAGGCACCGGGATCTTTTTTAACTGATCTTGTGAATGGGAGGCAATACCTCCCAAAAATATAATTCCTCTCAGTCTCTTCTCTTTTTCCAGTTCCAGAGCCACTTCTGTTTCATCCTGCCACGCATCTACATGCTGAAGAACCAGCGAATATTTCTTTTTCTGGATCTCTTCTTCAAAAACCTTGATCATGCTATTAAAAAATTGATTGCTGATTCCTTTAATCAAAATGGCAATGGCTCTGGCATCGGAACGCTTCAAGTTGCGTGCACTGTTATTTGGCACATAATTATTTTCCTTGATAACCTGCATTATCATCTCTTTCGTCTCCGGGTTAATATCCGGATGATTATTAATTGCCCTAGATACTGTACTGACTCCCACACCGCAAACACGTGCCACGTCCTTGATCGTAATACATTCCATGCCTTCACCTCCTTATTCGTTTCTTTATTTTCTAAATTACATTCCGAAGGTCAAGTATAGTCGAACTGTCCGATTTTTGCAAGAATCTTTTTGTCTGTAATCAGCCTTTTACTGCACCAGCAACAACACCTTCGATGATGTATCTCTGGCAGAAGAGGTAGAAAATGATGATCGGGATGATGGCAAGAACAAGAACGCCCATCATGGCACCCATATCAACAGAACCATAACCGCCTTTAAGATACTGGACAGCAATCGGAATAGTGATGTATTTTTTCAGATTCAATACAAGGTACGGAAGCAGGTAGTCGTTCCAAATCCACATAGTCTGAAGAATTGCAACTGTCACACATGTTGGCTTCAAAACTGGAAGCACTACACCAAAGAAAGTCTGCAGCGGATTGCAGCCATCGATCATTGCTGCCTCTTCAATCTCTATTGGAATAGACTTGACAAAACCAGTAAACATAAATACTGAAAGGCCGGCTCCAAATCCAAGATAAATGATCCACAGTCCCCATGGAGTGTTTAATCCCAATGAGTTTGCTAACTTTGACAGAGTGAACATTTCCATCTGAAAAGGCACGATCATAGCAAAAAGACAAAGATAATAGATTGCCTTAGTCAATGCATTTTTTACACGGACAATATACCAGGCGCACATGGAGGTACACAGAATGATCAAAAATACAGAACCAACGGTTATAACCGTACTCCATTTAGCACCCTCAAAAAAATTTGCCTGTTTGATACCGCGAACATAATTTTCCAGTCCTACATACATTTTTCCATTAGGAATGTCAAAAGGCTTTCGGCTAATGTATGCCTTCTTCTTAAAGGAGTTAATAAAAACAAGCAGGATCGGAAAGATATATCCGATAGAAATAATACTGAAAATGGCAGTGAAAATTCCACCGTGTTTTACTTTTTTCATTACTGCTGAACCTCCTTTCTTCTAGTCAAATAGTTCTGAGTCAATGCAATCACTGTAACAAGAATGAAGAAGATTACCGCTTTTGCCTGACCGACACCTTCATAGCCAGTTCTTCCATAGAAGGTATTGAAAATATTCAACGCAAGCATCTCAGACATCTTGGACGGTTCTCCATTTGTAAGCGCCAGGTTCTGGTCGAAAAGCTTAAATGAGTTTGTAAGTGTTAAAAATGTGCAGACGGTGATAGAAGGCATAACCATCGGAATAGTAACTTTTTTAAGGATCTGCCACTTTGTTGCACCGTCAATCTCAGCTGCTTCAATCAGCTCACCAGGAATATTCTGAATACCTGCAATGTAGATAATCATCATATAACCAATCTGCTGCCAGCACATTAAGATAATCAAACCCAAAAAGCCATATGTTGATGAATATGTCAGGGTACGGCTAAAGTTCATCAGAATACCATTTAAAAGCAGCTGCCAAATGTAACCAAGTACGATACCACCGATCAAATTTGGCATAAAAAATACGGTACGGAAAATATTTGTTCCTTTGAATCCTTTTGTCAGTAAGAGTGCCACTGCAAATGCCAGCACGTTAATCAAAATTACGCTGACTACCGTAAATGCTGCAGTATACCAGAACGCATGGACAAATGTTTCATCCGCAAAAACCTTGGCATAATTAGCAAATCCGATAAATTTGGCATCATTGACTGTCGTAAATTTACAGAAGGACAGGTAAACGCCTTCTACGAATGGAATTATAAATCCAAGTGTAAACGCGATCATCGTAGGAAGCACGAAGATCGGAAAATATCTCTTGATTGCTTTTTCCATAATATCACCTTTCTAAGTTAAGGTTTTGTCAGATAGGAAACCCGGGGAAGCTTCCTATCTGGCAAAAGAAAGGCAGGCGATCCCTCGCCCGCCCCTTTCGTCACTGCTTTATTCTGCCTCGGTTGCTGCCTCAGTATCTGCTTCAGTATCTGCCTCAGTATCTGCCTCAGTAGCATCCTCTGCTTCTTCGCTGTTCATCTCAGCATATTCAGTTGCCCAACCATCAACAAATGCGGTCTTCACTGCATCCCAGTCGCCAGTTCCCTGTGCATACTCAAGAAGTGCGCTGCCTACACCGTTTTTCCAGTTCTCAGACGGCATTGTGGTGAAGCACCATGCAACGGACTCTTTACCTGCTTCAATATACTCATTTGCTGCAGCTACAAGCGGATTCTGTGCCTGATATTCATCTGTGAAGGTATCAAACGGAGTTACAAATCCCATGTCCTGAGACAGAGAAGCTCTTCCAGCATCGCTAGTGATTACCCAGTTCAAGAAGTCGAGTGTTGCCTGAATATCTTCCTCAGATGCCTTGCTGTTTACGCACCAATAGTTCTCACTTCCGGTACACAGACCCTGATTTTCCTCACCCTCTACACCAATGTAGATTGGAAGCATACCCAGATCTTCGTCTGCTACTTCGTTGTCTTTGATATCACTGTAAGCCCAAGTACCATTCTGATAGAATACTGCTTCGCCAAGTGCAAACTCAGAAGCTGCATCCTCACCAGTCTTGCTGGAAAGTACAGTCGGCTCACATGTAGAATCTGTAATGTACAGATCAAAAATCTGCTTGTAGTTATCAAGATATGTTCCCTTGATCGCATCAGTGGAATCGATACCGTCTGCCTTGTACTCATAGTAGATCGGCAGGTTTGCCAGATGTGTCTTAAATCTCCAGTCAGAAGAAGAATCAAATCCTGTGGAAGCGAAAGCACCTTCAATTCCCAGATCATCTTTCTTTGCCTGAATATCATCTGCTACTGCTTTCAGAGTTTCAAAATTGTTAATCTCATCAACTGAAGAAATAACAGCTCCATCAGTTGCAATGTAATCATTCAAAAGTTTCTTATTATAAATCAGACCGTAAGTCTCGATTACATAAGCAATACCTGATACAGATCCGTCATCATTCTTCAGCGCGAAATCATCGCTCTTTAAATGCTTGTAAACTTCGCTGTCCTTCAGATCATAGCAGTAATCCTTCCATGTAGCCAGACCAACTGGTCCGTTTACCTGGAACAATGTCGGTACCTCTGACTTAGCCATCTCAGATTTCAAAGTAGACTCATAAGTTCCGGAAGCTGCTGTAACAACATCTACCTGCACACCAGTCTCTTCGGTGTACTTTTCTGCCAGTTCCTTCCACTGATCTGCCTGCTCAGGCTTGAAGTTCAGATAATAAACTGTTCCTGTTGCCTCGTCTGCTGATACAAGTGTAGCTGGGAGCATACCCATTGCCATGGTTGCTGAAAGTCCAAGTGCTGCAATTTTCTTTACATTCTTCATTTTGAAATCCCTCTTTCTTTCATAAAATAAATGAATAATTGTTCCGACTGGAATGTTCTGGAAACGTTGTCAGTAACGTTTCCGGTAACGTTTCCGGCTGATGGCTTTATACTATCACCAATTGGATAGTTTGACAAGTGTTTTTTTGCAAAAATTTGTTTTTTGTTTATTTTATTCAGTTCAATCGTGCGTTTTTTGTGCAGTTTTTACATGTGCCAGATTCTTTTATTCTTGATATTCAAAATATATTACGTGATTATAGACATGGCGGCAAAATTGTTACTATTCCCAATATTTGCACCGAAGGGCTTTCGTAACATGACGCGTGAACAGTAACGAGTTTTCACGAGGCGGACCAATAAAAGCAACAATCATCTTGCAGATGAAAATAGTATATGGTATCATTTCCGTGTAAAACAAAGCTGCTTTTTAATTTAGTCAGCTTTCGATTTAAAAATCAAAAGGAGCAACAAAAATGGACAACTTTATATTCAGCATCAATGCAACTCTTCCGATCTTTTTAACCATGGTTCTCGGACTTGTATTTCGTAAGATCGGTGTGTTTGATGATGCATTTACTAACAGAATGAACAGCTTCGTATTTAAATTTGCACTTCCTGCATTGCTGTTTGAAGACTTATGGGAAGAAAACTTTTATCAGGCCTGGGATGGTGGCTTTGTACTTTTTTGTTTCTGTGCCACTCTTGGCTGCATAATTGTTTCTACTGCTTTGTCATCCTTTTTGAAAGATAAATCTGACCGAGGTGAATTTATTCAGGGTTCTTACCGCAGCAGCGCAGCTATTCTTGGCATCGCCTTCATCGTTAACATTTATGGACAATCCGGCATGGCACCACTTATGATTATCGGAACTGTGCCGCTTTATAACATTTGTGCAGTAGCAGCACTGACGCTGACTTCTCCGGCACTATCATCTGCTAAAAGTGATCCAGCCTCTGAAACTTCAGCATCAAAATTAACTTCAGTTTCTAATAGTGACCGCCTTTTTCGTACTGTAAAAGGCATAATTACAAATCCAATTATCCTAGGAATTGCTGCGGGTTTTGCCTGGTCACTTCTTAAACTTCCGCATCCGACCATCCTTCAAAAAACAGTACATAACCTCGGAGTACTTGCCACACCGCTTGGTCTGATGGCAATGGGAGCATCCTTCGATATCAAAAAAGCCTTCTACAAATTAAAACCATCAATAGCATGCGCATTTCTAAAGCTTATCGGCTATTCTGGCATTCTTATGCCAGTCGCTATTGCTCTAGGTTATCGAAATGAAGCACTTGTTGCCATTCTCGTTATGCTTGGATCTGCCACAACGGTCAGCAGCTACACAATGGCAAAAAGCATGGGACATGAAGGTACACTAAGTGCCAGTGTCGTCATGCTTACAACACTTTTGTCTGCATTCTCACTAACCGCTTGGCTGTTTATATTAAAGACAATGAGCTTCATTTAATGTTTTGTATTTAACAGAATATTTTTATCTAAAAAGGAGGCTGCGCTGTTGTGAACAGCGTTGCCTCCTTTTGATGATCATGATCACTCAAAATCTCTTGTAATATTTGTAAGCCATTTGCCTCTGAAATAGTGAATGAATACTGCCGGCATTTTTTCAAACTCATCCAAAGTCATTATAAAATATACCCAGATTGGTGGCAATTTGAGAACATATGCTGCAAGGAATGTGAGCGGAACTGCAACAAGCCACATAAATACAGAATCTATGATCATTCCGAATCTGGAATCACCGCCGCCTCTAAAGCATCCGCATATAAGACAAGTATTGATTCCTTCTCCCAAAAGGCGCCATGTTGTCATAATTATAAAAATGCCAAGGTAATAAATAGCGGTCTCTGTCAGCTTATCACGATAGAAATCAAGTATCAAAGGACGAATTGCCAAAATAATAACGCATCCGACTATACTTACAATAGTCGTTATTCTAAGCATACGTTTTCCATACTCTCTGGCTGTATCAATGTGATCCTGTCCTAACTCCTGGCTGACAATAATGGTGGTAGCGTTAGCAAAACCACGACAGGCAATAGCACCAATATTTACTACCATAACGGCAACGGCATTTGCGGCTACCATATCATTTCCAATATGGCCAAGGATTGCTGCGAAAGCTGAACTAGCAAAACTCCAGACAACATCATTTATTACGGCTGGACTTGCAATCTTTATAAAATCCTTGAACAGAATACCAGACTTTGAGAAGAAGTATTTTATTCTAAATCTGACATCAGAACTGTTTAATGAGTAGATAAGACAAATGAGTACTTCTACCATTCTGGCAATAACAGTACCAAGAGCAACACCAGTGACTCCAAGCTTCGGAAGTCCAAACAGACCAAAAATAAATGTAGCATTACAAAGTACATTGACACAAAGAGAAACAACGTATGTAACAGAAGGCAACATTATTTTTCCGATACTTCGAAGAGCACTCATAAAAACCTGAGAGAATCCCATAAACACAAACGAAAATGAAATCACCCTCAAATACTCACTGCCGGCAGCAATCGTATCAGGACTGTTTGTAAAAATCCTCATGATCGTAGTTGGCATGGAAAATGAGATAATGAAAAATATCAAAGAACTGATCAGTGATATTCGTTCTGCCAGACCAAGAATCTTCTCTACTGTCTTTTTATCACCCTTTCCCCAGTACTGAGCACATAACACCGAAGTACCTGTGGCCATACCGTAATATAAACAGAAAAGAATAAAAGTATATTGGTTAGCAAGTGATGAAGCCGACATAGCAGTCTGACTTACATATCCAAGCATTACCGTATCAGCAATGTTTACTAATGTTCCAATCAAATTTTGAATCATGATTGGAAATGCTAATTTTGATGCGTATTTTAAGAAATCTTTTTTATTAAGCATACAAACGTTCTTCCTTTTTATTTTAATCCTTTTTCGCTAAATTTCAAATCAGATAGTCTCCCGCGAAATTTAACTTGCATCTTCTCGCACAGCTTCGCATATACGTGCTCCACAAACCATGGTTCTGTTGATTTCTCTGCAATCTGATCTACACGAATCCAGGCAACTGCACTATTTTCCTCTGGGCGATTCTGCACAGCATCTTTTGGGTCTGCCTCCATCAGATACGTCACATTTAAATGAAGATGTGTAGAAACATAGTTTCCTTTTTTAATATGACCGTCCACAGACAAAATTTCTATCGAAAATGGCTCATCTAATAGAACTTTTATATGTGTCAATCCAGATTCCTCCATGACTTCTTTTTGTGCTACATGATGCAGATCGGCATCACCATCTGCGTGACCACCAAGCCACGCCCAGGAATGATAGATGTTGTGATATGCCATCAGCACGCTTTTTTTGTCTGGACTCACTACCCACGCAGATGCAGTTAGATGGGCAATTTCATTTTCTCTTGTAAGAATGTCTGAGCCACTCTCAAACCACTTTAATAAAATGGCTTTGTCATGCTCCTCCTGCTCGTTAAACGGCATGAATTTTTGAATTTGCTGTTCAAGTTTAGATAATTCTTTTATCATTTAGTGGCATATCCTTTCTCTTTTTTTATTGTAACACATTTTTCGAATTTTGCTTCTCCATTCTCTTTAGTTCTGGAAGAATGGTGCACAGCATCACAACAAGGCACAGTGTTCCGCCAATTACATTTGATACTGGCTCAGCAAGGAACACTCCTGCCGTTCCCATGTGAAACATATATGGCATCATATACGTGAGTGATACAACAATAAAGACCTTGCGAAGCAGTGAGAAAAAAATTGCCTGTTTCTTTTTATTCAACGACTTGAATACGGTCTGTCCAATATATTGAAAATCCATGCAGATAAATGCAGCAAAATATTGTTTTAATGCCGGAACTGCATCCTGCATCAAGGCCGCATCAGAGCTGAAAATTCCAATCAATACATTTGGGAATAAAATAATAATACTCCACATCACTGCTGTATAGCCAAGAATCATAGTACTCATCACTGCCATGGCTTTTCGCACTCGCGCTGGACGACATGCACCATAATTGTAGCTTAAAATTGGGGAAGTGCCCTCATTCATTGCATAAATTGGAGTCTCAACTAGCTGACGCACGCTTGACACAATCGTCATAACAGATATGTAAATATCGCCGCCGACATCTGACAAAATATTGTTGCAGCAGATAGATACCAAACTGTTTGTCAGCTGCATAATAAATCCTGCCGTACCAAGGCTCACAATGTTTTTTGCGTAGCCTATGCATTCAGAGAACTCTTTTTTCTTTAAAAAGCGAACCTTCAGCTCAGATTTTCTTGTCAAAAAGACAAACACAAATACCGCAGATAACGCTTGGGAAATTACGGTGGCAATCGCTGCCCCCTGTACTCCAAATCCCAACACAAAAATAAACAGCGGATCGAGCAAAAGGTTTGCTACTGCACCAACCGCAACTGAGGTCATTCCAATAGTGGAATACCCTTGTGCATTAATAAACGGATTCATACCTGTCGCAATCATAGACGGCAGCGTTCCAATCAGATAAATCATCAAATACGGATATGCATAGAAAAGCGCATCAGTTGAGGCACCAAATAATACTAAAAGCGGTCTGGCAAATATAAAGCCAACTGCCATCAGCACTACTGCACATACGCAGACCATCGTAAATGATGTATTCATCACATTTGCAGCTCTTTGCGGCTCACCCTTTCCTCGATAAATCGAAAATAATGGTGCACCGCCGCTTCCAAACAAATTGCTAAATGCTGTGATCACCACAATTAGTGGAAAACAAAGTCCAACCGCACCGAGAGCCGCTGTTCCAATGTTTGGAATACGAGCAATATAAATACGATCCACAATATTATACAAAAGATTTAAAATCTGAGCGACAAGCATCGGAAGCGCTGCTCCTAGGATATTTCCAGTCACAGTTCCGTGTTCAAAGTCAATTCGTTTCATAACGAGAAAACCATTCCTTTTCTTTCTTTTTCAAACAAAAAATATATTTTTTTCATATAATGGTCGTCCCATATCAGCATTCCACTGCAACCTTTATCACTCCATCTTTTTTATTTTCAAAAAGATCATATGCTTCTGCTATTTTGCTAAGCGGATATGTATGCGTGATAAGCGGCTCTGTATCAATTTTTCCCTCTGAAATCAGCCTAAGTGTCTCTTTGCAGTCACAGCCATCCACTCCGCCTGTTTTAAATGTAAGATTCTTTCCATACATATCTGGAAGCGGCAAAAGCTGCGCCTTCTCGTAAAGAGCAACTATCGTCACAATTGCATTTGGTCTTGCGCATTCCCAAGATAAGCGAAACGTTGATTCTGCTCCTGCAACCTCAAGAACAACATCTGCTCCGCCGTGATCACTGTTTGCCAAAACGAAGTCTGCACATGCTTCTGGTGAAACTGTCATTACCTCAGGATAATGCTCATTAATAAAATGAATCCTGTTTTCATCTTTTTCACATAAAATGATTCGCTTCGGCTTCTTTAACATGACACAAAGCAGCGTACAAATTCCTGTCGGCCCAGCACCGATGATTAACACTGTATCATCCTCTGTAATCTCAGAAATACGTGCTGCCCAATATCCTGTGGCTAAAACATCACCTACAAATAAAGCCTGTCTGTCAGTAACACCTTCTGGAATTTTATTCAAGCCCTGATCAGCAAACGGTACGCGCACATATTCTGCCTGACCACCATCAATACGACAGCCCAATGCCCATCCACCATTCTCATCGGTACAATTATTTACGTATCCCTTCTTACAGAAAAAGCATTCACCGCAAAATGTCTCTACATTAACTGTCACACGATCTCCCGGTTTAACATTTGTTACTGCGCTGCCAACTTCCTCAACAACACCTACCATCTCATGGCCTACTGTTATGCCAGGAACTGCACGAGGAACACTTCCATGTTTAATGTGCAGATCGCTTGAACAAATGCTGGCAAGCGTTACCTTCACAATTGCATCTCTCTCATGCATAAGAACTGGCTTTGGTTTTTCCATTAATTCAAATTTTCCTTTTGAAACATAAGTATATGTCTGCATAATAATACTCCTTTGATTTTATAACTCTATCACATCTCAGGCTCTTTTTCCACCAAATTTTGCTTTCTGATTTTATAATACAACAGTCCCACAATATCTGCCAGCGCCCATCCGATTGGAATTGACCACCAGATGCCAACCACACCTATTGCCTGTATTGCAGACAATATATATGCCAACGCTACTCGTGTTCCAAGTGAAAATACTGTAAGTACCACACTCATTCCCGGTCTGCCCAAAGCACGATACAGACCATACAGCAAAAACAGCCATCCGATTCCAATATAAAATGCACCTTCTATGCGCAAGTAACGGACTCCTTCCATTATAATAGCCGTTTCTTTTGCATCCACAAATATCATCATAAGTGGTTTTGCGAATATATACACAAACGCTGATACCACTACACAGAAAATTGCAGATATACGAACTGCCGCTTTCAGCCCCTGCTGTATTCTCTTCTTTTCTTTTGCTCCATAATTTTGTGCAATAAATGTAGAAAATGCGTTTCCAAAGTCCTGCACAGGCATATATGCAAAAGCATCTATCTTTACAGCAGCCGCAAACGCTGCCATGACAACAGTTCCAAAGCTGTTTACCAGCCCCTGTACCATAAGTATTCCAAGATTCATTACAGACTGCTGAATGCATGTCAGCATTGAAAAAGAAATAATTTCTCTGATTCGTTCTTTTTTCAGATATCTGATTTTCCAGATTGCACACACCTGTTTATAACGCATAAGTGTATAAACCATTATACCAACACCTGACAGATACTGTGAAATCACTGTCGCCTGCGCTGCTCCTGCCACTCCAATTTTCAAGCCAATGACAAACCAAAGGTCAAGAATAATATTGAGTATTGATGACACTGCCAGAAACAAAAGTGGTATAACAGAATTACCTATTGCCCTAAGATATGAGGCAAAATAATTGTATAAAAAAACTGCCGGAATCCCCATAAAGATTATAAACAAGTATTCTCTCATGTCACCCCACACTTCATCCGGAACTCTTAGAAAAGTGCGAAGCCCACTAAGGCTAATATAGGCAATAATATTAAGTAATATCGTCACAGCAGTAATAAAGAAAAAAGATGCGCAAATATCCTCTTTAAGACCATTTTCGTCCCTCTGCCCAAATCTGATAGAAAACAATACTCCGCTTCCAATACACAGACCAAGAATAATTGACGTTATAAACGTCATAAGCGTAAATGATGAACCTACTGCTGCAAGTGCCTTTTCCCCAAGAAACTGTCCAACTATAAGTGTATCTGCAATATTATAGCATTGCTGAAGCAGATCACCAAGTATCATTGGAATGGCGAATAAAAGCATTGACTTTACAACAGATCCTTTTGATAAATCCCTATTCATTATTTTTTCTCCAAAACGTAAGTTTTATATTTCGTTATGCAATAATTATAGGCTGATATAGTATTTAAGAATTGCGTCTGTAACTTGGTAGGAATGCACTGGACTTAATATTAAACGAATCTAATTTTCTGATTTACTGCATCCACCTCAGCCTCTATGCCAAATGGAATGATACATCTTGGTGTTGCATGTCCAATATTTATGTTTGCAACAACTGAGATATTTGGATTATCTATTACATCTACAATAATTTTTTTGTATTCATCAAAATAGAGTTCATTCATTGGCTTACCGCATATCACTCCTGAAACCACATCAAAGACTCCCACCTTTTTTAAGGTCTCTACCATCTTTCTGTAATGCTTAGGATCCGGTTGTTCTTCACTTGTTTCAAGAAGAAGTATTTTCCCCTTCCAGTCCTCTAAACTTGGGAAAAGATCGTATTTTTCGCATAGCGAAATGGTATCTGGATATCTGCTGTTATCAAATATATCATATATACTTTCAAGACAGCCTCCCAGAATCTTTCCTGCAAAAACAGGCTTTCCTTGAAGAAGTTGAAATCCCTCATTTTCATGTTTTGTTCTTTCAGTACCAACTGCACTTTTGGACCAGTCAGTTCTCTCTTCATACCACACATCACTCGGTACAATTTCCTTGATGTTTCCTGTTTTGATTAATTCTTCAAAAAACTTCTTTGTATAAGGCAGCATATCATCTTCCATTTCACATACATCTGCCAAAAATGACTGACCATAAAATGTCCCAAATCCCAACTTATGCAGCATAAGATGATTCATTGTAGTATCTGAAAATCCAAGAAATATTTTTCTCTTTTCTGCTTTTTCAATAGCTTCTTTAAGTTCATTGTTTTTAAACAGATATGGAAGAAGTCGATATGTATCATCTCCGCCAATAGCACAAAGAATCATATCAACTTCTTCATCACATATTGCTGCAAGAAGATCATTTGCCCTCTCCTTTGGATGATTTTTTACATACTCAATTCCCTTCATTGCATGGGGCATAATTTTTACATTCAATCCAAATTGTTCTAATCTTTTAAGCCCTATATTAACTTCATGCTTTACAAAATCTTCACCTATCGTTCCTGCTGAAAGGCTCACAAGTGCTACAGTCTTAATCATAACTCTCCTCGCAAACTCGGTTTTATTGTTTTGATAGCTAATCTTCCTTCGCCATCACGCTTACATGGTCTATTCTCTTTTCGTACATCAACGGCACATCCACATTCTCAGATCTTAATAAATCTTTTTAATTGTTCCTGTTATACCATATTCGTTCTGAAAATTTTCCAAATCCTGTGAAGTCCTAATTAACATGACTTCCTCAAATTTTCCCGTACTCAAATTAAGAAATCCTGCCACTTGCTCTCCTGTACAAATACTGCATCGTATCACTGGTTCTTCATAATTTGAATCATATTGTTTTTCGTGTTTAGAAAATTTCCGACTTATTTTTTCTACAAGTTTCATTCTAGCACCTCTTTTCTGTGAATGTATCGGTTAGGTTCTTTTGACAGATGCGTGTTTGAAAATATCCAAAACCATGATTATAACAACAACTGCGCCAACAGGAATCGCCATGCAGCAAAGTAAAAAAGTAATAATATCATTGTCGGGCTTAATCTTATAGCTGCCCTTTGATGTGCGATAAACTTCAACTGAAACTTCATCGCCTCTGCGAATCTTGTCCTGAAATGGCAGGCTGTTTTTTAGCTCGTTCTGACCGAAAACAAAATAAGTCCTTCCTTTGTAAGTTGTTCCGTCAACAACAAAGGAAACCTTTGTATTGTATTCTGAACGGATTAAGATATCAGCATCATTTTTTTCATCCTTTCGGCGACATTCCTCAACGACAGCATTAACAGTTCTGATATCAGTGGAATTTTTATACTCTTGGTTTTCAATCTTATTAGAAACGATGCCATAAACTCCGGCAACGATTAAGCTAATACCTATCAGAAGACCAAGTAAAGAAATCTTGATATCCCCCTTTTTTGAAGAATTTTTTTCCATAGTAATCCTCCCTTCATCATGTGGCAACACCTCTGGATAACTATCACGAAGCTCATCCAAAACACTTTTTGTTATAAAAGCTACTACTTTATCCGCATCATCGCAATTTGCTAAAAACCACTGAATATCAATATGAATCACGTCATATTTATTGAGATGCTTTTTGAAATTAACATCCTTGCTTATCTTCAATCCAGTGAACATCTGCTCAGAATTCGCGCCCTTACTATAGCTATTCCTCAAACACGAGGCTACACCACATCTATTTTACTTTGATTTTAACATTGATGAAGTTAAATAGCAAGTTGATCTCCCGACACAGCATATCTATCTTTCAAATAAATTATTCGGCCATTTTCGCATTAATCTCATCTTCACAGTCAGCCATTGCCTGAAGCGTCATTGTAAGCAGCTTTTCAAGTTCCCAACCTAACTGATCGGCGCCGCGTTCAATAACTTCGCGAGAACAGCCTGCGGCAAAACCCTTACTTTTATACTTTTTCTTTAAGGATTTTAATTCCATATCTTTTGTACTCTTAGAAGGGCGCATAAGTGCTGCTGCCCAAATCAAGCCTGTCAATTCATCAGCAGCAAAAAGAACTTTCTCCATCTCATGCTCTGGTTTTACGTCAATTGTCTTTCCGCAGCCTACAGTGATTCCGTAGCCGTGGGAGCAAACTGCATGAATAATGTCATCACCTACACCACCTTCTTTTAATAGCTCTGGTGCTTTGAGACAATGCTCTTCTGGATACAGTTCAAAATCAATATCATGAAGTAAGCCAACAATACCCCAATATTCAGCATCATTCTCATAGCCAAGCTCTTTTGCATACCATTGCATAACAGCCTCCATTGTAAATGCGTGCTGGATATGAAAAGGATCCTTGTTGTATTTTTTTAATAGTGCTGCTGCATCTTCTCTCGAAATGTGTCCCATAATCGTGCCCTCTTTTCTGTATTATGTCATGAGCAAGTAGCGAAAGCGTATTGCGAATGTTCGCTTTACTCTAGTAGTGAGCTAGTCTGTTTTGTCAGACTACGCTTGGTTTAGCGCTTTTTATTAAAAAATCAAATATAATTCAGCTCTTATTTTCTTGTAGCTTTCTTATTTTCATACATTTTACGGTCTGCCTCACTGATAGCTTCATCAATTGAAAACGGACCGTCATTAATAGTATGACTTCCCATGGCAAGACTTAGCGGTATTTTCTCTTTACTTTTTTCCCTTAATTTTTCCTGAACCTTCTGAATCAATATGGCAGCTTTTTCTTCGGAAATCTCGTTTGCCAAAATCAAAAATTCATCCCCACCCATTCTTATCACTGGGCAATCCTCTGGAAATATCTCTTTTAAAGTATTCGCCACCACTCGAAGCAAAATATCTCCATACTCATGACCATACTGATCATTTACAGTTTTAAGGTAATTGCAGTCTGACATAATCACTGTAAATGGATATTTTAATAATTTTCTTTTTTCTTCCAGCTTGTATTTTAAATAATTACGGTTATAAGCCTGCGTCAGTCCATCCATGATAGAGAGTTCTTCCACCTGCTTTTCTAATCGAACACGATTTGTTACATTAGATACAATCCCAACGATTCCAATAATATTACCATCGCTATCTCTTACTGCATTCTTTTTTATCTCATAATAAAGAGAATCCTGACCTTCTATTGGAATCTCACTAACATATTCGCTTCCCTCTCCTGTTGCCAGAATTTTTTTATCATCCTCATAATAAAACCTTCCAAGCTCTGGAATAGACTGGATTTCAAGATCTGTTTTTCCTGTAATCCCTCCGTCTTCATCAGCATAAACAAGACTACAAATCTCAGATGCAAAGAGATATTTACACTCAGTATCCTTAAAAAATATATTTACAGGTGCGTTTCGCATAAACTGCTTCATCAAATCAACTGACAGCTCCATAACAATTCCTCCTTGCGTTTATTCATATATCCTTCTACACTGGATTAAGTATAGCCCCAAATACAACCGTTGTCATCATATTTTTCATTTTCTTTTGATAAATTGAGCTAAACTTCCAAATTCGAAAATTTTGTGAACTACTGAGATGTTATTGACAGGATAGGCTTCTGTATATATAATCAACCTATCCTAATAGTAGGTTTAAATAAACTGTTACGATGGAAAGTAGATTTTCTATCATAACAGTTTTTGCTTTGATTGATTTTTCTTAAAATCAACTTTATCTTTGTTACAGTAAAGGACAAAACAGTGGAACATACAAAATTATACATCAATGGAATGACCTGTATCAATTGCCAAACACGAATTCAAAATGCTCTAAAAAAACAGCCCGGAATCTCACAGGCTACTGTCAGCTATGAGACTGAAACAGCAGACATTTTGTATGATTCATCTGTTATCTCACTCGAGCAAATTCAAGGCTTAATTGATGAACTAGGCTATAGTGCTTCGGTTCAAAAAGCATCGCGCGCAAAGATAGTCAGCCCGACTTTGCGCGAACTTGGCATCATTGTGATTCTTTATTTTCTTTTACGGCATTTTGGTATTTTAAATTACTTGGCACCAGCTTCGTTAGCGGATGCGCAAATGGGCTACGGCATGCTATTTGTGATCGGTTTGATTACCTCGGTTCACTGCATTGCAATGTGCGGCGGCATTAATCTGTCACAAACGCTGCAAAAAGATTCTGAGCCATCTGCGAACGTATCTCGTGCGATGTTTCAAAATGCAGCTGCCTATAATGCCGGACGTATTATTTCTTACACGATAATCGGAGGAATACTCGGCGGCATCGGTGCGTTTACTGGAATGGCAGGAACGCTGCAAACTTCATCGTTTTTTCAAGGTCTTTTAAAACTGCTTACCGGTGCCTTGATGGTTGTGATGGGAATTAACATGCTCGGTCTTTTTCCAGGACTGCGCCGTTTTCACCTGCGAATTTCTCTGCCACTTTTTCAAAAAGGCAAGCAAAAAAATGCTTCAAAAGGAATTTCAAAGAGAATTAATGCTTCCCACAGGCGCAGAACACCTTTTATCATCGGCTTGTTTAATGGCCTGATGCCTTGTGGTCCTCTGCAGTCGATGCAGATCGTTGCATTAGCCTCTGCCAATTCATTTACCGGAGCGCTGTCGATGTTTTTCTTTGCGCTCGGTACCATTCCGCTGATGCTCGGATTCGGCTCGATTGTAGCCGGTCTTGGCAAACACTTTACAAAACAGGTATTAAAATGCGGTGCCATCCTCGTTGTTGTCATGGGACTTTCAATGATGTCACAAGGTACTGCCCTGTCAGGTATGAGCAGCCAAATAAACACTCTTTTTTCTGCAAATGGCGAAACTGCCGTAAAGACATCCGATCGGAATGATTCAGATACAGACATTGAAAAAGATGGAATCCAATATGTCTCCAGCACACTGGAATCTGGTCATTATCCAGATATCACTGTTAAAGCAGGAACCCCTGTCAAATGGACTATTCACGCTGAAAAAAGCAGTATTAACGGCTGCAACTATAAGATTTTGCTGCCAGATTTTGATACCGAATGTGTTTTTGAGGAAGGCGACAATACAATTGAATTTACACCTAAAAAAACTGGTATCTATACCTATAGCTGTTGGATGGGCATGATTACCGGAAAAATTTATGTAGAAAGTGAGTAATGATTATGATAAGAAAAATGACAAATGCTGTCTTGATTAGTATGCTAACAGGTGCAATGGCGATTTTAATTTCTGGATGCAGCAACAATAGCACCCCACTGTCCACAAAGAGTATCTCTGCATCTACAAATACGCAAGCAGCATCTTCTGAAAATACAATTGCTTCGGACATAGCTACCACAGCGGATGATTCTGCTGAGAGTGTTACCAGTATCAAAAAAGATGGTTATCTTGCCATTCCGATTGCTGATCTATCACAGACAGCATCTTTTTACAAGGCTGATCTTGATGGGACTGAGGTTGAGATTGTTGCATTAAAGGACTCTAAAGGAAATCTGCGCACCGCATTTAATGCCTGCCAGGTTTGCTATGGCTCTGGCAGAGGATATTATCGTCAGGAAGGTGAGTATCTGGTATGCCAGAACTGTGGAAATTCCTTTACAATTGATCAGGTAGGCATTGCCTCTGGCGGCTGCAATCCTTGGCCGATTCTCGATTCTGACCGCACTGTTACTGATGATGAAATTCAGATTTCGTATGATGTCTTAAAAGCGACAGCCGATGAGTTGCCTAAGTTTTTCCAGTAATAAGTGAGAAAACAAGGCTGCCACGAAGATAATCCCGAAGCTACACTTCTTTTTTGCTGGAAACAGGCACAGGCTTGTTCTACTCGCAAACTCAGTTACGCTTCTGGCAGCTGCGAGAACCAGATTACCTGCGGCTGTGGAACCTTGTGTTCTCCAATCATCTTTTCCATCCAGACCATGTTATACCAGGTATCAAATTTATAGCCACACTGATGGAATTCACCCACCATCTGATACCCTAATTTTTCATGGAATAAAATACTGTCCCTCGTCAAGTGCGCATCCTCTATGGCAGGGCTTGCGATGCAGGCATTTACATTTACAATATTTTGTCTGCGAAGCTGTACTTCTAGTGCATCATACAATGCTCTTCCAATTTTCTGACCTTTCTTATCATGTTTTACATAAATAGATGTTTCCACTGCCCAGTCATATGCCGGACGCTCATGAAGCGGTCCAGCATATGCATATCCTACAATTTCACCATTATACTTTGCTACGAGATATGGATACCGCTCCAATGTATGCGCGATCCGCACTGCAAATTCTTCTATTGTCGGTACCTCATACTCAAATGTAATCGCAGTTTCTCTTACATACGGCGCATAAATGGCAAGCAACTTTTTTGCATCTGCAATCTGTGCAACTCGAATACTCAAGCGTCCACTTTCTACCGGTTCCTCATAAAGTGTAATCCAATAGCGCTGCTCAATCTCACCATTCTCCTCAAATTCTGATTCCAAAACGCCACCGTTATTCATGATAGACTTTGCCGAGCCAATATTTGTCTTGTCGCAGGTCATCAAAACCTTATTTATACCAAGCTTTCGACACTCCTCGAGTGCCAGACCAATCATCGCAGTCGCATAGCCTTTTCGTCGCTCACTCGGACGAATTCCATCCCCGATATGTCCACCACTCTTGCATAAATTTTCATTTAAATAATGGCGTATATTGACAGCACCAACAAAGATGTTGCGATCCAAATCCAGACAGAAAAACGTAGAATCTGGAACAAGACCATCTCGTGCCTCCTTAAGTTCCAAATTTTCCAGATAATTGTCAAAGTCATGGTAATCACTTTTGCGAATCGCATACGGAGAGAAGTCCTGCTCAACCGCCAGCCATTCATCCATCATGTCCGTCAATTGCTGTTTATATTCATGTGTCAGCTTTACTAGTTTTATATTCATAAGCTACTTCCGTTTTCTTTTCTACATTTTCTGTATTTGCTGGTTACTCAACTTTCTTTACAATCTTTTCAAAATCGGATGCCGGATGCTTGCACAACGGGCAGACAAAATCCTCTGGCAGTTCCTCACCGACATACTCATAACCGCAAATGGTACAGCGCCATACGGTCTGACCTTCCTCAGTTATATCAACAGCCTGTGGCTTCGGCTTAATGTTATTCAGATAATACTCATACGTCACGGATGGTACTTCACTTAGTACTTCCATATCTGTGATTTCACCGATAAACATCGTATGAGAACCAAGATCCTCACTCTTTGTAACCTTTACAGAAATATAAGCATTGGTGCCCTCTGTGATATAGTAAATTCCATTTGCACCGCGCGTACATGATGAAAAATCTGCAAACTTGTCCACCTCGCGACCTGTCTGGAATCCAAACTGCTTAAACAAATCAAAGGCGGCATTCTGGCTGATTACAGATACCGTAAAGGCACCCGTTCTCTTGATCATATCATGTGTGTAATTTAATTTGTTCACACAGATACTTAACTGATTTGGCTCAGATGCCGCCTGAATTGCGGTGTTGATAATACAGCCATTATCCTTGCTGTCCTCTTTTGCGGTCAAAACAAAAAGACCGTAGCTAAGTTTATACATTGCTTTCTTGTCCATTCTTGGTTCCTCCTTATTAGGATTTATTCTTACTTAATAGATATCATATATTACTTAAAAGAATTTTGTCAAGCAGATTTTCTCTGACCAAAGCAGCCAATAAAAAAACCTTAACAGCCTGGCTGTTTATATTAAAAACAATGGAATTCATTTAATTTACTAGTGACAAGTGCTTTAGAAAATGATAGACTTGGATTAATCAATATTTATCCGACTTTATCACATAAATTTAAATTAGGAGGTATTTTATGAAGCACTTTAAAAATTTCAAAACATGTGTCTACTGCACAGCACAAACGCTTGCATCGTTGGACGAAGCTACACTTGCACGAGACTATGCCTATCTTGAGAAATATGTTGGCATCGACAAGGTCTATCTGGAAACATACCGTGATGGTACTTGGGTCTCTATTGATCATATGAAAATGATTCAAAATTTCTTTAAAGAACATGGTGTTGAGATAGCTGGAGGTATTACAACTGTCACACCTCCACTTGAAAAAGATGATGTAAAACGTCAGCGCTTATTCCAGACATTTTGCTATTCAAATGAAGCAATGAGAACTTATCTGAAAAAGATCGTAACATATACCGCTGAGCTTTTTGATGAGATAATTCTGGATGACTTTTTCTTTACTTCCTGTACCTGCGATGATTGTCTTAGAGAACGCAGCAATCTTAGCTGGGCAGAGTTTCGTTCAAAAAAAATGATTGATGTAGCGGAAAATCTCGTTTTAAAGCCTGCGAAACTGGCAAATCCATCTGTAAAAGTTACCATCAAATATCCAAACTGGCGTGAATCATACCATGAAACAGGTTACGTTCCAAAAATTCAGCCGTCTATGTTTGACAAAATCTATACTGGAACAGAAACTCGAAACACTGCACACACAGATCAGCATCTGCCACGATATTTAAGCTATTCTATTATGCGCTACATGGAGCACGTAGCACCTGGCAGAAATGGAGGCGGTTGGTTCGATACATACTCCTGTTGGCCAATCGACTGTTATCTAGAGCAAGGCTATTTGACTGCACTCTCACGTCCACAAGAAATCACACTATTCCAGTGGGGAGATCTGTTTGAAAACCGTCTTGTAACACCACTTGGCATGCAACTTAGCAAACTTGATCGCATTCTCAATCAGGTTGGAACACCTTGCGGAACACCAGTTTATCTTCCTTATGCTTCTGATGGTGAAAATCATATTGAAGATCATCTCGGCATGCATGGAATTCCTTTTGAACCTGTACCAGATTTTCCGACTAACGCTGAAAACATTTTCCTGACGCAGGCTGCGTTAAAAGATCCTGATATTTTACAGAAATTAGAAGCTTTTCTTCGAAAGGGTGGTACCGCCGTTGTGACGACTGGTTTTGCCTCTCATATTCCAACAGCACAATGGGCACAGTTTAGCTCCGTGCGATTTACAGGCAGAAAACTTACAGCCAATCGCTACCATGTAACTGACGATTTCGCCGGATTTTATGAAAATCAGCAGCCAGTAACTTTTGATGAACTACAGTTTTCAAACAATGCCTCCTGGTCTTACGTAAACGCTGGCTCTGGCGACAGCCACAGTTCCATTTTGCTCCTCGATACTTACGGCAAAGGAAAGCTTTTTACACTCGCTGCGCCAGACTGCTTCGCCAACTTCGCTAAGCTTCCAATTCCAGTAATGGATATGATCCGCCGCCCATTTGCTTCCCATGGCTTATATATCAGTGGCAGAAATGTTTCCCTGTTCCAATACAACAATGATACTTTTGTCTTATACTGCTATGCTGGAAGCAATGCAATCCCAGAACGTGTTTCAATTCATCTGCTTTCACCAGCATGTCATCTGACAGAGCTAAGCGGAAAACCAATTGGAAACTTTATCGAAACCTTCTGTCACCATCAGCAATGGGATGAAAAGGAATGGATAGCTTCCGTACTGGTTCATCCTGGCGAATTTTATGCTTTTAAGATCGCGCGCTGATTGACAAAAAACACTTATGAGGAGAAATACTCAAAATGATAAATAAATTGCATCTGGCAATGATTGAATTATATAGCAACGACGCAAAACGGATTCAGCATTTCTGCAAAGTACATAGTTATGCAAAGTTAATTGCTGAAACAGAAAATGTAGATAAGAAATGTTTGTTTATCATTGAAACGGCTGCTTTGACACATGATATTGGAATTCATTTTTGCGAAGAAAAATATGGAAATTGCAATGGAAAATTACAGGAAAAAGAAGGCCCTGCAATAGCAAAAAAGCTGCTTGAAAAATTAGGATTTGACAAAGATGTATCTGATCGAGTTCAATATTTGATCGCACATCATCATACATACGACAATATTGACGGAATTGATTATCAGATATTGGTAGAAGCTGATTTTCTTGTTAATATTATGGAAAGCGATTTATCGAAAGAGGCTACTTTAAAAGCTTATCATACCATTTTCAAAACAACATGTGGAAAGACAATTTGCAAGGAAATGTTTGGTATTTAACAGAATAATTTTTTCTAAAATGGAGGCAGCGCTGTCGTAACAAGCGTTGCCTCCATATCACTCTTAGAATAAATCGTTAAATATTTTGCCTTGATTATTATAACTTCACTTTTATAAATTCATGATTCACCGCAGGAAGCACTTTCTCAACCAAATCCGATGTGTGAAAACGAATGCTGGATGTATTAATGCACGGATGGCATCCGATAAATTCACCCTTTAATACATCTTCATCAATTAAGAGCTGAACGTGATTTTCTGTATCGTTCATCAATCCTAATACACTGACAGAACCCGGTGTAATATCAAGAAATTTTTCCATGTACTCGGGCTTTGCAAAGGATAAGCGTGATGAATTAATTTGGGCGGACAAATCCTTTGTGTGGAATACCTTTGTATCTGGAATCATTAATAAATAAAACTTGGTTTCCTGACGATTGCACAAAAAAAGATTTTTGCAGATCGTTGCCTGCAATACCTTGTCGATCTCCTGGCAAACCTCCATTGTCATTGCTGCCTCATGATCGACGCGCTCATATGCTACGCCTAATTTATCCAATAAATCATAGGTGCGAATTTCTTTTTCCAATCTGCCTGCCGTGTATTTCGGTCTTCCTTTTTGTAGTTCCATGATAGTGCCTTTCTCTCGTTCTCGATTTTCTTAATTTCTTTCCCTTGGTTTCTATTTTTTATCCCGTATAAACATCATCAGCAGTATTTTTTTCTGTAATCAGTTCCACCCAAGCAACCTCAAAACCAGCTCTTGCAGCGGCATGCCTCTTTTTATTTGCTGATTCTTAAAGACCGCATTCTAATTGACAATCATACGGTTCATCTTCAACATGTTTTTGATTATAAACTTCTGCCTCAACACACACCATTGATTTATAAAAGGCTTGACTTTCAACGGCTGAGTGTGCAGATATGTAGAGCTTTTTAGCTCCTTTTTGTTTCGCCCATTCTTTTGCCGCAAGAAAAAGTGTTCTGCCGATTCCCTTTCTTCTCATATCATATCCTCTGATATATGGATACTGGACAAGTCGCAATATCCTTGTTTACCACCAAATATTTCTGATTCTACTGAAACAAAGCCTTTCAATTTTCCGTCATAAAAAGCGGCATAAACAAATCCGTCAGAAGCAATTGTATTTTTTAAGCAGAAAATTAATTTTTCATTATAAAAGCTCCTATCTACATCCCGATCTAGCATGTTGGCAAATCCTTTGGGATCACGAATCTGATACTGCATGCTATCATGTTTATTCATATTACATTGAGCGCACGTAATGCATATGGTATACCATCTTCATTGTTTGACAAAGTACTCATATCCGATGCCTTTTTGACATCCATCTCTGCGTTTTTCATTGCGATTCCGATACCTGCCGCTTTAAGCATAGGAATATCATTTTCGGAATCTCCGAAAGCAATGCTGTTCCTTACATCTATTTTCAAAATTCTGCATATATCACAAAGGCCCTGTCCTTTGTTGATTCTGCGGGGAAATATCTCCAGATAAAAGGCGGCAGTTCTGACAACAGTTAAATCCTCCGGCAGAAAGTTTCTGATTTGCTCCTGTACCTCGTATATTTTCATAGGATCAACCGCCAAAAGAATCTTTATAGGGGAAAATGTAAGCCAATCCGCCAGGTTACCGACCTCTGTACATTGCATCTGATTATTCCTACATTCATATTCAACCTTATACCCGTTTTTATCTGTAACATAAAACATCTTGCCGTCGTCAACGATAACAGTTACTGGAAGTTCTTCCAGAAACCGGAGAATTCTTCTAGTCATAGTAAGATCCATACTGATTTCATAGAACGTATTTCCTGCGCAGTCCGTTATTCTTCCTCCATTATAAGACATCAGGATTCCTCCGAACTGTTCCATTTTTAACTGATCTCTAATGCTGAAAAGCCCAGAAGCTGGACGAGCAGATGCAAGGACAAGACGTATTCCTTTTTTCTCCGCTTCAATCAATGCTTCCAAAGTTAGGTTGGATATATTTTTCTGGTCATCTGTCAACGTCCCGTCAATATCCAGTGCGATTATTTGAACATCCATCAAAAATTCCTCTTGAAACAACTTTCGATTTGTTTATTTAATAAGGTATACTTACCCTTGACACTGGGTTAAGTATATCACTAAATACAACTATTGTCATCATATTTTTCATTCTCTTGATAAGTTGAGCCGGGGACAGGCAACGGATGTTTTGATGTTTAATCCCGTTTGTAAATGTCGCGTGTGTATACTTTCTCTTTCACATCTTCGAGAGATGAATCAAATCGGTTGGCAATAATAACTGCACACTTTTTCTTAAACAGCAGCAGATCGTTGACGACCTGACTGCCAAAGAAAGTACTGCTGTCTGGCAAAGAAGGCTCATAGACAAGGATAGTCGCCCCTTTAGACTTGATTTGCTTCATTACGCCTTGAATGGAAGACTGACGGAAGTTATCACTTCCTGCTTTCATGGTCAACCGATATACACCGATAATGATATTTTTTTCTTTGTCAGCACTCCACTCGTCATTTTCACTGTATGCTCCGGCAAGCTTCAGTACACGATCAGCAATAAAATCTTTTCGTGTCCGATTGGATTCCACAATAGCAGCGATGAGTTTTTCTGGGACATCGGCATAATTGGCAAGAAGTTGCTTGGTGTCCTTAGGTAGACAGTAACCACCATAGCCAAATGAAGGATTGTTATAATGAGTTCCGATCCGTGGATCCAAGCAGACTCCTTCAATGATCTCTTGTGTACTCAATCCTTTCAACTCTGCATAGGAATCCAGCTCATTAAAAAAGGCCACGCGCAGAGCCAAATACGTATTGGAAAATAATTTGACTGCTTCTGCCTCCGTTGATCCCATAATAATCGTATCCACATTCGGCTTTAGTGCGCTCTCTTGAAGCAGCGTGGCAAACTCTCTGGCCGCACACATAAGATGTTTGCTCCTTGTATCAATACCAACAATGATACGGCTAGGATAAAGATTATCGTAAAGCGCTTTGTTTTCCCGCAAAAACTCCGTACTTTTTTTGCTGGGGACAGGCACTGGATGCCCTGTTTTTGTGCGGTCAGAGTTGTTTTTGATTGAGACTCCGGTATTTCACAGACTCTCTTGCGGAATTTCTGAATCTGGTAATAAAAGTTACTCGG
>ERZ779885.1313-NODE-1313-length-25482-cov-9.965391_pt1 | contig 25482 bp, 22 predicted proteins | sample MGYA00511554_ERZ779885 | MGnify/ENA primary metagenome ERZ779885 (study PRJEB29588, sample SAMEA2160998) | human gut metagenome | biome: human gut; feature: human-associated habitat; material: faeces | place: Denmark | collected 2008/2010 ... | reverse complement strand
TGGCCGCAGCCGCCGGAATTGTGGATAACGGAGAAAGCGGGAGGAGAATGTGAACAGAAAAAGGAGCAGAAGATCAGAAAAACAGGAGGAAAGGACTGGCAGCCGTTATGGGTGCACCGGCTGCGACCGGCTGCCTGCCGGGCAGCGGCCCTTGCCGACGCACCCGACGTCTGCCGCAGAACTCTGGAAGAAAAAGGAAAGAGAAACGGGGCGAAAAGGGTGAGAGAAAGAGGGGTGAAAAGGGTGAGAGAAAGAGAGGCGGAAAAGAGCTTTCCGCCATTGCGCAGCAGAAGACTGCTGCGCTGTGCTCGGCAAAGGGGGCAGGCGGCGGGTTTGGGCAACCTGCTCCGGCATTGGATTGGCTGAAAGGGGGGAATATGCGGGAAAGAAAGTTTATTATGGCGGGCAAACGCAAGGTTTATCTGACGGTGTTGGAAGAATATTTTCTTGACGGGGTGCTGGACTGCGGAAATCGGGACGGGTTCAAGTGCGGAAAACCTGCCTGCGAAAAAGGTGGCGAAGAACGGGAGCCTGGCGACGGGGGCGGCGGTGTCGGGGGAAAAGCTTCGTATCCGGCTGTGATGAGGTATTCGGCAGGCTATACGTTGGCGCAGGATTTCTTTATTGTGGCGGAAAATCAGGAAAACGCGGCGGATCCGCAAAAAATCAAGGTGGACAATTCGGCAAAGGTCGCGGACGTTCCGGAATTTAACCTGCGGCGCTATCAGGGGGCGGTTCAGGCTGTGCCGAGGGAATACTGGCCGGTTGTGCGGCTGGTTTGCATAAACGATGTGGACATTTATGGAGAAGATGCAACGGCAAAGCTGCCGTCGCATCGGTACTCTCCGCAGCGGCTGTGTCGCGGGTTGGACACCTTGGCGGCGTTTTATGAAAAATTTAATGCAACGTGTCGTAAAAGGCTTGACAAAGGGGAAAAAGCGGAATAGCTTATTATCAGGTTAAAAGCGTTTTTTATATCGGAAGTTCCGATTATGAAAAGCGCTTTTTTTATGGGCAAAAACGTGCAAATTAACGCTTATTTTTGATTAAAAACAAACAGATAGCGTTAAAATGGCGCGTTTTTTTGTGCTTTGAAACCAAAGGGAAAAAGAACTTTAAACATACGGAAAAATTAAAATAAAATTGTTTTAATACAATATGTTGAAACGCTAATTTCAAACTGAAAAACAACCGGGGTTTTCCGTGTCCCGGAAGGGGAGAGAATGATGGCAAGGCCGAGCAAATATAAAAAGAAGTTTTGCCGAAGTCTTACGGCGTATTTTCGCGATGCGCCGTATTTTGAAGTTGTTGAAGAAGCTTATTATGACAAAAAGGCAGGCGAGTTTCGTACTTGCGAAAAGAAGGTTCCGGCACGTTGTCCGACGCTGGTGCGTTTTGCCGAAAGCATAAAAGTTAATCCGGACACGCTGCAGGAATGGGCGGACAGATATCCTGAATTTGCCAGTGCTAAAAATGCGGCGCTGAAATATCAGGAAGAATGGCTGATGAATGCTGCGGGGCTGGGATTTTATAACTCTACGATTGCGACGATGGCGCTGAAGTCCAATCATGGCTGGACTGACCGGATGAACAATACCGGCGACAGCTCCATTACTATTGTGTCAAAAAAATATAATTATGACGGTAGTCCGGAAGACGAAACGGCAGGCGGGTTACGTCGGGAGTGAGGCGCCATGCAGATATGCATTCCGAACGCATGGAACCCGCGGCCGTACCAACGGCGGTTGTGGGACTATTTTGCCAAAGGAGGCAGGCGGGCTGTGGCCGTATGGCACCGGCGCTGCGGCAAGGACAGCCTGGCACTCAATCTGGAAGCTTCCAAGGCATTGACCGAGCGGGTCGGGGTTTACTGGCACATGCTGCCGTTGAACACGCAGGCGCGCAAGGTTATCTGGGACGGCGTTGACCGTTACGGGCGGCGGATGATTGACCAGGCTTTTCCGAAAGAGCTGCGGCAGTCGACCAACGATCAGGAAATGAAAATCGTTTTCAAAAACGGGTCGGTCTGGCAGTGCGTCGGTTCGGACAACTATGACGCGCTGGTGGGTTCAAACCCGGTCGGGGTTGTGTTTTCGGAATATTCGGTAACGCCGAAGGCCGCAACCACATGGGATTATATCCGCCCGATTTTGGCGGAAAACGGCGGCTGGGCGCTGTTTATCTATACGCCGCGCGGGCATAACCACGGATATGCGCTGTATAATCAGGCAAAAGCTGCAGGCTGGTTTACCGAGCTTTTAACGGTGGACGACACCAAAGCGATACCGGCGGAAGCCGTGGAGGAAGAGCGCCGGGCCGGCATGAGCGAAGCGATGATACAACAGGAGTTCTTTTGTTCGTTTGAGGCGGTCAACGACGAGGAGCTGAAGCTGATAAGTTTTGATCTGATTGCGCCGGCGCTTGACCGTGAGATTGCCGAAAAGCCGGATATGCCGCTGGTTATCGGGGTAGACCCGGCGCGGTTCGGCGACGACAAAACCGCAATTGCGCGGCGGCGCGGCCGTTCGGTATTCAGGCTGGAGCGCTTTGCCAAAAAAAGCGTTACGGAGATTGCCAATATTGTGGCGTCAATCATCCGCCTGGAAAAACCGGCGCGCGTGTTTATCGATGCCGGAGGGCTGGGAGCGGGCGTTGAGGATATTCTGCGCGACCGCGGTTTCGGCTCCGTCGTGCGCGGCGTAAATTTCGGCGAACGCGCGGAAAATCCGGAGCGTTTCGTCAACCGGCGTGCCGAAATGTGGTTTCGGGTTAAGGAATGGCTGCAAAGCCCGGCGCCGGTTTCGGTTGTCAATGCCTGCGATATCCGCGAAGACCTGACCGCGCCGATGATTATGTACGACCAGCTGGGACGGCTGGGGCTGGAGCCGAAGGCGGAAATTAAAAAAAGGATTTTGCGTTCGACGGACGTCGGCGATGCGGTGGCGCTGACATTTGCCGAACAGGTGCATCTTGACCGCTTTGCTTTGGACGAGCAGGTGGACGATACGGTTTATTGTTGATTTTTTTATTTGGGAGAAAAAATATGAGCGGATTATTTTCGAAACCGAAAACGCCGACGATAACGCAGGAGACTGTGCCGGAGGTTATTGACAACAGCGAAAAGGTGCTGGAGCAGGAAAACAAGCGCAAAAAGCGCATGGGAGCGGTACAGGCATTTTTGGCCGACGGCGGAAGCCAGGTTTCAACCGGCAAAAAAACGCTGGGATAAAAGGGACGGCAGATGGAAGAACGTTACAAGTACCTTGCGGCAAGGCTGGGCAGCCTGAAGGAGAAACGTGCGCCGTTTGAGGCGGTATGGGACAAGGCGGCCGAGCTTTGCGCCCTGAATTCGGCAATATACACGGTTTCGAACGACGGGCGGATTATCCGCAATATATTTGATTCGACCGGGCGCACCGCGCTGACCTCGTTTGCGGCCAGTATGAAATCGCTGATTGCGCCGAGCAATACGCGGTATCATCGTCTGAAGGCTTCTAATCCGGCAATGGCGGGCAATGACAATGCGACGAGGTATTTGGAATATGCAACCGATTTGTGCTTCAAGTTCCGTTATCAGGCGGACAGCCGCTTTTCTTCGGAGAGCGATTTGCTTTTTAACAGTCTGGGCGTGTTTGGCCATGACGTTTTTTTGACCGACGACAATCCGGGACGGGGAATTTATTACCGTTCAATCCCGGTGCGGGAGGCTTTTATTGATACCAACCGCCACAATCTGGTTGATGTGGTGTATCGCGAGTTTTGTCTGACGGCACGCGATGCGGTGCGGGAATTCGGCAAAGATACGCCGGCGAAAATTGTCAGGGAATATGAGCGCGACCCGGCTTCCAAACGGGCGTTTACGTTTGTGCACTGTGTTGAACCGCGCGAAGAGTTTAATCCGCGGTACAAAGACAGTTATAATATGCCGGTGGCCTCTTATACCATCTGCCGCGACGAAGATATGCTGATAAGCGAGAGCGGATACCGGGTTATGCCGTATGCGGTACCGAGGTATATGATTCGCGACAATTCGCCGTACGGCGACAGCCCGGCAATGCAGGCGTTTTATGACATACTGACAGCCAACGAGATGGGCAAAACGTTTTTGCGTGCCGGGCAGCTGCAGGCTAATCCGGGGCTTTTGACCTCAATGGACAACGGTGCGGCCAGAGCCGGACAGCCGGGCGCCGTTGTCAAGGGCGGTCTTGACGGCAACGGCAGGCCGAGGGTTGTGCCGATGCAGTACGGCAATAATCTTTCCATAACGCTGGAGATGCAGGAAAGGTACCGCCAGATTATCGAGACGGCGTTTTTGAAGCCGCTGTTTTTGTCGCTGTTGGACAATACGCGGCAGATGACGGCGACGGAAGTTTCGGAACGCAAGGCGGAGCGCGGCATGCTGCTGGCGCCGATGAGCGAGCGCATTACGTCGGAGTGGCTGAATGCGGTGGTGCGGAGAGAACTGGATATCATCGCGTCTTACGGGCTTTTGGACGATGTTCCGGACGAGCTGGCGTATGACGGGGCGATGGCGATTGAATTTGAGAGCCCGGCAGTACATCTGCAGGACGCCGGCAAAGTGGCGGGGATGTACCAGACGATTGAGGGGGCTTTGTCGCTGGCGGCGCTTGCGCCCGATGTGGTGGATGTTATTGATGCGGACGAAACGCTGCGGGCATTGGCGCAATACCGCGACGCGACGACAAAAATCATCCGCACGCCGGAGAAAGTTGCCGAAATCCGGCAGGCAAAGGCTCAGGCGGTGGAAACGCAGCAGCTGCTTGACGCGGCGCCGGTCGTTTCGCAGACAATTAAAAATTTGGGAGGTGCAGGCGCTTAATATGCTGCGGACAATTGGAAATTTTGAGGGAAAAGGCTGAAATGTCTTGCGGATGGTTAAGAGTTTAAGGAGATGCGATGTTTAATATTATACATTACCGCCGTCAGTATCGGTTGACGGCAGCCTTCAAAAAGCTGTTTTATGACGAAACCGGAGGCAGGCTGAAGCCGGAAGCGGAGGAAATTTTGGCATATTTGCGCGACGAATGCAATGCCAAAGGGGCGCTGGGGGAACTCAACGCCCCGTTTTACTATGACAACGGGGGGAGGTTTGACCCCGGTGCCGCGGGTTTTATCCTGGGCAAGCGCCGGGTCTTTGACCTGATTGTCAAATATCTTTCGCTTGATGAGACAGCGGTATTCAGGCTGCTGGCCAAGCGGGAGAACGAAGAGGAACTTTTGGAAAACGATTTAAGCATTTAAGGAAAAAAGATGAGTGAAGAGAATTTGGAGCCGGGATTGGGCGCAGATAATCCCGACAACTCCTGTGCGCCCGAAACCAAAGCCGGAAACGAGCCACAATCTTTGTGGGGAGAGCTTTCCGATGAGCAGAAAAGCTTTTTGAGCAAAAAGGGGCTGAAAAATCCCGCGGATGCGGTGAAGTCCTATATGGAGCTGGAAAAGCAGACAGGCGGCAAGTTTTCTATCCCGGAAGACGGCGATGCGGAAGCTTTGGCAAAAATTTATAAAAAACTGGGACGACCCGACGATGCCGCAGGTTATGACCTGAAGGACATCGCCGACATCGACAAGCCCAAAATTGACGACTTTAAGGCTGCATGTCTGGAAAACAACCTTTTGCCGGCGCAGGCCGCAGGGCTTTATGCCTGGTATAAGGAGAACCAAAACAGGATGGTTGAGGAGTTTAACCAGCTGGCAGCCAGGGAAATTGAAGAAGTCAGGGAAGAATGGGGAGCCGATTTTGACAAAAACAGCGAGATTATGAAGCGGGGTTTTCGGGCGGCGGAATTATCGCAAGAGCAGCTTGAAAACCTTGAAACGGCTTTAGGATCAAAGGCGTTTATGCAGATGGGCAAACGTTTGGGTGACTTGATTTCGGAAAAGGGTGTTCCGGGATTGAAAAACGGCAAAGAGGCGGACGACGACGATTATGAGGCCGCCTGTGAACAGGAATTCAGAGAAGCGCAGAAAAAGGGCGCATATAACGGAGGATATTAAAAATGGCTGATAAATTTAAAGCAGGAACAATGAAAGAGCTGGCGATAGCTCTTTCTAAAAAGCAGGAGCACGAGGTTGAGTGCCTGACCGAGGAATCTCCGATTTTGGAGGGGATGCGGTTTGAACCGGCAACGCACGAGCTATGGAACGTTGCGGCGGTAACGACCAAGATTAACGGCGCCGGATTCGTGCCGATTAACTCGCCGCTGCCGAATATGAAAACGTCGCAGGAACTGAAACAGACGGATTTGGGCATTGTCGGCGGGCGTATGTTTATGCCGGCGGATTCGGTGCGGATTATGGGCGGCGTCGGCGCGTATATGGCCAAGGAAAAGCCGAAATTTTTGAAAGATGCCGGCAATACGGTGGAAAAGCGTATCATTTACGACAACTTTCTGGCGCGGGCGATTGAGTTCGGCAATGTGGAAGATGCGGGAGGTACGGCGGCAGGAAGCGGAAATACCGGATTGTATTCAATGATTGTCTACAAGGAAATTTCCGGCGAAAATACCGGTCTTTATTCGCGCAAGGGCTATGGCGACGGCAAGTATTTTGAAACCGAATACGAAGCCAACGGCGGCCTTATCAACGAAGACGGCGTGCCGGGCTATGCCGCGATTATCAAAAACTACATGGGGATTCAGGTGCTGAACAACAAGGGGATTGCGGCGATTGTCAATATTTCCGAAAGCAATCTGCCGACAACTAGGATGATAAGCGAGGCTTTGCTGACGGCGCGCGCCAACCCGAAAAACACCAAAATCTTTATGCATCCGCGGCTGCTGGCCTGGCTGGGCGACGAATACAAGAAGGAAATTCTGCAGACGACCAATAACGACAAGGGGTACAGCACCTTGCTGACGTATTGGAACGAAATCCCGATTGTTACCTCCAACAATTTCCTGGAGGGCGCGGAAACCAAAATTACTTTGTCCTAAATGAAAGAGAGGAAACATGATGCATAAACTGTATGTATATGGCGAACATCTGGCGGAAGCCGATTTGAGCAAAACGACTACCGGGGAAAATCCGGTTGAAGTCGGCGGAACACAGGGCGCGCTGGTTGTTAATGTTATTGCCAAAGGCGATGCCAAGACGGCCAAAGCGTCTGAAGTCGGGGTAAAAGTGGCGGTTTCGACAGCAGACGAGCCCGACGGCAGTTTTGAAGAGGTAACGGCAATTACGCTTCCGGACGGGACATACGTTGACGAGGAGGTTATTGCGTCCGTTGCATTGCCGCCGGATGTGAAAAACTATGCCAAGGCAACGGTTACCGGCAACGCGTCCAGTTCCGGCAATGTGATTGTTACGCTCGGGTATCTGGCGAGGTAAACTATGGCAGTGCAGGGATATGTTGTCAAAACGGAAACGTTTTATGACATGAAACTGCGGAAAGAGGGTGAAATCGTGGCGGCCGGAATTGATCTGGCCGCCGTTTATCCCTCTTTTTTCCGCAAACCGCAGACGGGTGAGGAGAAACTTGCCGCAGCAGGCATTGTTGCGGATTACGAAACAGCGTTAAAAAAGGAAAAGCAGAAAAAGGCAGATACGGCAGGCTTTACGTTTAAGGTTAAGGCGGAAACGTTTTTTAAGACCTTGAGAAAAACGGGCGATCTGGTTAAATCGGCCGAAAGGCTGGATTTGATGTATCCGGCGTATTTTGCTCTGATTGGGGTGGACGCAGCGACAGATGGCGGTATTAGTGCTCAGGCCGTGGCGGCAGATGGCGGTATTAGCGGTCAGGCCACGGCAGCAGATGACGGTGATGAAGCCGGTATTGCCAATGCAGGGGCGGAAGCCGAGGTTATCGGGGAAATTTTGACAGCAGCGGCAGAAGCCGGCATTGCCATTGATACGGTAAGCGATGAAGCCGAAGCGGGAAAAAATCCGGATGCAGACGAGCCCGGAACTTTGGAAACAGCCGAAGTAATTGCAGATATGCCGGAAGAGGCAGGCGCCAAGATTGCCGGGAGTGCGGAAAATCAGGCGGCGGTACAGGAAAATGAAGTCGTACCGCAGCAGGAGGACCAGGCAAACGGCAAAACGGCGGGTAGTCAGAAGGCAAACGGCAAAGCGGCGGGCAGTCAGAAGGTAAACGGCAAAACGGCAAAGAGTGCCTGATAAAAATTGCCGGACAGGAAGAAAACAGCCGCAGAGTTGTCTGCGGCTGTTTTTTGAAGAAGGAGATGACATGGAAGCAGACATAAACATTATAAACCGGGCGTTGATAAAATTAGGCGAACCGCCGCTTTCAAGCACAAACCAGCAGCCGGCGGGGCCGAAACTTGAGATTATTTACAACGATTGTGTTGAGAGTTTGATATCGCTTTATCCGTGGAGCTTTGCTACGAGAAGGGAGTATTTGGCGGAAGTTCCGGTGGAAATTCCCGGAAGCCGGTTTAACCATGCATATCGTCTACCGGCGGATTTGTTGGTTTTGCTGCAGGTGTATGAGCACTTTAAAGCGCCGAATTTCAGCGACTGCATTATGCTTTCGGACAAGCGTTATGACGTGGAAGGGGAATTTCTGGTATGCGACACGGACGGACCGTTGTTTATCCGGTATGTGCGGCGGGCGGAGAAAGCGTCGTTGTTTCCCAAAACCTTCAGGGAAGCCCTGATTTGCATGATAGCGGCCGAGTATGCGCCGACGCTGCATAAAAAACAGGCAGATTTGGAAAGGATTGACCGGATGTTTTTGCGTTGGATAGAAAAGGCCAGAGAAAACGAAGAAATAAGCGAAGATGCGGAAACGATACCCGACGCGTCGTGGGTGGCGGTCAGGGAACTGTGGTGAGCAGCTCCGGTGCGATGTGGCTGACAGTTTGCCGGAAGCGGTCAGGGATTTGTGATGAATGGTTTCGGTGCAGATATGGCGGGGCGGTTTACCGGGAGTGGTCAGGGATTTGTGGTGAATGGCTCCGGCGTAAATATGGCGGGCGGTTTGCCGGAAGCGGTCAGGGAGCCGCGGCAGACGGTGCCGGGGACGAAATTGGTTTGGGCAGGGATAAAGGTTTAAAGCAATGGTAATGAAGCCGGGATTGATAAATTTTAACGGCGGGGAAGTGTCGCCAAAACTGGAAGGGCGTGTTGACTGGGCGAAGTACTCTTCTTCGGCACGCGTTTGTCGCAATTTTATTCCTCTGGTTGAAGGCGTATTGAAACGCCGCAGCGGCAGCCATTTTGTGGCGCTGGCCAAAGGGGTGGTTAAGGCAGCATTTAAATTTGTGGTTGCGACTGGTGCTGAAGGGGATGTGCCGGCTTTGTCTGTCGGCGGCAAAACGGCGGAACTTGCGAAAAGAGAGGGTGAAGCGGTATGGGAAACAGATTTGATGACATATCTGGAGGGGGAGACGGTTGTCTATACGGCCTCCTGCAACGGCTATGTTACAAAAACAGGAGCGATTGCGGTTGCCGCCGGGCAGGAAGACGTCAATATTGTTTTGGCAAAACCGTCGGAGAATGACGTAACGATAAAAATTGTTGTTTTTGCCGATGATGTGGCGGTCAGATTGAATGATGTGGAAAGAAGAGAATTTACCGGAAAGAACGGCGACGCAGTTACCTGGATTATAAGTTACGGCGGCGCATCTGCCAGCGGCAGCATAATACTGACGGAGAACCGGACTTATTTTGCCTTTATGAAAAACGAAGAAGTGTGCCTTTCGGCTGATGAAATCGTATTGACGACGGCGCCTGCTTCCGGAACGCTGTATTTGCCGGATTGTAGAATCCGCATTGTCGGCGTTGGCGGCGGAGGCGGCGCTTATGAAATGGCGGTGGTGGCGGATTTGTACTATTCCGGCGGCAGCGGGGCAGGAATTGACGCAGTGCTTTCCGTTTCGGCGGGAAGTTATGCTTATGGCTGCGGCAAGCTCGGAATTAACATTGACCCGAATATTGCCCTGACTTCGGAGCCGGGAGGGGCAACATATCTTAAAAAAGGAGGAGACATTATTGTTCAGGCCGGGGGCGCGGTGCCGGGCATATCGTCAACGGCGACTGGTGGTATGGCGGAGAGGGCGGCAGCTATGTTCTGGCGGATGATTTTCTGCATAAGCTCAACTGGGCTAAAAACGGCAATGCCTGCACGGCCGGGCGCGTAAATAACGGGGGAAGCTATTTGGCCGGCGTGTCGGTATATAACGGTTACGGCTGGGGTACCGGCTACCGCGGTACGGATGCAGATTTTTCGTACGAGGCGGGGACACAGGGATTTTTATCCATAAGCTTTGCGGGAGAATAGAAAATGTTGGTTAATTTTACTGTTTCGGATGAGTTGAGTTTTGTGATTAAATTCGGCGACCGGCATATTCGTTTTTTTGCCGATCACGGGGTTTTGCTTAACGCGTCGGGAAGTCCTTACGAAATTGCTTCGCCGTACGGGGCGGCGGATTTGAGCCGGATTAAGACCATACAAAACGGGGACTATTTATATTTGTTTCATCCGAAATATCCGATAAAGACTTTGGGACGCTATGGCAATACGGACTGGCGGCTGGAAGATTTTGAATTGAAAAACGGTCCGTGGGAAAGCGTCAACACTTCAGAAAACGCATTAAAAATAAGCGCGGTTACCGGGGATATTACCATTACCGCCGATACGGCCTTGTTTGCGGCAACCGATGTCGGGCGTCTGGTGCGCATTACCAACCTGAACGACGACTGTAAGGCCTGGCAGGCGGAAACTGATATTGGCGAAGGCGATGTGGTGGCCTCTGACGGCAAATATTATAAGGCATTGGCGGCGGGCAAGACCGGTACGGTCAAGCCGGTGCACAGCGAAGGAAGCAAGTCGGACGGGAAAATCACCTTTAGGTATCTGCATGCCGGATATGGCGTGGCCAAAATTACCGGATATACCGGCCCGACCGTTGTTTCGGCAAGAGTTGTGGATGAATTTCCCGAAGAGCTGGTTGCAAATTCGTCGGCTTATTGGGAGCTGGGGCTGGTGCATTCCGGGCGCGATTATCCGGTTGCAGGCGAATTTTATAAAAACCGGTTTCATTTTTTAATCAATAACAAAGGGCTGCCGTATGTCTGCCACTCGTGTTCGGGCGATTATAACAATTTTGCCGACAAAGAGCACGGGGAAATCTTGGCGACGTCGGCCTTTACGACAATGGTGGTCGGACAGGAATACAACGAAGGGCGCTGGCTTTGCGCCAGTGCAAACGTGTTGTTTGTCGGTACCAGTTCCGGAGAATATTATATTGCTCCGGCAACGACAAGCGAAGCGTTTGGCCCGGAAAATTCAGACATCAGCAATATATCGTCGTACGGTTCGCCGGACATAACGCCGGTAAAAATCGGCGGGCATGTCATTTTTGCCAGCAATGACAGGACGACTTTGCGGGATATGGTTTATTCGTACGCAACGGATTCGTATGATCCGGCGGATATTTCAATTTATTACCGGCATTTGCTGACTTCAAAGATTACGGGAATGGTTTATCAGGAAAATCCCGATAAGATTTTATGGCTGACGGTTGGCGACGGACGGCTTATCGGCGTTACGTTCAGCGCCGAACAGGAAGTCAATGCTGCGCACCAGCACACTCTCGGCGGGAAAGTCCTGAGCGCTGCGGTTTGCGCCGCCCCGATTGGTTCCGGCGATGATTTGTGGATGGAGATAAGCCGCAGCGCCGGCGGAGAAACCATTGAAAGCGTAGAATGGATGGGCAGCGGCGAAGTCGGGGAATATCCTGACAGCGTTAATGGCATAACCGATTTGGACGAACACGAAGAGAGCGAAGCCCGGTCTGACCTGGAACGGGCTTTTTTTATGGACGGCGGGCTTGAAGCCGAGCGCGAAGTATTTTTGGACGGTTCGCTGAAACTGGCGGGGAGCCTCAAGAAGCTTGAAGTATCCAGAGACGGGGGCGAATATGAAAAACTGGATGTTTCGGGAAATACTGCGGCAATTTACGTTCATTACTACAACAATCGCAAACTCTCCGTGCATTTAGAGAATATCCGCGGCGGACACTATGAACTGACTTTTCCCGAAGCGATGGTCGGGTGCAAGGTACACCGGCAGGAACTTAACGCTGCCGGACAGGTTCTGCTTAATGCCTGGGACACCATTCCGGCAAACGGGAAAATTTACCGTTTTGACTGCCAAAATGCTGATGAGGCGGTGGCGGGGCAGGAACTGCTATATACGGCGGATGTTTACCTTTATATCAGCAATTTTCATAAAGAGAGAAAAAGGATAAGCATTGGCGGTCTTGAACATCTGGAAGGGAGAGAAGTTGCCATTCAGGCAGACGGCGCGGAAGAAGAAAGGCAGATTGTGAAAAACGGCAGTATTAAAATCTGGGATACGGTCCGCCGGGTTAAGGCCGGGCTGCCGGTGGACAGCGTATACATGCCGCTGCCGATTGTTGTCAACAGCGAGGAAGGAAGCGGTTTCGGCGATGTGCAGCGGCTGTCTAAGCTGTTGATGATGCTGTATCGGAGCGGCGGCGGCCAAGTGGGCGGAATATCAGGGGAAAAGGTGCCGGTATTGTACCGAAAAGCCGATGGCAGAACCGGGCAGCCGGTACCGTTGTTTTCCGGAAACAAGCTTATTGAATGGCCGGACAGGTCTTCATTAGTAGAAGAGCGCGGCGCCCGAATCGTTATTGCCAATGATTCGGTCTTTCCGATGAATATTATGGCAATATGTCCGTATATGGAGGCGTTATGATAGTTCGAGAATTTCGGCGGGAGGATATAAACCGGCTGGAACCGCAGCCGGAACAGAAACATGAATACGAACTGTGCCGGAATGTGGATTTTAAGTATACGGTGGAGGCAGGTGGCAACATCCTTGCCGTTTTGGCATATTTTGAATGGGGAAGCGGCGAATATGTCGTTTGTTCCCTGATATCCGGACGCGCGGGAAAATATATGCTGCAGCTGGTTCGGCAGCTGCGCTGTCTGATTGCCGAAAAGGCGGAAGAATGCGGCGCTCAAAAAATTTATATGAGCGTGCTGGACGGATTTGCAGCCGGAGAAAGGCTTGCCCGGATATTAGGTTTTGCCTGGATTGACAGGTTGCCGGCGTATTATTTGGGCAAAGACTATAATTTATATCGGAGGAATATGAAATGAGCGGGATGGAAATTGCGCTGCTAGCGGCGGCGATGGCGACGACAAAGGTTATTGAAGGCGTGAGCGCTTATCAGCAGGGGAAGGCGGAAAAGCAGGCATATGATGCAAATGCGGAAATTTTGCGCAACAACGCGGCAAGAAAAAGGCTGGAAACGTCTTTAAACGAGGATATTGCCCGGTCGGATGCACGGCGCAGCCTGGCAAGGCTGGAAGCGAATGCGGCGGAAAACGGACAGATTGACAGTCCGACCACAACCGGGCTTTTGGGGCAGGCGGCGGCGGATGAAGAACAGAATATCCTTAATATGCGCTATGCCGGCATGAGCGAAGCCGAAAACTATGATAATCAGGCCAGATTGCAGAATTATTACGGCAAACAGGCGGCGGCAAACGGCAGAAACGCATTTAAGATGTCATTTCTGACCGGAGGGGTTAAGGGGTTGTCTACATATTACGGCATGAAATAAGGAGAAAGCAATGGCGGTAAAATCAGACGTCAGGAGAAATTTAATCGGATCGCAGATGACACAGGCGAATGTCCGGAACCTGTGGCGGCCGGTGGTGCCTGAAGAGACGGCGGAAGCTTTGCAGGAAACGGCAGGCGTGATAGCGCAACAGCATAAGGAGCAGGAAAAAATTGCCTTCGAACGGCTGTCTCTGGAGGCGGCAAAAATGCAGCAGGAGGAGCTGGAGCAGATAAGGATGGCGGAAACGGCCGATGTAATCCCGGGGCTGGAAGCTGATTTTCAGAACAGGGTTAAGCAGCAGTTTGCGGCGGATAAGTGGGGCAAAAAGTGGCTGGAAAAACGCGGCGACGTCTTTTTTTCCGGCAACAGCGTTGATGTGGCGCGGGCCAGGGCTGCCAAAGAAGAGGAACTGACGATTTTGGAAACCGATAAGGTTCTGAAGTCGTTTGCCGACGAAGCAGCGCTGGGAACGCCGGACAAGGCAGCTTATTATCTGGCTAAAGCCGGAAGTTTTGTTGACAATATGGCGCTGACTCCGGAGCAGAAACGCCAGGCTATGGACAATTATAATAAGTTGTGGGTTACGGGAATGGTGGAGCATAACACGGCCAATGCGGTCGGCGTTTTAGCCGGGGATATGCCCATTGCGGGAATTTCCGACATTGAGCGCGCCGGATATCTGGAGCGGGCAAGAGGAATACTGGACGCAAGGGCAGCCGAGGCGAGGGCTGCGGAAAAGCGAGCAAATGAGAAGCTGAAACTGACAAACGCGATGAAAATTGCCGAGCTGGATGTAGCCCTGACCAACGGAAAGGCAGGCGTTGATGATATTGAAAAGGCGAAAGCTGACGGCATATACGATTTGCAACCGTCGGCATATGCTAAATCGTATCAATATTTAAATAAGGCAGATGGCAAGTTAAGCGATGCGGAAACGTTGAAACGGGTGCAGGGTGAAGTTCTGGCAGGCTCGGCGACGCGGGAAAGCATTATCCAGGCTCAATATGACGGTTTATTGACACGGGGAGATGCCGAGAATTTTATTGAAGACTTAGGCCGTCTGCACCCGGAAAAGAAGGAAACGGCAGAAAACCGGTATGATGAAGAAATACGGGAGCTTAGGAACGAATATAATCAGGGGCGGCTCACCAGAGAAGCCCTGAATAACAGGTTGAACGCTGATGAAATATCTTATAAAGCCTATGAAGAAGCTGACGGCTGGTTTGCGGCGGATGATAAAATGGAAAAAGAGGCCTCGGTTGCCGCCGAAAAAACAGCGGCAGCGAAGCGGGAAGACGATGCAAATCGGGGAATAGTCGGCGATATACTGGCTTATAAGCTTAACAGCAGCGCCGTTATAAACCAAAAATATGCGGATGGCGAGTTTTCGCAGGAAGTACGCGACGATGCGCTGCAAACGTTGGATCGGCGAAAAAGCGAAGATAAGGCGCGACTGGCGGAATATAAGAATTTTTCTGACGAACAGACGGAGAAGGCACTTATAACTCTTATCGATGAGGGCAAAATAACAATACAGGAACAGCTCAATGCCTATCGCAATGACAAAGAAAATCCGATATCAAAACCGGTTTGGCAGGCGGCTTCGGCTTATTTGAAGGAGTATAATGCCCGAAAATCAGCGGAAGCGGCGGAAACGGAGAAAGTAAGCCAACGCGAAAAGGAAAAAGACGAACTGAAAGCATATTATGCTGACAGTTATGCGATTGACAGTGGCGTCATAATCACGGAACGGGAGATAGACGATAATGTATTGAACGGCAGGTATGGCGAGGCGCGCGGCAAAGAGCTGAAGGAACGTCTTAACAAGAAAAAGGCGGCAGACGGAACGTTGCCGGAGGGAAAAAAGGCCGAGATGGTTTTGACGTTGTATGACGATTTGCAGAATCTGTCTGCTCCAGGGACGACAATTGAGGATTTTGAACGGCTGAACAACAAAATTATTGATTATATGGACAGTAAAATTTTGCCAAAAGCCGAGGGCGAAAAGATGTTAAACACATTTTCTTTGGCGTATATGGGCAAATACCAAGAAGATTTGGAACAGTATGGCGAAACGCGCCTGCTCACGGCAGACGAAGGCTTTCCGGCTTTAAACAGCTGGATGGAAGATACTTTCGGCAGGGAGCCGAGGAAGGCTGATTATAACAAAACGGCGGAACAGCGGGCGGAGTATGATGCAATTATGGGTGCGCGGGCAAGGAATGCCGTTGCCGTTTATCAGCTGTATGCCGATGCGTTGGATATTGTGGCCAAAGAGAACAATTTGGACAGTGCCGCCGATATTGTCGCATTGGACAACAAAGTATTAAGAAGCCGGATTTATGGGGCGGCAGTGGAACTGACCAAAAGAACATGGGCGAAAAACCGGTACCGGAGTTTGGAAAATCAGGCGGTTAATCCGACGGCGGTCTTATCCGGCTGCGACGGTCTTGTGCGCATATCTGCCGAAAGAGGCATTGCCGGCGAAGCAGGGGCATCCGGCGGGCAGAAGCTTAATGAAGAGAGGGTAATAGGAACCGCTTATGACCCGGTTACCGGAAGATATGGTCTGCAATTTTCTAACGGCGAAATCCGGGAGGTTTCCCGTGATGTATATCAACAATATGGAGGTAGTTACTAATGGCTTGGGCAGTTGAACCGCTAAAGAATGAGAATATGGCAAATTGGCAGATAGAGCCGGCGAGGGTGGCGGAACAGACGGTGTTGGACGATGACACGGGGCAGATTTACTGGGCGCCGGTAACTTTTGACGAGCAGGATATCCGTTTCGCCATTGCGACACAGGTCAATAAGGAGCCGAAACACGATTTTATCGGCAAAGTTAAATATGCGGCGGGTGAGGCGTGGAATTGGGCGGAAAAGTTTGCTGACCGGGTGGAAGGCGGCTTTCAGAGTGCGGAGCGCGGTGCGGTGGGGCTGGCCGGTCAGGCGCTGGATACCTTTTTGCATGCGTCGTTGTCTGTTCCGGCACGCGTTGAGCAGATTGAAAAATACAAAAACGGGGATTTTTCCGACTGGGACGCCAGTTTGAACGGGCGGGTAACCGATGAAGACATTGCAAAAGAGACTGATCCGACGATAAAAGCGGCGATGCAGTTCAGGAAGGACCGGCAGGACGCCCTTATGGCCAAAGCGGAGGAACGGCTGGAACAGCGCCAGCGCATTCGCCGCAAGCTCGATGCCAGTATCAGGAAATGGCAGGAAGTTCTGCGTCCGGAAGCGGAAATGAACAATTATGACCGGTTTATGGAAGCGATGGGCAGCGGCACGGCGTCCTTGGCATTATCGGTTGCAACGCTGGCGGCAACCAAAAATCCGCAGGTGGCGGCGGGGATTATGGCCGGCACTTTCGGTCGGATGCGCTATACGGACGTTTTTGACAAGTCCGTGGAAAAAGGGCTGGACTATGCGACGGCCGATGATTATGCGACGATTGCCGGAACGATTGAGGGCGGAATTGAACTGGCTCTTGAACCGTTTTTGTACGGCGTGGCGAATTTGCGCCCGGTTCGGAAAATTACCGACGAGATGATTGGCGGCGCGGTGGCACGGCTGAACGCGACGGCAGCGGGAAAATCCGCCGCAAGAAAGATTGTCAGCAAGCACAGGCAGAGCGTCGGAAAGCAGAGTTTGAAAGCGGCAGCGATAGAGGGAAGCGAGGAAGCGCTGCAGGAAGCCGGCGGCGCTTATTTTGAAAACTATACGGGGCTGGAAAACACGCCGCAGGAGGAAATTATGGCCAGAACCCTGCTATCGTTTGCTGTGGGCGGGTTGACGGGTGCAGGGGCAGCGGTTATGGGGACATCGGCTTATAATCGCGAGGCAGCGGCAACCAACGAACGGATTAAACAGAGCCTGGCGCAGGCGTATCCGGAACTGACGACGGAGGAAAAACAGAAGACGGCGGATGCGCTGCAGGAAATCTTTTACCAAGACGGCGAAGGACGGATGCTAAATAAGCTGGAGTTGCTTGCCGACAAGGAAAACGATCCGGACACGCTGGAAAGCGGAAAGCACGAAATTTCCGGGGATATGCGTTCCATCTTAAAAAAACGCTATCAGATGAGCGATGAAGAAATTGACCGGACGGCGGAAATTGCGGTGGCGTCCATTGATCTGCGCAACCAGTTTAACGAGGCACAGACGGCGTTTTATGACGAGTTGGTTGAAATCGGGACAAATCCCAATGTTGCGGAACCTTTTTCCCGCCTGATGGCAGCGCGTGCCAGTGCGGTGGCCATGAACGAAAAGAAGACGGTTAAAGACGTTTTAGAGCGCTGGAACCTGAAATTTGAGCGAAAAACCCGTCCGATTGACTATAACGCGCTGCTTGATGATGAGATTTTATTTCAGTCGGAAGCTTACGATATTCAAGGCAAAGCCGATATATATACGCCGGAGTTTAAGGCTTGGAGCGGTGGAAGTGATGTTGTCGCGCCAGAACAGGCAAAAAGCTATAATTTTGAAACGGGTAAAGCCGTAACTGTCGAGGCTTTTCATGGCACAAAAACAAAAGGAATTGAAGTATTTGAGTATAACAAGAACAGACAGACTGGAACGGATTATGGAGAGGCATATTACGCAACAACGGATTATGATAAAGCATCTGGATATGCTTACAATCAACTGAAAGATAAAAGAGTTATAGATATTGATAACCGCCATAATGCTCTTAAAAAAGAAATAACTGAAATAATGTTAAAAGAGGGAAAAAATGAAAAAACAGATCAGCTAATGGCAGAGTTTTCCGAACTTTCTGATAGAAAATATAATATAGTGCAAGCTGGTACAGCTGAGGATTCCGACGGGGCGATTATGCCAATTTATATGAATTTTAGGAATCCTTTAGTTGTAGATGCTGATAATAAATTTTATTTTCAGGTCTATAATGAGTATTTTCAGAAAGCACGTTCAAAAGGTCATGATGGAATAATTGTTAAAAATGTAATAGATAATCCTCGCGGAGAGCAAAGGGCTATTGATGTTTTTATAGTTTTTTCTCCCAACCAGATAAAGTCCGTATATAACCGCGGGGCATTTGACCAAAATAATGACAATATTTATTATCAGGGTGGAGAGAGGCAAAATGACTTAATTAAACGAACGGATAAAGGCAAATATTTAACTGATGATGAAGTATTGGCGGTTGATAAAGATGCGAAGGATTTTGCAATAAAAATTGCGGCTTTGGAAAAAGGAGAACTGCCTAAACGAGAACAATTGATAGTTTTAAATAGACTTCCTTCTGCGTATAACGATATAAAGGAGCTTAAAGGAAGAAAACTGCTTATTACACAGGATGTTTATAAAAAAATTATTGATATTCCTAATAAGTTTAACAAAAATCATAGTGTAGCGCGAAATAGAGCAGTTAAACTTCCTGAATTAGCGGCAGATCCTAATTATATTTTACAATCAAAAGCAAAAGACCATGAAAATAGATTTGTCATTGTTACAAAATCTAGGGGTAAACGGCCTGGAGAACGTTTGTCAATTATAGTTCAACCGGGTCAAAACGCGGCAGTCGTTTCTGGATATGATGAGAATATAAATATAAGTGAAGAAAAAAAAGCAGGAAGAGTTTTATTTGATAAGAAAAAAGAGTTGGAAACAAAGAGTACAACTCTAAACGTTGTGGATGATTCCAACTCTTACGCATCTAATATAGCATCAAAAGAAGAAAATGTCAATAGTTCTTTGCGTCAGGGGGCGCCGGAAAATGCGCGCGGGGCGTATGATGCGGCAAAGCGGCTGATTACGCTGTTTGAGGGGGCGGATCCTTCGACGCTTGTCCACGAGGCGGCGCACTTTTTCCTGGATGATATGCGGCGTTTTGCTGACAATGCAACGACGGCAGAGGAGCTGCAGGCAATTTACCGTTATGTCGGGAGTACGGACGGGGTATTGACGACCGAGCAGAACGAGTATTTTGCCCGTTCGTTTGAGGCGTATCTGATGGAAGGAAAGGCACCAAACTCTTTGCTGGGCAGGGTTTTTGAAAAATTTCGCAAATGGCTGCGGGCAATATACAGCCAGATTAAAAACCTTAACGTTAAGCTTGATGATAACATAAGAAAGACGTTTGACGAAATGCTGGGCGGGCGGAGGCTGGATTTTGCCATGCAGATGAGCCGGGAAAGGCTGGCGGAGGACATCAAAGCGGGAAATATAGGACAGGCAGTCATCAATAAAGCCTTGCGGCTGTTGGAAGAAGGAAAAATGTCCAAGGCGGATATGGAAGAGATGATCGGCCGCCTGGAAGACGGGAGGCTTAAAAGAAGCGACATCAAAAAATATCTGGAGCCGTTTACGCAGAGTACGAACCGGCACCACGAAGCGGTTTACGAGCAGGATTATCAGCGTTACCGCCGCCGGTTGGAGAAGGGAAACGTAACTCCGGCGGCTGTCCGCAAAAAGATTGACCGGCTGCTTGAGTGGACCAAGCCGCGGACGCAGAACGGCAAAGTGGTGGGGCGGTTTCCGGACATTAAAGTAAACCGCTTTTTTGATGCGGTACGGGAGAATATTAACCTGAAGCGGGATGAAGTGTTAGCTAAGATTGACGCGAATTTGCAGCGGCTTGATGAAATCACGCAGAAAGGAATGTCTGGCGAAGACGGAAATTTTCGCAATGTATCGGATATTATCTGGGAGAACAAGGTGCTGGCAATTCCGGCCGGGCGTGCCAGTGTCGGTCTGATGGCAGATGTTTACAACGATATTGCGGAAATTTATAATACCGGAAGACTTTCCGAGCGCGTGACAGGTATGGTCAAGCGCGCGTGGCGCGAACGCCTGATTGGCGAAGCGGTGGCGGTTTTGGATCAGGGGCAAGGGACGAACTGGCGCCGGGAAAGTTCAGACCTTGCCAAAAGGATGCGGCGGTTCGGGCTTTCGATGTTTTCGTGGAACGGAATATTGGATGTATTATCCATGTTTGATAAAGGTTCCAAGAGCGGAGAAAGTGCGTTGTCGCGCAATTTGACCGTTTTTAAGGAAGAAAAGAAAATGCGTTACGGCGTTTATGAAGACGGGGAAACCGTTTCGCGCCTGATGGCCGGGGCGTTGGGGAGCGCTGAGAACGGCGGTATTTCGGTCAACCGTTATATCAACAAGGTTTTACCGGAGAAGTTTACGATTGAGTGGGGCTCCAACGCCAAACGTTTTAGCAAAGACCAGTTGCTGGATATTTACATGAAAGCAAAGGATCCGGAAACGCGCGAGATTATGGTAAACGATGACGTTTTGCAGTTTAATGAAGAGTTCTTTTCCCGGGTGGACGAGCATTTGAGCGAACAGGACAAAGCGGTGGCCGAGGCATTGTTTCAGTTTTATGAAGAAACGTATGACAAATTGAACCGGTTTTATGAGGAGCATTACGGCATCAGCCTCGGACATCGGGAATTTTATTCGCCGCGTTCAATGGACAAGGGCGGAATTGACGTGGTTTCGGGGGATTTGCGGAGTTATGCCGGATTGTCGGCAATCAAAAAGCGGACGGCGAAAGGCGGACAGATAAAAATCAAGGGTGCGTTTAACGTGCTGCAGAACTACATCAACAATTCCAACCACTTTATCGCATTTGCCGACAAACTTCAGGATATTAACGCCGTTTTGGGTGATGCGGAGGTTAAAAACCGTATCCGGAACGTGTTCGGGGAAAAGATGAACGAGAAAATCGCTTATGAGATTTCGCGTTTTGCCAGCAATGACAAGGTTTATGTGCAAGGTATCAACGGCATTATGTCCAAGCTGCGCGCCAATTATGCAGTTTCAGTGCTGGGGTTGAAACCGTCGCTGGCGATTAAGCAGCTGACGGGGTTTCCGGCGTATTGGGAAAACGTGCCGACCAAAGACTTTTTGGAAGGGCTGGCCGATTTTGCCCGGCATCCGAAGCAGGCGATTGAAACACTGGGCAATTCGCAGTACATGAAAACCCGCGGCACGAACATTATCAAGGATTTTGAAGAGGTTTCTAAGTCGGAAATGTTAAAAAACCTGGGAACCAAAATCGGTTTGCGGGAATTTCTGATGCTGAACATCCAACTTGGCGACCGCGGGTCGATTTATATGGGCGGCTGGGCGCTTTATAAATATATGCTGAAGAAGACAGGAGATCCGGCGCAGGCAATGGCGGAATTTGAGCGGATTACCAACGAAACGCAGCAATCGAGCTATATGAGCGAGCAATCAGCCTGGCAGTCCAATCCTTTCGGTAACTGGTTTACGATGTTTCAAAGCTCGCAGAACCAGTATTTACGCAAAGAGCTGACCGCGCTGCGCGGGCTGGCGACCAAGCGAATGGACTGGGATAAGGCGATGAAAACGCTGTTTATTTACCATTTTCTGCTGCCGATGTTTTTCCAGTTTGTTTCCGATGGCTTCCGCTGGGACAAGGACGCGCAGCTGCGAGCCGCGGTGCTTGGGTCGCTGAACGGTGCGTTTGTTTTGGGTAAGGTTATGGAGAGAATGGTTGATTGGGCGATTACCGGAACGTTGAATTATAAACTGGGGATAAAGGAATTGTTTCCGCCGGTATCAGTTTTGGAAAACGGAGCGAAATTTTTATCAGATTCGGTAAAATATGCGGTGGATGATATTTCGCTGGAAGATTATATGGACGCGCTGCGGGGGGCGGTCAGAACCGCGGGCGAGGCAACCGGACTTCCGCTCAAGTACCCGATGGACGTGGCGGCGGCAAGCGGCGATTATCTGGATGAAGAGGAATACGGCAAGGCCGTGCTGCTGTGGTTGGGCTGGTCGCCGTATGCTCTGCGGGATTTGGAGGAATAAAAAAAGCGAATGAGGTTTAATTATTATTTAATGATTTATATTTTAGCTATATATTTATAGGTTGACAATAATACTTTTTGTATTACATATTGTTAACGGAATGTTAACCTTTTAAAAGGCTAAAGAAATGAGTTTATTTGATGTTAAGGTTAGTGATTTACCTTCGAAGATTGAATATAAGTGTTTATTAAATGCAATAATAGAAGTTCGTTTTTCCTCAACGAAACCGGCTGAGATGATAGTATGGCCTTTATATGAAGCACTAAAGGATCAATTTAAGGTGCCTGAAATTACGTCAATAGGAAGAGTCCCTAGAGAGGTTAGAAATAATTTAGATTTAAAAGAACAGATTTTATATACAATGACTAGTAATGATCGTTTATATACAGTAGGAGTTGGTGATGGAATATTTCAAATGAATTTAGGTAATTTTAACTATAGTACTTGGGATAATTTTGTGAAGCAGTTCCAAATAGTAAATGATATAATTCAGAAGGATATTAATAAAGTTACTAGGGTTGGAGTTCGGTATATAAATATTTTTAATGCACCTGATTCGAATGTCAAGAATTTTACATTTGATTGTAAGCTGAAAAACAAAAGTTTGTTTGATTATTCCCTGCAATCAGTTTTTGAAGCTCCTATTGATGAAAGAATAGCTAGAATTTCAATTGTTAATCATGTAAAATATAAATATTATGATGGTAATGGCGTGCCTCAAATAGGTGGCGATAACGCGTTAGCTCTGGATATAGATGTTGTATATAATAGGGACTTAAATAATGATAATATTTTAGATGTTATTAACTATAGTCATTTATCTGTAAAAAAGATATTTTTTTCGATGTGCACGGAAAAATTCAAAAAGAATGTTTTGAAACCTCAGAAGGAAAAGAACTAATATGTCAAGTTTAGCTTCTCCTGATTGTAATTCTTATGATGCAAACATTTTAAAGGAGATGAATCGTCCTGGTGTTTATTGTGATGTTTCTGAGTATATGCCAACTTTGCAGTGGTTTACGAAATATCAAGCTTATGTTAATAATCCTATTATTTCAAAGTCGGAAGATGAAGTTGAGCTAAATACATATTTTTTTCAACCTGCCATTTCAATTGAAAAAAAGGAATACGAAGCAGTTTCAAGAGTAAAAAGACTGGATGCGACAAGCAGTATCTTAAATATGTTTCAGATATTGAGTGGTCGAGGAAGTGTATATGAATATTTTAGTTCTAGGCTGCAAAGTATTTTAGAAGATGAACCAGAGATGTCATTGGATGATATATCTTTTGCTAGTTTATATGAGTTTTCATTATTTGATGATTTTAAACAAGTGGATTTTTCATTGCAGGTAAATGAAGCAGGAAGGGCGTGTTTGCAAAAAACGTATAAAGAGGGATATATATTTATAGAGTTTTTTGACTATAATAAGATTTTCTATAATATATTGGTTAATAATAAAGATATTATAAATACAGGTACATATAATGACTTTTTCAAAGATTTTTACGCAAATCCTATCAGGTGTTAGAAATGGGGGGTATGAAATATTACCGGATAACCAGCATATTGTTAGGCATTGCCGGGTAGATGAAAAGAAAGGCGGAGAACTTGAACTTGATGCATTTAAATTACGTGATAAAGATATAAGAATAGCTCTTGAGAAAAACGAGAAGCCCTGTATATCAGTGCAGTGGTGGGAATACTGGCATAAGAATCTTACAAAAATAAAAAAGAATTTGGAAAGTAAAGGAATAAAGATAAATCAGCGAAGTAGATTTTGTTGTTTAGATGTAGGAACTGTTAAAAAAATTGGAAAAGAAAATCATATGAATTTAGATGTAGCTCATACAGGAGGCGGACATGCAGGAATTTATAATGTGTGTAAGAACAACGATGAATTCAAATTTAGAAGGGATATGATGTTGGCGGCAAGAGATCGAATACTTTCTGATGATACGTACAATTAGCCTCTTGACATAGGGGAAAGTATTTTCTATTATACTAGCAGATTAAAGGCTGGACATAGTTCCGGCCTTTTTTGTCAGCAACTGCCCGCGCGTTAGTGCCGGGCTTTTTTTATGGAGGAAATATGACAGTCAGTTCAGGATTAGGAATCATGTCGTATATCGGCAACGGTGCGACAAAAAATTTTGCGGTACCGTATAAGTTTTTTGATGAAGAGCTTGATGTTTACAAGAACAAGACATTTGAAAAGTTTGTGAAAAACGTTGATTATGTGATTATGGGCAGCGGCGAGGATGACGGCGGAAGTATTGAATTTGCAGCAGCTCCGGCGGAGGGTATGATTATAACAATTGTGCGCAGCGTCGTGCTTAACCAGCTGGTTCGGTTTATTGAGGGGGAGAATTTTCCTGCAGCCGATTATGAGTACAGCCTTGACCATATTGTGATGGCTTTGCAGGAATTGTATCAAAAAAATGCGCGTTGCCTGCAGATGCCGCCGGGCGAAGAGGATTTTGAACAGTTTATCAAGAAGTTTATCAAGCTAGACTACAGCGGGCAGGGAACCAGTTACTGGCAGGAAGAAAATTCCTATGACGCGGGAGAATTGGTTCGGTATCAGGGATATTGGTGGATAAGCCTTGGAAAAAGCAACAGCGGAAACGAACCGGCTGACGAATCGGAATATTGGGAGAAATTTGCCATTTATAAGTCATACAGCAGCGATGAGCTGGACGGGCTGTTGGAACAAAAAGCCAATGCAACGGATGTGTATACAAAGGCCGAAGTTGACGGGAAAATACCGGTTGTGCCGCCGGTTATCAAAGCGTCAGACGTTTCTTTCGGGAATTGGGCGGAAGACAGCTACCTTGAAGGATATAGTTACAGCGCAACGGCGACGCTGCCCGGCGTTACGGCAGGCATGATTCCGATTGTCGCGTTTAATCCGTCTGATGCGGAGAGCGGCAATTTAGCGCCGATTGCAACGGCATACGACAATACGGTTAAGATTTTTGCCAAGACGCAGCCGGAAGCAGCAATTGTGGCGGCAAGCGTTATTTGCCAGTGAGGTGAACCATGAAAGGGATAACAAATGCAGTCGTATATTCCGGTGGCGGAGGT
>ERZ779885.1301-NODE-1301-length-25621-cov-4.668114_pt1 | contig 25621 bp, 22 predicted proteins | sample MGYA00511554_ERZ779885 | MGnify/ENA primary metagenome ERZ779885 (study PRJEB29588, sample SAMEA2160998) | human gut metagenome | biome: human gut; feature: human-associated habitat; material: faeces | place: Denmark | collected 2008/2010 ... | reverse complement strand
TTAAAAGGAACATTAGAACAGTTTGCAAAAGAATTCTTCGGACCAGATACAAAAGTAAAATTCCGTCCACATCATTTCCCATTTACAGAGCCAAGTGCGGAAGTAGACGTGACATGTTTCAAATGTGGTGGAAAAGGATGCCGTATGTGTAAAGGAAGCGGATGGATCGAGATCTTAGGATGTGGAATGGTTCACCCACACGTGCTTGAAATGTGCGGAATCGACCCAGAAGTATATTCAGGATTTGCATTTGGAATCGGTTTAGAGCGTGTCGCATTATTAAAATACGAGATCGACGATATGCGTCTGTTATACGAAAACGATAAGAGATTCTTATCACAGTTCTAAGAGAAACGATAAGAATATTTCGAATAGAGAAGATAGAATAAAGGAGAATAAAAGTAATGGATACACCAATTTCATGGATCAAAGCTTATGTGCCTGATCTTGATTGCACACCACAGGAATATGCAGATAAAATGACATTATCTGGTTCCAACATGGAAAGTGTCACATATTTAGATAAAAACTTAGAAAAGATCGTAGTCGGAAAGATCGAGAAGATCGAAAAACATCCAGACGCAGACAAACTGATCATCTGTCAGGTGAATGTTGGAGATGAAACAGTTCAGATCGTAACAGGAGCACCAAACGTATCAGAAGGAGACTTAGTACCAGTTGTCTTAGACGGTGGACGAGTTGCCGGAGGACATGACGGTGGAAAGAACCCAGAAGACGGAATTAAGATCAAAAAAGGAAAACTTCGTGGAGTAGAATCTTTTGGTATGATGTGTTCTATTGAAGAACTTGGAAGTTCCAGAGACATGTACCCAGAAGCACCGGAATATGGAATCTACATTTTCAATAAAGACGTAAAACCAGGAGATGATGCAGTTGAAGCTTTAGGACTTCGCGATGCAGTTGTCGAATTCGAGATCACATCAAACCGTGTAGACTGCTTCAGCATGATCGGTATGGCAAGAGAAGCAGCCGCTACATTTAAGAAAGACTTCTTCCCACCAGTTGTCACAAAGACTGGAAATGATGAAGATGTCAATGATTATATCAAAGTAAGAGTCGAAGACGAGGATCTTTGCCCAAGATACACAGCAAGAGTTGTAAAAAATATCAAATTAGCACCATCACCAGAATGGATGCAGAGAAGATTAGCTGCGATGGGAATCCGTCCGATCAATAACCTGGTTGACATTACGAACTATGTGATGGAAGAATTCGGACAGCCAATGCATGCATACGATCTTGATACGATCGCAAACAAAGAGATCGTCGTACGCCGTGCAAAAGCGGGAGATAAATTCACTACATTAGATGGTGAAGAAAGAACAATGGATGAAAATGTCTTAATGATCTGCGATGGAGAAAAAGAAATCGGTATCGCAGGTATCATGGGTGGAGAAAACTCTATGATCACAGACGATGTTCAGACAATGTTATTCGAAGCAGCTTGCTTTGATGGAACCAATATCCGTAAATCAAGCAAGAAGATCGGACTTCGTACCGATGCATCCGGTAAATTTGAAAAGGGACTGGATCCGAATAATGCAGAGGATGCAATCAACCGTGCCTGCCAGCTGATCGAAGAAATGGGAGCCGGTGAAGTTGTCGGAGGAATGGTTGATGTATACAGCAAGAAAAAAGAACCTGTACGTGTACCATTTGATGCCGACAAGATCAATGCACTTCTCGGAACAAACATCCCGGAAGAAGATATGATCAAATATTTTGAAAAGATCGACCTGGAATATGATGCAGAAGCAAAAGAAGTGATCGCACCAACCTTCCGTCATGACTTATTCCGTATCGCCGATCTCGCGGAAGAAGTAGCAAGATTCTACGGATATGATAATATCCCGACTACACTGCCTACAGGTGAAGCTACCACTGGTAAGCTTTCTTTCAAGCTTCGTGTGGAAGAAGTAGCAAGAAATATTGCAGAATTCTGTGGATTCAGCCAGGGAATGACTTATTCATTTGAAAGCCCGAAAGTATTTGACAAGCTCCTCCTCGACAAGGATGATCCGATGCGTCAGGCAATCCAGATCATGAACCCGCTTGGAGAAGATTACAGTGTCATGCGTACAACATCTCTGAATGGTATGCTGACATCTCTTGCAACAAACTACAACAGAAGAAATAAAAATGTCCGTCTGTACGAGCTTGGAAATATTTATCTTCCAAAGGCACTTCCACTGACAGAACTGCCGGACGAAAGAATGCAGTTTACACTTGGAATGTACGGAGATGGAGACTTCTTCAGTATGAAAGGTGTTGTAGAAGAGTTCTTTGAAAAAGTCGGACTTCATAAGAAAGAAACTTATGATCCAAATGCAGGAAAGAACTTCCTTCATCCGGGACGTCAGGCAAACATCGTTTACGATGGAAAGGTTGTCGGATACATGGGTGAGGTTCATCCGGAAGTTGCTGATATCTATGGAATCGGTGAAAGAGCATACGTTGCTGTCATCGATATGCCACAGATCACAGAGCTTGCAACATTTGAAAGAAAATACGAAGGAATTGCAAAATACCCGGCAGTCAGCCGTGATATCAGTATGGTAATGCCAAAATCCATCCTGGTAGGACAGGTTGAAGAAGTGATCGAGAACAAGGGTGGCGCTTATCTGGAAAGCTATAAGCTGTTCGATATCTATGAAGGCGCTCAGATCAAGGCAGGCTTCAAGTCTGTTGCTTACTCTATCACATTCCGTGCAAAAGATAAGACTCTGGAAGAAGCTGACATTTCAGCTGCTATGAACCGTATCTTAAAGGCACTGGAGGAAATGGGTATCGAGCTTCGTAAGTAGGCGAAAAGAGGTCAAAAGAATGAAACGACAGGATTTTTATTTTGATTTACCGGAAGAGCTGATCGCGCAGGATCCGCTTGAAGACAGATCCAGTTCCAGACTGCTTGTTCTTGATAAAAAAACCGGTGCAACCAGTCATCACATTTTCCGTGAGATCAAAGATTATCTCAAACCAGGAGACTGCCTTGTGATCAATGATACCAAGGTTATCCCGGCAAGACTGATCGGTGAAAAAGAAGGAACCGGCGGAAAAGTCGAAGTTCTTCTTTTAAAACGAAAAGGAAATGATGTCTGGGAAACACTTGTAAAACCAGGAAAGAAGATGAAACCCGGAGCAAGAGTCAGCTTCGGGGACGGTCTTCTGAAAGGGGAAGTTCTGGAGGTTGTAGAGGAAGGAAACCGTCTGATCCATTTTGAATATGAAGGAATTTTTGAAGAGATTCTGGATCAGCTTGGACAGATGCCGCTTCCGCCTTACATCACCCACCAGCTGGAGGACAAGAATCGTTACCAGACCGTGTATGCAAAGCATTCCGGATCTGCGGCTGCTCCGACGGCAGGACTGCATTTTACACCGGAGCTTCTGGAAGAAATCAAAGCAGAAGGTGTGGAGATTGCGCATGTAACGCTTCATGTCGGACTTGGAACTTTCCGTCCGGTAAAAGCGGATGATATTCTGGATCACCATATGCATTCGGAATTTTACCGGATCGAGGCATCTGAGGCAGAAAAGATCAACCGTGCAAAAGAGAGCGGACACCGGGTGATCTGCGTCGGAACGACAAGCTGCCGGACCGTAGAATCTGCGGCTGATGAAAACGGAAAGTTAAAAGAGTGCAGTGGATGGACAGAGATTTTCATCTATCCGGGCTATAAATTCAAGGTACTGGACTGCCTGATCACGAACTTCCATTTACCGGAGTCAACGCTGATCATGCTGGTAAGTGCGCTTGCCGGAAGAGAGCATGTGCTTGCGGCATATGAAGAAGCAGTTAAAGAGAGATATCGATTCTTCAGCTTTGGGGATGCGATGTTTATAGAATAGACGCAGAATCTGACAAATGTGAGGTTATGTCAGGGAACAGGAAATCATAAGATATTAACCGGAGAACGGGATTGTTCAAGTCATGTACAACTTTGAAAAATCTTGTTCTCCGGTTTTTGTATAGACTGGAAACGATTGAGTTTAAAAATCTTATTGAATAAATGTTTATAGAGAATGCTGTTTTATCCGGCAGAGATAAACAGAACAGATTTGCCGATTCTGCAAAAATATAGTAAGATGGTGTAAGTGCCAAAAGCATGAATGGTATAGTAATGGAGCAATCCGGGCACATACTAAGACAAAAAGGCTATAAAAACAAGATTGCAAAAGGAGACAGAAGATGGACTACGCAGAATATATCAGAGAACGAAACGAAAAAAATAACTTTGCAAGACTGATTGACCTGAAATTAGATGAAGTGACGGAGCATGGTGCAATTGCAAGCATGCCAATTACAACAAAGCATTTGAATCCGTTCGGTGCGGTACACGGTGGATGTCTCTATACGATCGCAGATGTGGTTGCCGGAAGTGCAGCGAATGCACATGGAAAACCGGCGGTAACACTGGATTCGGATTTTCATTTTCTGCGCGCAGGGATTGGAACCACGAAGTTGGTCGGAATGTCAAAGGAACTGAAATGTGGGAAAAAAGTTCTGGTATATTATGTGGAGATCGCGGATCAGAATGAAAAGGTTCTGGCTGAAGGAACCTTTACTTATATGGTGATCGATAAGAAGCAGGATGAGCTTGGAAAATAAAGTCAGGTGGATATTCGTAATTTGTTTTGCTGTTTGATTTGGTTAAAAAGCGGACAGAAATGCATTGAGAATTGAGGAGTAGCAGAAAATGGGCATATTTGAGGAGGCAGCAATTTTCCGGGGCGTCACGAAGGAGGACGCCAGACAGATGCTGAACTGTCTGAATCCGGTAGAAAAGACTTATAAAAAAGATGAAATCATTTACCATGCCGGGGATGAGGTTACTTCGATGGGCGTGGTTCTTTCCGGCAGCGTGTTCATTGAGAATGATGATATCTGGGGGAATCACAGCATTCTGGACCGGGCTGGAAGAGGTGAGATTTTTGCAGAAACATATGCAGCGATTCCGGGGCAGAAGCTGATGGTCAATGTAGTTGCGGCAGAAGAGGCAAGAATTTTGTTTCTTGATGTGGGAAGGATACTGAAAGTCTGTTCCAATTCGTGTGTGTTTCATCATACGTTAATTGAAAATCTGCTGAAGCTTTCCGCAGAGAAGAATCTCCGTCTGTCGAAACGGATTTTTCATATTTCATCAAAATCGATCCGGGGAAGACTGCTGTCGTATCTGTCTTATCAGGCTATGGAAAACGGGAAGAAAGAATTTGATATCCCGTTCAACCGGCAGCAGCTTGCAGATTATCTGAATGTAGACAGGTCCGCGATGTCAAATGAGCTTGGGAAGATGCAGAAAGATAGGCTGATCGAAGTAGACAGGAAACATTTCCGCATTCTTGACGAAACGGAAATATAAATGGATAAATAATGGAAATAAAACGGATACAGCAGTGAGAAACTGTATGTGGGTTAGGATAAAAGAAAACCATTGCAGGAGAGATGTGATTTCATCAGATCCTGTAATGGTTTTTGTATACGATGAGTCAAGTATGAATTTGTGGAATTTATCTTTCCAGTCCGTGTATCCAGTCTGACTTTAGGAAATAAATCAGAAAAGCAATGGAACTGAGCGCCCAGGTCATCGGGTAAGCCCAGAAGATCATCTGAATGGACGGGATGAATTTTAAAATGATCACGATATAGGAAACGCGGATCAGACACCAGCATACCAGCATAACATACATCGGGACTGTGGATTTACCGGCTCCGCGCATGATTCCTGCCATACAGTGTGAAAAAGCAAGCAGGAAGTAGAAAAAGGTATCCGTATGAGCCTGCATGGCTCCGTAGCGGATAACCTCTGCGGTGGAACTGAAAGCAGATAGAAGCTGTGGAGCGGTAAAATGCACGCAGATACCGATCAGCTCAGAGATCGTAAGGGAACAGATCACACCGAATACAGCGCCCTTTTTAGCACGCTCATATTCTTTTGCTCCCAGATTCTGACTGATAAAAGTAGTAAGTGCCAGTGCAAAACAGGTGATCGGAAGGAACCCAAATCCCTGGATTTTCATATAAGAACCACATCCGGCAACCGCCATTTCCCCAAACTGGTTGATATTTGCCTGGACGAATACATTTGCCAGGGAAATAATCGAGTTCTGGAGTCCTGCTGGCAGACCATAAGAAATAATCTGGCGGAGCATATAGGAATCCAGATTGATCCGGTTCAGATGAAGCCGAAACTCCTCCGGACTGCGAAGCAGCTGTACCATACAGAGAATAGCACTTAAAAACTGTGAAATGACAGTTGCAAAAGCGGCAGCACCTACACCAAATCCAAGACCTGCGATCAGTACAAGGTCAAGAATGATATTCGTTACCGAAGAAACGATTAAGTAGATCAGAGGATGGGTACTGTCACCGACGGACTGCAGAATGCCGACAAAGAAGTTGTACATGACAAAGGCAAGTGAGCCGGTAAAGTAGATCCGGAAATAAGTAATCGAGTTTGGAAGTACCGCCTCCGGTGTTCCCATAAGTACCAGGATCTGTGGTGCGGCAATGATACCGACAATGGTAAGGATCACGCCGCAGATCAGTCCGAAACCAACGGTTGTATGGATGGATTTCTGTAGATTCGCAATGTCTCTGGCACCGTAATATTTGGCAACGATGACACCGGATCCGATGGCGATTCCATTAAAAAGACCGACCATAAGAAAGATCAGATTACCGGAAGAGCTGACAGCGGCAAGCGCAGAGCTTCCAAGAAAATTTCCAACGATCAGAGAGTCGGCGGTGTTATATAGCTGCTGAAAAAGGTTTCCCCAGAAAAGCGGAATCGCAAAAGCAACGATACGCTTCCAGATGGAGCCTTCGGTCATCAGTTTGGCTGAAGATTTTGACATAGAATATTTCCCTCGTTTCTTAAGTCATTACTTTTAAGTATAAGGTGCGGCAGAGGGAAAGTCAATGAAAATGAGGTTCGGTAAAAATGCATGTTATCCTTCATGAAAACGCGAAAGAAACTGTTTTGTTCTCTCTTCACTTGGATTTTCAAACACCTGACGCGGATCACCCTGTTCAACGATGCGTCCGTCGTCCATAAAGATCACATGATCGGCAACGTCGCGTGCAAATGCCATCTCATGGGTTACAATGATCATCGTCGTATTCTGGTCGGCAAGCTCGCGGATAACTTTTAATACTTCTCCGGTCAGTTCCGGATCCAGTGCAGAAGTCGGCTCATCAAAACAGAGGATGTCCGGTTGCAGGGCAAGTGCCCTTGCAATAGCAACTCGCTGGCATTGTCCGCCGGAAAGCTGATGCGGATAATTGTCCATCCGGTTATCCAACCCCATCTGTGTCAGAAGAACCTTTGCCTGTACCTCGATGGCGGTCAGGATTTCACGTTTTCTTTCTTTAAAATCCGGCTGCTCTGCGGCGAGAAGTTTTTTGGCAAGCATTACATTTTCCAGAGCGGTATACTGCGGAAACAGATTAAAGTTCTGGAACACCAGACCAAAATGCAGTCGTTTTTTACGGATCACGGATTCCTGAGTGGTTGCCGGGACAGAGGCATCAAAAAGTGTTTCGCCATTTACCCGGATAATTCCGTTATCCGGATGTTCCAGAAAGTTCAGGCAACGGAGAAGCGTTGTCTTTCCACTTCCGGAAGATCCGATGATGGAAACAGCCTGTCCTTTTTCCAGGTTAAATCCAACGTCTTTTAAGACAGGAGTCTTATTAAAAGATTTACTGATATGTTCTACTTCTAAGATTGGCATAAATATGAATTCTCCTTATCTGAAATATTCCAGTTTCTTTTCAAGGCGTCCGAGAAGAACGGTCAGGATACCATTGAAAATAAGATAATAAACAGCGGTAAAGAACAGCGGCCAGATAGCACCGGAGATGCCATGTGAGCCTTTCATAAATGCCTGTCCTGCCCAGATGATCTCCTGCAGCGCGATAATACGTGCAAGAGAAGTATCTTTTACCAGGGTGATGATTTCATTTGACATCGGTGGTACAATGCGTTTGATCATCTGAAGGAGTGTGATCTTGAAAAAGATCTGATGCTTTGTCATGCCAAGTACAAGACCGGCTTCTTTCTGACCTTCCGGAACACCCTGGATTCCACCGCGGTAGATTTCTGAAAAATAACAGGCGTAATTGATGATAAAAGATACGGCTGCTGCAAGGAAACGCCCTGCTTCACCACCACCCCAGATCGGGTTATGTAAGACCAGCCCGGGGAAATAGTAGATGATCAGAAGCTGGATCATCAGCGGGGTACCACGGATCACCCAGACGGTCAGTCTCGCAAGTCAGCTAAGAGGCTTGAAATGAGACATGGAACCAAAGGCAATGACCAGTCCGAGAGGAAGGGCACCGACCAGCGTCACAATAAATAATTTTAAAGTTTGTAAAAAGCCGACATTTAGTGCGGACACTACGACCGGCATTTGTTTCATAATCAGATCCATAAAAAGTTCCTGCCTTAAATATTATTTCTGCTCAATGATGGCATCCTGAACCCCATAGGTTTCAGCGCATTTCTTCATAGAACCATCATTGTAGCTTGTCTTGAAGAATTCGTTCAGTTTGTCTGCAAGGTCGGAACCTTTGCGGAATCCAACACCATATTTTTCGGTAGTAAGCTCAACGGTATGAGTCAGATTTTCGTATCCGGTACCTTTTCCGACCATGGCACCGGCCATCAGAAGGTCGATGACTGCAGCATCAGAGGTTCCGGCTGCAACTTCCATCAGGGCATCTGCCTGTGAAGAAACGGCAGTGTAGTCATATCCTTCTCCGCTTACAGCTTTTTCTCCGGCACTTCCGGATTCAACTGCAAAAGAAAGATCCTTAAGACTGTCTTTGTCCTGATATTTGTCTGCTTTATCAGAAGGAACGACCACTACCTGCGCATTGTTACAGTAAGCGGATGTGCATGCCATTGCGCTGGTTACTTCATCAGTAAGTGTCATACCGTTCCATACACAGTCGATTGTTTTTCCGTCAAGTTCCATAACTTTATTGTCCCAGTCAATTTCTACAAATTCGGCATCTACGCCAAGACTTTTTGCAAATGATTTTGCCATGTCGGCGTCAAAACCAATCCATTCATCCTTATCGTTTTTGTAATCCATTGGCTCAAAATCTGTGATTCCGACTACAAGAGTTCCTTTATCCTGAATATATTCTATATCACTTTCGGATGAGCTTTTTGAGTTGTCGGATTTTTTTGTGTCAGAGGAAGAACCTCCGCATGCTGCAAGGGATAATACCATTGCTGAAGTAAGTGCAAGTGCTGTTATTTTTTTCATAATAATCTCTCCTCATATACTTTCAAAAAATGTCACGTCACTATATTATCAATCTACCACACTAAAGTCAACCAAAACTTGCTATTTACTTTCTTTTTTGATAAAGATACAATAAGAAATACAGGAATTACTGTAGAAAGAGTAGAACAGAGGAATATAAATATATGGAAACAAATGAGATTATTGTTCACCATGCGACGGAGAATAACCTGAAAAATGTATCTATCCGGATACCAAAGCATCAGATCACAGTATTTACCGGAGTATCAGGTTCCGGGAAATCTTCGCTGGTTCTGGATACTCTTGCGGCGCAGTCGCGCAGGGAATTAAACGATACTTTTCCAAGCTTTGTACAGCAGTATCTTCCAAAATACGGAAGACCGCATGTGGAACGGATCGAGAATCTTCCGGCAGCAATTGTGATCAATCAGAAAAAGCCGGCTCCGAATCAGCGGTCGACGGTTGGAACTTATACGGATACCTATACCCTTCTGAGGCTTTTATTTTCCAGAGTGGGACAGCCTTTTGTCGGTTATTCGGACAGCTTTTCATTCAATCATCCACAGGGATGCTGCCTGCGGTGTAACGGACTTGGGGAAGTGACAGATCTGGATGTACACAAGCTGGTAGATTTTGATAAATGTCTGAATGATGCCGGAGTGATCCATTATGTGGCATTTGAGCCGGGGCAGTGGAGATGGATCCGTTATGCAAACAGCGGCTTGTTTGATCTGGATAAGAAGATTAAAGACTATTCCGAAGAAGAACTGGAACTGTTTTTGTATTCACCGCAGATACGTCTTAAGAATCCACCGGAAGGATGGCCGAAAACTGCGAAATACGAAGGTCTTGTGCATCGGATGTACCGCAGTGTCCTAAATTCGGAAGAAGGAAAACTTCACAGGGAGTTATTGGATCCGATCACCAGTCATGGAGTTTGTCCGGAGTGTAATGGGGCAAGATTGAATCAGAAGGTGTTGTCCTGCAAAATTGACGGGAAAAATATTGCAGATGTAATAAAACTTCCATTATCCGAGCTGCGTGCGTGGATTGACCAAATAGAAGATCCGCTTGCAAAAGATATTCAGGATACACTGCATACCAAACTGTCTGCACTTATAGATATCGGACTGGGATATCTGTCTCTGGACAGAGGGTTATCTACTTTATCTGGTGGAGAAATCCAGAGATGCAAGATTGCAAAATGTCTGAATTCCTCGCTTTCTGATTTGTTGTATATTCTGGATGAACCGAGTGCAGGGCTTCATAATCATGATATTGAGCGGATGCGCCGTGCACTGGAAAAATTGAGAGATGGTGGAAATACGGTTGTTCTGGTGGAGCATCACCGGAAAATGATCGAGATGGCCGATCACATTGTGGAAATGGGTCCGGAACCGGGAATGGCCGGTGGAAGAGTTTTATTTGAAGGCAGTTATAAGGAACTTTTAAAGAGTGATACGCCGACCGGAGAAGAGATGCGGCTTACTACTTCTCTAAAAGCAAAGGCAAGGGAAGCGAAAGGAATATGGCGGATGGAGCATATCCATCTTCACAATCTGAAGGACATTACCATCGAATTTCCAATAGGAAATCTGGTTGTGATCGCTGGTGTTGCCGGATCCGGAAAAAGTTCTCTGATGGAAAGCTTTTACCGCAGTATGGGAGAGGATGTGGTGTTTGTAAGCCAGCGCGCTGCAGGTGCAAGTCTCAGATCCACTCCGGCGACCTATCTGGGAGTCGCAGATGAAATCCGGAAAATATTTGCAAAGCGGTGCGGTCAGAAGGCATCTTTGTTTTCTTTTAACGGCGCAGGAAAGTGTCCGGCATGTAAGGGAAAAGGAGTGATCGTATCGGATATGGCATTTATGGATGACATCGAGACGACCTGTGATGTGTGTAAAGGACTTCGGTATTCAAAAGAAGTTTTGCAATACGAAGTAGATGGAAAGAATATTGCGGAAGTGATGGATTTGACTGTTGCACAGGCAGGGGAATTCTTCAGGGGAACAAAGATCAGCGAAGCGCTGGAGCCTCTGGAAAAAGTAGGACTTTCTTATCTGCACCTGAATCAGGCACTTTCTACTTTATCCGGCGGAGAGTTGCAGCGAATGAAGTTTGCTTCCTATCTCGGAAGTAAAGACCGTATTTTCATTCTTGATGAGCCGACAAACGGATTGCATATCAAGAATGTCCGGAGTCTGTTAAAGCTTCTGAACCAGATGGTGGATGAAGGGAATTCCATTTTTGTTATTGAACATAACATAGAATTTATCAAATCCGCTGATTATGTGGTAGAATTAGGACCAGAAGGAGGAGATGCCGGAGGAAGACTGCTGTTTGCCGGTACACCGTCTGAGATGAAAAAGAGTGAGAAATCTGTCACGGCAGAATATTTATGATGATACCAGATTGCTCCATTTCCATTGCTACGCAATCCCCCTATTTATAATTATGAAAGATTTACAGAAACAGAAATATTTACCAAAAAGATAGAAGAAAAGGAGACAAACGTTATGAAACTAATGATTGCATCAGATATTCACGGATCCGCATATTATTGTCTGGAAATGCTGGATGCGATGAAAAAAGAATGTCCGGACAGACTGTTACTTCTGGGCGACATCCTGTATCATGGACCAAGAAATGATCTTCCGCTGGAATACGAACCCAAAAAGGTAATCAAAATGTTAAATGAAGTCAAAGAGAAATTATTCTGTGTACGCGGAAACTGTGACACAGAGGTAGACCAGATGGTACTGGATTTTCCGATCATGGCAGATTATGCAGTGATCCCGTGCGGCAACAGGATCATTTACGCCACCCACGGACACCATCATAACATCATGACCCCAATCCCAATGCAGCCAGGCGATATTCTCCTACACGGTCACACCCACGTACCGGCCTGGGAATCATTCGGAAACGAGAACCTCTACTTAAATCCAGGCTCCGTTTCCATCCCAAAAGAAAACAGCGCCCACAGCTACATGATCCTGGAAGACGGTCTCGCCAAATGGAAAAACCTATACGGCGAAGTTTACCACGAACTGATGCTGTAGTTATTTTACTAAAGAACAAGAAAGTATAGAACTTCATTAACAAATGAAAACATACACTCCCTGAAAAAGTGGAAAGCTTTTATCTTTGCGAAGAAGAGCCAGGACCTAAAAAATATTGAACAAAATAAAGCCCCATAAATTGTCGACATTCGCCAATGTACATCCGACAATTTATGTAATAAAATGAAACTAAGAAAAGCAAAGGAGAACCTAACAATATGAGAGCTTACGAAAGATTTTTAAACTACGTTCCGGTATGGACAACCAGTGATGAGACAAGCGATACTGTCCCGTCAGCAGACAGAGAGCTGGTACTGGCAAGAATGCTTGTAGAAGAGATGAAAGGTCTTGGAATCGCAGATGCAAGAGTGGACGACAAAGGATATGTATATGGACACATCCCTGCAACTCCTGGATGCGAAGACAAGCCGTCGCTTGGTCTGGTTGCGCATATGGACACTGTGGCAGATGCATCAGGGGAAAATATAAAGCCACAGATCATTGAGAATTATGACGGGAAGGACGTTGTCCTGAAAGGTTCCGGAGATATTCTGAAAGTAGATGAGTTCCCGTACCTTGCAGAATTAAAGGGCAGAACTCTGATTACAACTGATGGAACCACACTTCTTGGGGCAGATGACAAGGCGGGAATCGCAGAGATTCTTACCGTGGCAGAAGAGATCATCAAAGAAGGACTTCCGCATGGAAAGATCTGCATCGGATTTACACCGGATGAAGAGATTGCAAGAGGAGCAAAGCATTTTGATGTGGAAGGTTTTGGTGCTGACTATGCTTACACTTTGGACGGTGATGAGGAAGGCGAGATTCAGTTCGAGAATTTCAATGCATCGACTGCATTTATCACCATTCACGGTGTCAGCGTACATACGGGATCAGCAAAAGACGTGATGGTTAATTCACAGACCATTGCAACCGAGATCCACCAGATGCTTCCGGTAAATGAAAGACCGGAGACAACCGAAGGATATGAAGGATTCTATCATCTGGTCAGCGTGCAGGGAAATGTGACAACGACTGAGATGAAATACTTTATCCGTGATTTTGATCGCAAATCTTTTGACGCAAGAGCACAGAAACTTCGTGATATCGCAGAAGAGATGAATAAAAAGTACGGCGAAGGAAAAGTGGAAGTTGAGATTGTAGAATCCTATTACAACATGCGCGAAAAGATTGAACCGTGCATGCAGCTGATCGATTACGCAAAAGCAGCGATTGAGCATGCAGGTATTACACCAATCGTGTCACCGGTCCGTGGGGGAACAGACGGTGCAAGACTCAGCTTCAAAGGACTTCCGTGTCCGAATCTTGGAACGGGCGGACATGCATTCCATGGCGTATTTGAGCATATCACGGTAGAAGGAATGGATAAAGCAGTCCTTATTGTAAAAGACATCATTAGACAGTTTGCAGAATAAAGGGGAATTTAATAGAATTAAAGGAAATGTATGAAAATACGAGAGAGGTAAAATTATGTCTGATAATAAGAAAATCACGGTGATGACGCTGGCATTTATGGCATTTTCAACAGTATGGGGATTTGGAAATGTATTGAACGGATTCATTTATTTTAACGGAATTCAGGTAATACTAAGCTGGGTTATGATGTTTGTGCTGTATTTTATTCCGTATTCACTGATGGTTGGGGAACTGGGATCGGCTTTTAAAAACAGCGGTGGCGGTGTAAACTCATGGGTTTACGATACAATAGGTCCGAAGGTAGCCTATTATGCAGGCTGGACCTACTGGGCATGCCATATTACGTACATTGCCAGCAAAGGAAGCGGAAGCCTGAAAGCCCTCAGCTGGGCAGTATTCCGTAACGCAGAGACTTATGATACATTCCCGACGATTGGCGTACAGATGGCAACACTGGGGGTATTCCTGATCGGATGTTTTATTGCGAGTAAAGGAATGAATCCGCTGAAAAAGCTGCTTTCTCTTGCCGGGACCAGTATGTTTGTAATGTCGATTTTATATATTATCATGATGCTTGCAGCACCGGCGATCAATCCGGGCGCAGACTATGTAACGATTGATTTCAGCCTGAAGAATCTGATTCCGAACTTTAATATCGGATATTTTTCATCGCTTTCAATCCTTGTATTTGCAGTCGGAGGATGTGAAAAAATTTCGCCTTATGTAAATAAAGTAGAAAATCCAAGCAAAGGCTTCCCGAAAGGAATCATTGCAATGACTGCTATGGTACTGGTATGCGCAATGCTGGGAACGATCGCGATGGGAAGAATGTTTGACCCGGTGGTAATTAACGCCAGTGAAGAATCTTTTAACTCTTATGCGGCAAATGGTTCTTATTGGGCATTCCAGAAACTGGGTGAGTACTATCACATTGGAGATACTTTCCTGATCATCTATGCACTCTGTAACCTGATCGGACAGTTTTCAATTCTGATCCTGAGTATCGATGCACCGCTGCGTATGCTTCTGGATAACGAAAAAACGGCACAGTATATTCCTTCGGGGCTTCGTAAAAAGAATAAATATGGTGCGTATTCCAATGGTATTAAACTGATTTTGGTGCTTGCAGGGGCAATCATCGTAGTGCAGACCTTCCTTCCGGGAGCAGCAGCGGTTCTCCAGCAGCTTACCAGGCTGAATTCCGTATGTATGCCGCTTCGTTATATCTGGGTATTTGTGGCGTACATTGCGCTTCGTAAGGCATATGACCGGATTCCGGCAGAATACCGTTTTGTGAAAAATCAGAAGATCGCATACTTTTTCGGAGGATGGTGTTTTTTTGTGACACTGATCTGTTGTATAATGGGAATGTATAACAAAGATCCATTTACCTTTGCAATGAATGTGATCACACCGGTAGTGCTGACTGCACTTGGAATTATCATGCCGAAGCTTGCCGAACGTGAACGTGCAAAAGAATCTGGAAAATAAAGGGCTGAAATGCTAGGAGGAACATTATGGATAACCAGACAATTAAAGAACTTACATCATTTATAAAGAACTCGCCGACTGCTTTCCATGCAGTAAAATCAATCCGGGATATTCTTACAAAAGAAGGATTTCAGGAGCTGAAAGAGTCGGAAAAATGGAAAATAGAAAAAGGCGGAAAATATTATGTAACTCGTAACCATTCCAGCATTCTTGCATTTAAAGTCGGAAACCAACTGGATGAGTACAGCTTTCATGTAACTGCGTCCCACAGTGACTCACCGACCTTTAAGATCAAAGAGAATGCAGAGATAGAGGTGAAGAAAAAATACACCGTTCTGAATACAGAAGGCTATGGCGGAATGATCTGCTCTACCTGGTTTGACCGTCCGTTATCGGTAGCAGGGCGCGTAATTGTAAAGACGGACAGTGGAATGGAGACCAGATTGGTCAAGGTAGAAAGAGATCTTCTGATGATTCCAAGCCTTGCAATCCATATGGACCGCGCAGTCAATGAAGGCCGTGCGATCAACAAACAGGTAGACATGCTTCCGGTTTTTGCCGGATCGGCAAAAGAACCAGGTGAGATGAAAAAACTGATCGCAGAAGAGCTTGGCGTAGAAGAAGAGAAGATTTATGGTATGGATCTGTTCCTGTATAACCGGATGGAGCCATCTGTATGGGGAAGAGAGAAGGAATTCTTATCCTGCCCACAGCTGGATGATCTGCAGTGTGCGTTTGCGTCACTGAATGGTTTCCTTGCAGGAGAAAATGCAAAAAATATCAATGTATTTGCCTGCTTTGACAATGAAGAGGTTGGATCAGGAACCAAGCAGGGAGCAGCATCGACACTGTTGTCGGATGTGCTTTGTCGGATCAACAAGGCACTGGGAAAAGATGAGGAAGATTTCTATCGTGCAGTTGCCGGAAGTTTTATGCTGAGCTGTGATAATGCACATGCAGTACACCCGAATTATCAGCAGAAGACGGATGTAAATAACTGTAACTATATGAACGAAGGAATCGTGATCAAATCTCATGCCGGTCAGAAATATACCAGTGATGCAGTAAGTATTGCGATTTTCAAGGCAATCTGTGAAAAGGCAGGTGTACCGGTGCAGTTTTTTGCCAACCGTTCGGATGCGGCAGGTGGAAGTACACTGGGAAATATTGCAATGGCGCAGGTATCCATGAATACCGTGGATATCGGACTTCCGCAGCTCGCAATGCATTCGGCTTATGAGACTTCCGGTGTAAAGGATACCGGTTATCTGATCGAGGCATCCAAAGAATTTTACAGCTGTCATATCAAGGCAGCAGGCGATGGTGTGTTTGAAATTGCATAAAGAAATATTTGCAGGGAGTTCCGGAAGAACTCTCTGCAAGTTTTTCCGAATCTTGAAGAAGGTGTATTTCGAGGAACGATAGAAAAATAAAATTCAGAGTGCATTCTAATTTTTTTATAGACAGGAAAGAAACTGTCCTGTTATAATAATTATGGTGTCAGATCACCGAAATGGCAGAGAATGAGTAACAAGGTTGGGTAAAAGGAATGGCAGAATTAATATATCGAACACTAAGAGAAAATATTGCAGATATTATCCGGAAGAGGATTATTTACCAGGAGCTGGAGCCGGGACAGAAGATTGTGGAACAGGATCTGGCAAAGGAATTTAAGACAAGCAGGGCTCCGATTCGTGAGGCACTTAGACAGCTGGAAAATGAAGGACTTATAGAATATGTAAGAAATGCAGGATGTTCTGTAAAAGAAATTACACTGGAAGAATCATTTGAAATTTACCTTATGCGGGCGAATTACGAAACCATGGCAGTGAAGCTGATGGGCGGAAACGTTCCGGAGGATACCATTTGCCGGATGGAAGAAGTGCTGGAAAAAATGAAAAAACTGGATGAAGAGCAGTTTGACCAGGTTTTTGTCTATGATAACCAGATGCATGGACTGCTTGTAGAGATGACTGGTATGATAAGGCTCTATAAAGCATGGAAAGAGCTGAATTATGGAAATATTGTTACGGGCTTCAGCCTGAGCACGGATAAAAAGCGTGTGGTAGAAAGACAGTATCCGATTCATAAAGAACTGGTGGATGCCTGCAGGGAAAAGAACAAGGAGAAAATCTGTCACGTTCTTTCCGATCATTACATGAGAACGATCCGAAGGCTTTTGAAAGAGCAGGGATTGTCGGAAGAGGATTCCGGATTTTCATTTGATTTTCTTGTCTAGGATACAGAGAGAGGTTACAGTCTTTAGATAGTAGTAAATGGATAAATATTAATAATGAAGAGATGTGGATAGTAATATTCCACATCTTTTTTTGTTGTGTTTTGTTGAATTATAACAAAAAAAGAGTGTAAGACATGAGCTGTATTGAAAAAGTGGTGAAGTTATGCTATATTACTTATAAAGAATGACGATTGTCGACAGTCGCCAAAACAGAAAGGAAATAAAAAGTAATGGGAAAAGCACAGACTAATGAAAAACATCCAAAAGGCTTTTATGCCTGTTGTATCACATTTATGTTTGAACGCCTGGCATTTTACGGAGCAAAGCCAATCTTGCTTCTATTCCTGATCACTGCAACTTTACAGGGTGGTCTTGGTATTGAGCGAACAGATGCGGCAGTCATGGCAGCGAATCTGACAGCGTACACCTATATGGCACCGCTGATCGGAGGAATTATCTCTGACAGATGGCTGGGAGCGAGATATGCGATCTCTCTGGGATATATTATCATGGCAATCGGATATCTGGTAGGCTGGAAGGCAACAGGTCCGGGAATGGTCAATCTGATGATCATTCTTGTATCGATTGGAACCGGTCTTTTCAAAGGAAACTTAAACGCTCTGATCGGAAGACAATATCAGAACAAAGAGCTTCTGGATGCTGCATTTTCCATTCAGTATTCTTATGTAAATGTTGGGGCTTTCGTAGGTTCACTGCTTACCGGATTTTTGTATCTCCACTTATTTAAAAAAGGCGATGTGCTTGGATTCCGTCAGTGCTTCTTTGTGGCATCGATTTGGTGCATCGTTGGTCTGGCATGGTTTGTACTGAACTGGAAAAACCTTCAGGGACAGGGTGTGAAACCATTCAAGTATCTTACGGATGAGAATGGAAATGTGATCGGGTCTAACGAAAAGAAAGAAGATGGGAAGAACGATAAGCAGCCGCTTACAAAATTGGAAAGAAACCGTATGATAGCGATCATTCTTGTATCGGCACTCTCTGTTATCTTCTGGCTGTTCTACTATCAGCAGGATCTTGCGCTTGTCATTTATATGACTGATTATGTGAAGATGAGTATTGGCTCTTTTGACATTCCGCCGTCATGGGTTACTACTACATGGAACGGACTTTTGTGTGTCGTTCTTGGTGGTGTGATGGCAGCCATCTGGAAGAAACTTGCCGAGCGTCCGCAGGGCGATATGAATATGTTTAAGAAAGTAGCACTTGGCTTCCTTTTTGTAGGACTTGCGTTTGGAGTAATGGTTGTTTGTGAACTGGTTCGCGGAGTTGGCGCAGATGCTTCTGTAAAAGCAAGCGTTTTCTGGCCATTCCTGTTTGTAACGGTTATTACAATCGGAGAGATGTGTTTCTCACCGCTGCGTAATGCATTTGTAAGTAAGTATGCGCCGAAGAAATATCTCTCACTTTTGATGGGGGTTATCGCAATTTCTACATTTGGCGCAAACAAGTTAAGCCCGTTTGTACAGGCATTTATTGAAAAATTTGATGTGTTCCCTGTATTTGTTGGAATCACAGTCATTATGTTAGTATTTACAGCACTTATCTTCCTGGCTAACAAGAAGCTGAACAGCCTTGTTGAAGGGAAAGAAGAAGCTTAAATGATTCTGCCAAAAAGAGAAAAAAGAAGTCCGGTGATCGAAGGAAAGATCACCGGATTTTCTTTTAACCGAGCATTTCGATAAATGCCCCGAGTCTTGTATTGATCTGTGCCTGGTCACCAGAAGAATAGTCTGTATTGATCGCAATATACGGAAGTCCTTTTTCTTTGGTGACAAAGGTGCGGATCGCATCGGACTCAATGGCAAAGGTATGACATGCCTGCAGAAGGACCTCAACGACACCATCTACCTTATATTCATCAATCTGGGCATCAAGCGCCTCGAGACGTCCCGGGTTCGGACTCATGACCGAACAGTTTACACGAAGATATTTTTCGGCGATTGCAGTGATTGGATCCTTTGTCTCATCAATCGGATCTTTTTTCTCACGTGGACCGCAACAGTTCTCAAAGCCGACAACATCTGCTCCGAGTTCTTCAATCTGGCGTACAATTTTGTCGATCACGCCGGTGGTCGGACATCCGGTAATGAGAACTCTCGGACGGGATGGTTTGCCTTTATATTCCTTTTCATAAAGCTCTTTAAGCTCAGCGGTACGGTGTTCCAGGTATTTGATTTTTTCTTCCAGATCAACCGTGAATTCGTTCGAGGAAATAACCGTATTGATCTCATAACCGGTAATCGGAGTCGGTTTTAAGCGTCCAATCTCAAAGAAGTCAAGGACGGCCTTGCGTTCCCGGTTGCGAAGATGGATTGCTTTGCGGATTTGCTCATCTGTGATCCTTATGTGATAGAAATCCTCCAGATCTTCTTTGACGCTGATTACCTCCTGTTTCCAGAATTCCAGCGCACCGCGGCCTGTTTTTCCTGGCGGAAGCTGCATAATATGGCAGTGCTTAAGCTCGGACATCAGTTCATACATTTTCTTTTTTCCATCGCAGGTTGTCTCTGCGAGCACCATGTCCGAAAAATAGAAGAATGGACAGCGGTCAGCGAGGGCGGCACCGTAGCTTGCCTTGATCAGAGGACAAAGGTTCTGTGGCAGTCTGGTCTCTGCAATCGGGATATTGTCATCTCCGATCCCGCAAAGTACAACTGCAGCTGCGTCTGCAGCTTCAATCAGTTCCCATGGGGTGTAGGTACAGAAAACTCCGACAATTCTGCGCCCGGACTCCTTCAGCTCTTTCATTTTCAGAAAAGCATTCTTTCTTGCTTCCGGATAGGTTTCAAAATCTTCCGGTAATTTTAAATTGGTCATTTTCAGATCTCCTTTTTTAGAAATGATAGTTTTATCATAAGTGTTTTTAAACGAGATGTATAATTGATATTTTTTATAAAAAAGGAAATTTAAAGATGTTTTCAATGGAAATTCTTAAGAATTCATGATGCCAGGAGGATAGCATTGTGATTGGATTCAAAATAAGGTATATTGAAAACAGGAACGTAAAGTAGAGCGAAAAGAAAAGGAGAACATTTATGGGGGCATTGATTCATATAGAAAATATGAAGAAAATCTACAATCCGGGTGAGAATGAAGTCCGTGCACTTGACGGGATCGATCTGGATATCGAAAAAGGAGACCTGGTTGCGATTGTGGGACATTCAGGCTCGGGAAAATCAACGCTGATGAATATGCTCGGCTGTCTGGATACACCGACTTCCGGCAAGTATGTTCTGGACGGGCAGGATGTGGCGAGTATGACAGATAATCAGCTTGCAGATGTGCGGAATAAAGAGATCGGTTTCATTTTCCAGGGATTCAACCTGATCAGTAATCTGGATGCAGTTGGAAACGTAGAGCTTCCGCTGGTATACCGCGGGGTGTCAAAAAATGAGAGAAAGCAACTTGCGATGGAAGCCCTGAAAAGTGTCGGTCTGGAAGACCGGATGAAGCATAAGCCGAATGAAATGTCCGGAGGACAGCAGCAGAGAGTTGCGGTGGCAAGAGCGGTTGCCGCAAAACCGCCGATCATTCTTGCCGATGAACCGACCGGCAATCTGGATACGAAATCAACACAGGAGATCATGGAAATCCTGAAAGAACTGCACAGGTCAGGCAGAACGGTTATTATCATCACACATGATGAAGAGATTGCCAGTCAGGCACACCGGGTGATCCGGATACTGGATGGCAGGATTGAAGAAGATTATTGTAACAGGTAATGCACAAAGTTAAAGTTCGTTTTGGATTTCAACTAATCTTTTAAAATGCAACATTTTCGTTTACCTTTCCAGGTAAATGCGGTAAAATAAAAGAAAAAGGGATCTGGCATCAAAAGCCAGATAAGACAGGAGGGTTTTTGTATGAAGATGATTATGGCGATCCTGCATAAGGATGATGAACTAGAGACGATAGAGGAACTGAATATTGCCGGATACATGGTAACAAAGCTGGCTACAACCGGTGGATTTCTGAAGAAAAAGAGCACCACGATCATGGTTGTAGTGGATGATGAGAAGGTAGCAGAGGCACTGAAGATCATCAAGAAGAATTCTGGCGAAAGAAAGACGATCACTTATGCAAACCCGGCATTGATCTCAGGACAGAGCAGCATGAGCGCAGCACCGTCCGTTCCGATCAATGTGCAGGTAGGCGGAAGTACGATTTTTGTACTGAACGTGGAGCAGATGGAGAAATACTAAAGTTTATGGAAATTGTAATCTTGAGTTTTACAGATGCAGGCTGTCAGATGGCCTGTAAAGTCAGAGAGAGTTTCATACAAAGCGGATACCGTGTCAAAGTGTATACTTTGACACGGTTTTGCAGATTATACGGATTTCATGCTTTTCCGGAAGATAAGAAAAGCTGGATAGGCAGCCTCTGGGGAGAGAAGGCTTTGTTTTTTATCGGGGCGGCAGGAATCGCAGTGCGGATGATCGCCCCTCATGTGAAAGACAAATTTACCGATTCGCCGGTTCTGGTGATGGATGAAAAAGGAAGCTATGTGATTCCGCTCCTGTCGGGACATGTGGGCGGAGCTGTAGAGCTTGCAAAGGAAATCGCGGAGAAAATAAATGCGCAGGCAGTACTTACTACAGCAACGGATGTAGAACAAAAGTTTGCAGTAGATGTATTTGCAAAAAGCAATGGTCTGGTACTGACAGACCGGAAAAAGGCAAAGGAGATTTCAGCTGTGGTTCTGGATGGGAATAAGATTGGACTTTACAGTGTATTTCCAGTAGAAGGAAAGTTTCCGGAGGAATTAAAGCTATGTGAAACAGAAGAGTTTCTCAGAAACTATCCATATGGAATCCGGATTGCAGGAAGAAGTGGTGAAAGGCGGGAAGAAGAGACGATTCTGGATCTTCCGCCGAAGAACCTGGTGCTGGGAATCGGATGTCGCAAAGGGATTTCCGAAGAAGAAATCCAAAGCGCGGTCAATGAGGCAAAAAAGATCCTTGGATTTACAGAAAAGGAAGTCATTGAGATCGACAGTATTGATTTGAAAAAAGAAGAAGAGGGATTACTTTCTTATGCGGCAAAGTGGAAGCTTCCATTTTACACGTTTTCAGCAGAAGAGTTGGGAAAAGTTAAATGTGTCAGCTCCCATTCGGAGTTTGTCAGGAAGGTCACGGGTGTGGACAATGTCTGTGAGCGGGCGGCGATCCTTGCAGCCGGAGAGGATGGCAGGCTTCTGATGCCGAAGCAGTGCATGAATCGGGTGACAATAGCAGTGGCAGAAAAGAAGGTAAGGATCAGAATATGAAGCGGATTTTAATATTTTCAGGGACAACAGAGGGAAGGCGGATTACGGAATTCCTGGATGGAAGAAATGTAAAAGTTTATGTCAGTGCCGCAACCGAATATGGAAAAGAATGTACCGGAGAGCATGAGAATGCGGAAGTCTTTTTTGGACGTATGGATCAGAAGCAGATGGCAGAGATGATAAAGGAAAAGCAGATCGATCTGGTGATCGATGCAACCCATCCATTTGCACAGCTTGTGACTGGGGAGATAAGGAGGGCCTGCGAAATCTCCGGTGTGCAGTATCTGCGTTGCCTGCGGGAGAAGATGGAAGCAGTGCCGGATGAAGCGGATCGGGTGATCTGGGCGCAGTCGGTTGAAGATGCGGTGGAATATCTGCAAAATACAGAAGGAAAGATCCTGATTACCACCGGAAGCAAGGAACTGATAAAATATACAAAGCTTACGGAGTATAAAGAGCGCTGCTTTGCGCGAGTCCTCTCTACGGAGCAGGCGGTTATGGAGTCGGTCGCGCTTGGCTTTGAAGGAAAGCATCTCATTGCAATGCAGGGACCATTTTCAAAGGAGATGAACGTGGCTACGATCCATCAGACAGGCGCAAAATATTTTGTGACCAAAGAATCGGGAAAAGCCGGAGGCTTTGGAGAAAAGGTACAGGCAGCAAAGGAAACAGGGGCAGTTCTTGTTGCGGTAGGAAGACCAAAAGAAACAGGGAGAACATTTTCAGAAGTCTGTAAATGGCTGGAAAAGAATCTGTAATAAAAGTTCAGAAAATAGTTATGGGGAGATAAAGTCAGAGATCAGAAAGGCAGATGGGGAAGATGAATCTGACAGATTTGCATTATGTAGTTGAAATCGATAAGAGTGGATCAATCTCAAAGGCGGCGAAGGAACTTTATGTGGCGCAGCCAAATCTTAGTAAAGCGATCAAGCATCTGGAGCGGGAATTTGGAATTTCTATCTTTGAGCGGTCGTCAAAGGGAGTTAAGGCGACAAGAGAAGGACAGAAATTTCTGGAGTATGCCAAAAGGATCATTTACGAAATAGAGGAAATGAAAAGGGACTGCAGTGATCTGGGGAAAGAAAATCTCTCATTTAAGATTACTGTTCCGAGGGCAAGTTACATTTCCAGTGCATTTGCAGAGTTTATCGGAATGCAGAGCAAGGAAACGGCGATCAAAGCAGAATTTCAGGAAAACAGTTCTATGCATGCCATTGAAAATGTGTTGCAGAACGGGTATTCCATGGGAATCATCCGGTATCTGTGCGAGAATGAACCTTATTTTCAGTCGCTTCTTGATCTGAAAGGGCTGGATGCAGAACTTCTGGCAGAGCTTCCGTATGTGATCTTAACTTCTGCGGATGGAGATCTTGCAAAGAGGGAGTTAAAGACAAGAGAAGAACTGGAAGATGGTGTGGAAATCCTGCATGGGGACTGGAAACTTCCGACCGGAGAATACACCGAGCTGAGTGAGAATGGAGAGTCGCTTCATCCACATAATAAAATTTATATTTTTGAAAGGGGAAGCCAGTTTGATATTTTGCGGGAAGTAAAAAACAGTTATATGTGGGTATCGCCAGTACCGGAAAAATTAAGGAAAAACTACAATCTGGTGCAGAAGCATGCCGGATTTTCCAGACAGATGATCCGGGATGTGCTGATCTACAAAAAGGGTTATCAGAAAAAATTGTACGAAAGAGAATTTATTGAGCATTTAAAAGAAACAATCCGTGAAATGATGTAAATGAGAGCAGAATGATATATCGGACCAAGATATATCCATTCTGCTCTTTTTGTGTATTTGATGAGCTGGGTACACATTTATCCATCTATTCACAAATACTAATACTTTTGATTCTTGTATTATTATATATTGGAAAATATATAGCTATCATATATGAAACGTATAAACGAAAACTATAGATATATGTTATAATGTCATAAAAATAATAGAATAATAAGAAGGAAATGTACAATATGACGAAGGAGGAAATGGAATGTTAGATGCATCTTATTATCAGAAAACGGATGAGATCATTGCCATGCATACAAGGGAGGAACGCTCATTGATACCGATCATTCAGGATATTCAGGAGGAATACCGTTATCTTCCACCGGAACTGCTTACCTATGTAGCAAAACAGATCGGGATTACAGAGGCAAAAGCGTACAGTGTGGCAAGCTTTTATGAGAATTTTTCATTTGAACCGAAAGGAAAGTATGTGATCAAGGTCTGTGACGGAACAGCCTGTCATGTGCGTAAATCCATTCCGATCCTGGAAGCGCTGTATAAAGAGCTGGGGTTAAATGAGCACAAGCATACATCAGACGATATGCTTTTTACAGTAGAGACTGTATCCTGTCTTGGAGCCTGTGGACTTGCACCTGCGATCACAGTTAATGATGAAGTACATCCGAAGATGTCACCGGAGAAGGTAATCAAACTTCTTGAAGAACTGAGAGGTGAAGAAAATGAAAATTGAAAACAGAACGGAATTGAAGGAATATCGTATTGAATGTCAGAAAAAACAATCGGCTGACTGCAGAGTACTGGTTTGCGGGGGAACCGGATGTCTGGCAAGTGGATCAGGCAAGATTTATGAAAAGTTAAAAGAACTGACAAAAGATCATACAGGGGTAGAAGTAAAGATCGGGGAAGAAATTGCACATACAAAGGTTATGAAGAGTGGATGTCATGGCTTCTGCGAGATGGGACCTCTGGTAAGAATTGAGCCATATAATTATTTACTCAAACTTCCCACATTAAAAAGTGGGTTCGCACCTTGAAAAATCAATACTTTA
>ERZ779885.1291-NODE-1291-length-25695-cov-5.557371_pt1 | contig 25695 bp, 15 predicted proteins | sample MGYA00511554_ERZ779885 | MGnify/ENA primary metagenome ERZ779885 (study PRJEB29588, sample SAMEA2160998) | human gut metagenome | biome: human gut; feature: human-associated habitat; material: faeces | place: Denmark | collected 2008/2010 ... | reverse complement strand
GCCGTTAAAGTGGCTGGCGGTGGCGTACATCGAGTTCATCCGCGGCACGCCTCTGATGGTGCAGCTGATGTTCATCTTCTACGGTCTTCCCATGATCGGCGTCAAAATCCCCGATATTTCGTGGATTCCGAACTTTTCGCGCTTTGCCGCCGGCATTGTTGCCATGAGCATGAACAGCTGCGCGTATGTCGCAGAGGTCATCCGCTCGGGCATTCAGGCGGTCGACTACGGCCAGACCGAGGCAGCGCGCAGCGTGGGATTCTCGTCCGGCGAGGCGATGCGCCTGGTTGTTCTGCCGCAGGCAATCAAGAATATCCTGCCCGCGCTCGGCAACGAGTTTGTCACCGTCATCAAGGAGTCTTCCATCGTCTCCGTCATCGGCATCGCGGACCTCATGTTCCGCACAAACGACGTCATTGCCCTGAGCTACAAGAGCCTCGAGTGCCTTGCCGTGGCGGCGCTTATCTACTTCGTTCTCACGTTCATCAGCAGCCGTCTGGTATCGCTTGCAGAAAGGAAGCTGTCGCATGGAAAATAAGCAGACTATGATCGAGGTGCAGAACCTCTGCAAGAGCTTCCACAAGCTGGAGGTTCTGAAGGATATCAGCACGACGTTCTACAAAAACGAGGTCGTCTCCATCATCGGACCCTCCGGCGGCGGCAAGTCGACGTTCCTGCGGTGCCTGAACCTGCTGGAAAAGCCGACCTCCGGACATATCGTCTTTGACGGCGTCGACATCTGCGACCGCCATCAGAACAAGAATATCGACCTGCACCGGCAGAAGATGGGCATGGTGTTCCAGCAGTTCAATCTGTTCAACAACATGAACGTCATGAAAAACCTCACGGTTGCCCCGATGCGCATCAAGAAGATGCCGAAGGAGCAGGCGGAGGAAAAGGCGGTGGAGCTTTTGCGCAAGGTCGGGCTTGCCGACCGAGCCGAGGCATATCCCAGCCAGCTGTCCGGTGGACAGAAGCAGAGAATCGCCATCGTACGTTCCCTCATGATGGACCCCGAGGTCATGCTCTTCGACGAGCCGACCAGCGCGCTCGACCCCGAGATGATCGGCGAGGTGCTCGACGTGATGAAGGCGCTTGCCGCCGACGGCATGACCATGATCGTCGTCACGCACGAGATGCGCTTTGCACGCGAGGTCGCGGCGCGGACCATCTTCCTTGCCGACGGCAAAATCGAGGAGGACAAGCCCTCGCACGAGCTGTTTGACAACCCCGAAAGCCCGCGTCTGGTCACGTTCCTGCAAAAGGTCCTTTGATTGCTCAAACTATGCGCCGCATCCGTCATTTTCTTTTGATGGATGCGGCTTTTTCGTTAAAATACTGTGAAAACAACACTTTCCCACTTGACGAAACATCTGATTTGTGTTATCTTATGCATGAAAAATGATATGGGCAGCAGACCGGAAAACGGTGCTGCCCGGGTCGGATGACAGTTCCGGGAGAGTCCGCAGGCGCGGCGCCGAAGGGGAATCGCAAAAGCTCTCAGGCAGAAGGACCGGAACTCGACGACACTCTGCAAAGTGCGAATGCTCGCACGCCGACGGTGCAACCGGAATCCCGGGAATCTCTCAGGCAGATTACAGAGGCGCAAAACTTCAATCGAAGTTTTGCGCCCTTTTCATGCCCATTTTCTGTAAACCGCGCGGAGGGCAGGCGAGACCTGCCGCCGCTTCGTAATATGACGTGGAGGAATCAATGATGGAAAAGAAAACCCCTTTGTACGAATCGCATGTCGCGCTGGGCGCGAAGATGGTAGAGTTCGGCGGCTTTTTAATGCCGGTGCAGTATCCGTCGGGCATTCTTGCCGAACATATGGCAGTGCGCGAAAAGGCAGGTCTTTTTGATGTGTCGCACATGGGAGAGCTGGTCTTCCATGGCGAGGACGCGCTGGAGAACATTCAGCACCTCGTCACGACCGATATTTCCAAAATGCTTGACGGCGACATGCGTTACGGCATGTTCTGCAACGACGAAGGCGGCGTGGTCGACGATCTGATTGTCTACCGCATGGCGCAGGACGATTACCTGATTGTCGTCAACGCCGGCAACCGCGACAAGGACGCGGCGTGGGTGGAAACGCACCTGTCCGGTCATCCCGGCTATCATGACGCGGGCAACGAGTTCGGGCAGATCGCGGTACAGGGTCCGGTGTCGAAGGAGATTCTGGTGAAGCTCTGCGACGAGGCGGAGCTTCCTGTCAAGTACTATTCGTTCACGAAGGCGGTTCTTACCTGGAACGGGCGCAGTGCGGAAACCTATGTCTCCCGCTCGGGCTACACCGGCTCGTTCGGCTACGAGATTCTCTGCAAGGCGGAAGACACCGTCTGGCTGTGGAACACGCTGCTGGAGGCTGGCAAGGAGTTTGGGCTCATTCCCTGCGGACTGGGCGCGCGCGATACGCTGCGTCTGGAGGCGGCAATGCCGCTCTACGGGCACGAGCTGACCGACGATATTACCCCCAAGATGGCAGGGCTTCCCTGCAAGCTCGACGGCAAGGATTTCATCGGTCATGACGCGCTGGTCAAGCGCGGCGCGCCGGAGGTCAAGCGCGTGGGGCTCAAGGGCGTCGGACGCGGTATCGTGCGCGAGCATTGCGACCTCTACGCCGCACCGGACGGCGAGAAGATCGGCTGGACCTCCTCTGGCACGTTCGCGCCGTATCTCGGCTGCTGCGTCGCGATGGGTTATGTGCCGGTCGAAGACGCCGAGATCGGTAAGCATGTCTATGCCGACGTGCGCGGTCGCAAGATCGAGATGGAGATCGTTCCGACCCCGTTCTATAAGCGCTGAGCTGGTGAATTCTGAGGATCTTGACGTGCTTTGTTGATATCCAACAAATCTTAACATTTGTTTTTGTTTATTTCGTATATTATCAATCTTGCATTTTTCCTTCCGGTGGCGTATACTGCGCGCAGAGTGAAAAAAGAAATGAAACAAAACATACATGGGAGGTTATGTTATGAAACTGCAGAACATTCACGAGGTAGAAGATTTCCGGAAGGTCATCCATCAGTGCAAGGACGACGTGTTCCTCAAGAGCCAGGAGGGCGATGTGTTTAACCTCAAGAGCGCCATGAGCGAGTATATCGCGCTCGGCAGATTGCTCAGCGAGCAGGGCGACAGCCTGGAGCTGTTTGCAAGCAACCACGAAGACGAGGGTTTGCTGCTGTCCTTCCTCGCAAAGCTCGACGAGGAAAACGAAGCTTCCAAATAAATCGGTATCCCTCTTTCCGGGCTGCGTCCAAACGGCGCAGTCCGGTTTTTCATCATCATGCAGAAAGCGCCCCGGATAAGTCCGGGGCGCTTTGCCGTTATTGTCAAGATAGTTCCTGACAAAATAGAGTACCATGTTAGAGTTGTACATAGTGGTTTCACCATAACATTCTTCCGCAAAGCAGTAGTTGTCATACCAGGGTTTCATTATTTCTATCAATTCGTCCACACTGTGGTTGAATGGACTGGTGGTAGAATAGTAAGTGAGCATTTGGCGCACTTCTTCTTCCGTGAAACCTATCATCTCGTTGAATTCCGGCGTGAGCGAGTAGTTGGTTCCGATGTTGAAACCGCTTGTGAGGTCGTCCATTGTCACGGGGCTTACACCGGTAATGAAACAACGCTCGATACTGGAATAAGTTCCAGCTTTAATTTTATTGAAGAAGGCGCGCAGATAACCTTCGCCATGTGTTTCGTCCGTATAGCGGTGCAGGCTTTCTATATCCGAGAGGATGGCATTGGTGAAATGGTCGTATTCGTCAATAAAAAGGTAAATACGTTGGTTGGTCTTATTACATTCTGTGAATAGGTATTCAAATTGTTCGACAGCTCCTTCTTTTTTGTCGAGTTCTTCCTTGATGCCTTTGGGGAGATAGTCGGCGTAAATATCACAGAAATAGTCGAACATTGTTTGGCAATGCGCATCCAGTCCTTTGCGATAGTTGTGTAGTTCGCCTACTATTCCGGAGAAGTTGAGGTATAGTACCAGATAGCTGTTCCGATCGCGCGTAGGGTGCTTTCCGATGTAAAGGTCGCCAAACAGGGCATCGAACTTATCCTTGGCAAGTATATCATAATAGTGCTGCAACATATTTACTGTGAGGCTTTTGCCGAAACGGCGCGGACGAATAAAGAAGAAAAACTTGTCCGCCTCTTCTATCATGGGTATAAACCGGGTTTTGTCTACATAATAACAGTCGTCGCGGCGGATTACTGCAAAGTTCATCATGCCGTATGGGATACGTTTCCTGTCCGGTGCTATATATTTTTCCATAACTTATACCTTATTTTAGGAACTTTCTTTGAACATAAACAAAGGTACGGGCTTTTTGTTACTTCTCCAAACAAACATTCCATAACTTCTCGCTATCTTTGCACTCTATTAAAAAACATCACCACCACTATGGAATTGAAGCATGGATATTACCATCTGATTGCGATACTTGTAGTTGCTATCTGGGGATTGACTTTCATATCAACCAAAGTATTGATTAATCACGGACTGACCCCTCAGGAGATATTCTTCTATCGTTTTCTTATTGCTTATCTGGGCATTTGGGTGATTTCTCCCAAACGTCTGTTTACGAGTAACTGGAAAGACGAACTTTGGTTGATGGCAGGAGGTTTCTTCGGTGGTTCACTCTATTTCTTTACAGAGAATACAGCTTTGGGAATTACGCAAGCATCCAATGTCGCTTTCATCATTTGCACAGCTCCCTTGCTTACTACCATTCTCTCCCTTCTCTTTTATAAGAGTGAAAAAGCCACCAAAGGTTTGATTTATGGTTCCATATTAGCTTTAATCGGGGTGGGACTGGTGGTCTTTAACGGTAGTTTTGTACTCAAATTATCTCCGGTAGGGGATTTGCTTACTTTGCTTGCCGCCCTGTCGTGGGCATTTTATAGTTTGGTGATAAAGAAAATGACAGGGCGTTACCCCACAGTATTTATCACCCGCAAAATATTCTTTTATGGAGTATTGACCATACTTCCCGCCTTTCTTCTTCATCCGCTGCAACCGGATTTCGATGTACTTTTAAAACCGGTTGTATTATCCAATCTCTTATTTCTGGCCGTCCTGGCATCCTTGGTTTGTTATGTCCTTTGGAATGTGGTATTGAAACAGTTGGGAACCGTTAGAGCCTCCAATTATATCTATCTCAATCCGTTGGTGACTATGGTAGCTTCGGTTATCATTCTCCACGAAAAAATCACGTGGATTACATTATTGGGAGCAGGTTGCATTATTTTTGGAGTCTATCAGGCAGAAAAGAAATAAGAAAGAATTTCTTCTTTGCATATAGAAGAAACTCTTTCTTATTTCAGTTTGAATGACAGATCTGTTTTATATCTTATTTAGCGAGTAATTGGAGAATTTTATTACTAACATCGCTGTTTTCCTGAACACCGCCAAAAAGCTTGGATTGTGGACCGTATGCAAACAGTGGAACCATGATTGGTGTATGTCCTTTAGATACAAACATTGCTTTCATTTTGCCTTCTTTTATGTTTCCGTCACGTAAAGCTAATGCTCCGGTTTCATGATCAGCTGAAATAATCACTAATGTATTTCCATCTTTTTCTGCAAATCTGATAGCAGCTTCTACCGCCTTGTCAAAGTCCAATACTTCACGGACAACTGTCGAATAATCATTGCTGTGCGCACTTTTATCTATTCGGGCACCTTCTACCATTAAGAAGAAACCGTTAGTACTCCTGCTCGAAAGATAGTCAATAGCCATTTGGGTGGTAGACGGAAGGAAATCTCCCCGGTTTTCGTTTACAGAAGCCGTTTTGCTCTTTGTGGGTAAATATCCCAGTTTTTTAGATTTCTTGATAGCTTTGTCATTCGGCTCTTCTATGATGGTAAACTCTTTTTTGATTTCCTTTTGAACGTTTGGTGCTTGTTTTTCAAATAGTTCATAACTACCGGCAGAAAAGAATGTCAGCTTACTGTTAGGAAGATCTGCCCAAATTTCTTTAGACATTCCACGTTCCGGTTGGTGAGCAAAGAAAGCAGCAGGAGTGGCTCCGTCGAGATTGTCAGTGGTTACGATTCCTGAAATGTAGCCATAGCCGGATAACTTCTCCGGTAAGTTTGGAATAACTTGGTTATTTTCATCCATTCCGAGCGCTCCGTTTTTAGTTTTTTTTCCGGTTGAGTAAGCAGTTCCGGAAGCAGCTGAATCTGTTGTAAACTTGTTGGCAGATTGCGTTCTGACGAAACCGCATGTTTTTAAATTAGTGATAGTAAGCTGTCCTTGATTGGCATACATTCCTGAACAGATATGTGCCAGTCCCATGCCGTCTCCTATCATTAAGATGACATTCTTCACCGGTTTATCGGTAGCATCCATGTCAAATGAAGGAACATACGAACTTTGTGGATTTTCGTTCTTAAAATCTCCTTTGACGATTTCTTGTGCTGATAGATTATAGCAAAAGAATAAGGAGAAAATAAATAAATGAGCTTTAAATTTTACATTCATGGCTAATATGTTTTTTAATTAGAAGTAAGTAATTCGGATATGTTGACTGTATCGTATGGCTTTTCTCCAAATGCGGTATAATATTCTAATTGCATCTGGTTGTTTTCTTTGTCAATAGAAAGGATGCCGTAGCCCGGTAAATCCATTTGTTTGAAAAAACGGATATGGGGAGTTTCTTTATCAATCCATTCCATACGCTGTTGTAGAGTAGAAGGTTGCCATTGTGGGTGTGCCGTTACAAATTCAGGACCATAGTCTGTAACTACATTTTTCGGAACCAGCATATTTTTATCTTTGATGACACTGTTGACGAGAATCTGGACGATAGGTCCCCAAGGAGTGTCCCGACAGACAACGGAGTATAGATGCAGATGTGCACAGAGCACGATTGCTTGTTGACTGGCAATGATTTGCAGCAATTGTTCCCTCTTGGCATTATCTTGTCGGAATACATGCCAGCATCTTTCGTTTACCGGAATCACAGGCTCGTGTAACATGACAAACTTGTAAGTAGCCTTCGAACCGGCTAGTGACTTTTCTAATTGTTGTAGCCCTTCCGGATTCCGATCCCATGGATCATAACACACAAATAATACATCATCAAGAATAGTAGTGTAATTGGCTGACTGTAAGGATGGATGTCCTGCCAACCTTGCCATATTGGGTAAGTATACTTTTTCAAAAGCTTCTTTAGCCCCTGGTCCTGTGATATCATGATTACCTTTAGTCATAATGAAAGGTACTTTCAGATTCATTTTGTTGACAGCTTTAAAGGCATTGTTAGCCATCTGTATTGCTTTTTGTGGAGAACCGGCCAATCCTTCTGACAAGTCCCCCATTTGCAGAACAGCTTTTATTGACGGCTGGTGTTTTTGAACTTTTCCGCTGATTATCCGGGAAAATTCCGGCCATGTATTTTTCGTGAATACTGAATATTCTTTGGTAACTTGGCGCAGATCATCCGGTTTGGTGGATAACCATTCCATATCGTGATCTTCCAATAAATCATAGTGTATATCTCCCAACAAGAGAAATGAAACTTCTTTTTCATTTTGCTCTTGGGAGTATGATTGCAGAGAAGTCAAAAGCGATAAAAGGACAAATAATATTTTATTCATATTCTGTTATTTATTCATTTCAAAAGAAGGGGGCACACTGTCTGCCGCCCAATTCTTATTGGGAGTGTTTCCCATTGTAAATTCCAGTTTGCCGCCATTCATCAGTTCTTTATGTTCGAACCAGGATTGGTTCCAATCTTTGCCATTTAATTTGGCTGATTGGATATATTTATTTGTCGGCGAATAGTTGTGCGCAATGACTTCGAATGATTTGCCGGCTCCTGTTTCAATAACTGCTCTTTCGAACATAGGAGTTCCGATGACATAAATAGGCAAACCAGGAGTAATAGGATAGAAACCTAGCATGGAGAAGACTACAAATGCTGACATTCCTCCGCCATCTTCGTCGCCCGGGAGTCCCATCAGGTCATTTCTAAACCATTCATCGAGCAATGTCCTTACTCTTTTTTGAGTTCTCCAGGGCTCTCCTATATAGTTGTACAGATAAGGAATGTGCATACTGGGTTCATTAGCCATTGAAAATTGACCTACATTACCCGTATGATCCGGTAATTGTGCATAAAATACATATTTGGCTTCGCCCAATGGGGTGTTATACATCGTTTCAAGATTATTTCTGAATGCTTCTTTCCCTCCCATCAGTTCAATTAAATCAGCAATATTATGGGGAACATCCCATCGGTATATCCAACCGTTATTCTCGCCGTATGCTTCACGAGCACCTAATCCGCCGGCAGTGGCATAATCAAAGGGTTCTATGAATTCGCCTTTTGCATTTTTGGGATGGAAGAATTTTGTTTCAGGATTGAAAATATTCCGATAGTTTTTACTCCCTTGTAGAAAGTAGTTATAGTCTTTCTCATACCCAAGTTGTTTGGCTATTTGTGCTAGGCACCATTCATCGTAAGACGTACCTAGAGTGACGGCTACCGGTTGACGTTTTTCAAATGGGTGTACTTCGTCAGCTGTTTCTTGTTCTCCCGGTGCCAATGCCGGTAAATATCCGTTTTCCCAATAGAATTTTGTGATTTCACCTCCCTTTATGCCTGACCACGGGGCTAACGTTTTTTCTGTAATACCAAGTTTGCAGGCTTCGTAAGCAGCTGATAAATCAAAGTTACGGATTCCTTTTATATATGAATCAATAACAGTGGCTACACCGTGATTGGAATTCATTCTACGACTGTCTCCCGTAACTTCAGGAAATGTAGGCATCCAGTTATGTTCCATTTGTTGTGCCATTCTGATAAAAGACTGAATCATGTCAGCTTCCATTTGTGGTTCGATGATAACACGTAAGGGGTGGACTGCTCTATACGTGTCCCAAATCCAATCGTCGGTATAAAATGGGACAGAATCTTTGTGGATACTATTGTCGAAAGCACTGTAATAGCGGTTGTCTTCCGAAAGGCAAATCATCCGTTCGTAAGTCCGGTAGAGGGAAGTATAGAATATTGCTTTTGCATTTTCGTCTATTCCTTCCACTTTGATTTTATTTAATGTTTGGTTCCAGATGTTTTTGGCAATGTTCATCTGGTTTTCTACATCATAATCTTTTATTTCCCGCTGTAGGTTGGCTTTTGCTTGCTTTTCATCAATGAAGGAAATGCCGTAGCGAACTTTGATTGTTTTTATATCTGTTGAATATAAGAAAGCGATACCCACGTTCTTGCCTTTTATGGCAGTGTGGCTGTGATTTATTTCTTCTTTGCTGACAGTCATCGTTTTTTCCGGCAGTGCGGAAGTCTCCATATAAACATATACTTTGGTTTGATGATCTATGTTCTGATAACCGGAAATGGTATTCTCCGTAGTTTTAAGCTCACCATTGGTAGTACTAAGTATTAAATATGGAGCATTGTTTTTCCGGAAACTTAGTTCATAGATTCCTGCCTGGTGGGAGGGAGCGAATTTAGTGGAAACCTCTTCTTCTTCAAAATAGGAAGAATAGGAATAGGGTTTTATCGCTTCATTATCATAACAATAGTAATATACCGGTTGTAATCCGCTCTCTGCTCCCTGATAGAAAGACAGGCTGAATGCAGACTTTCCCCGATGCGAGGTGACAATGACCGGTAAGCCTTTTATTTTATCAGAGGTGTAATCTGCTCTTTCCGGATAGATGCGGAGCATACTATTGGGAAGATGGACAGTTGGGTAAGTAGGAACTAACAAATGACTGATATTCCCCATATAGGGATTTACATAGTCAACCGGAGTTAACACTACCTCTTGCTTGTTCCTGCATCCATTGACGATTAAAATCATTAACAGTACTAACGGAATGAATTTTCTCTTGTACATAAACAGATTTTTTTATTTTTCGATGGTTTTAATTAGATTTGCTGTAAATATATAGTATTTTGATTAATGAAAACTTAATGTAACCTTAAAATCTATCTTCTACAAATATTTTTTTTGTAAAGTTTCGCCATTAAGAGAATATTAATCTAATATTAATCACCATAAAATATCTTTGGTTCATCTTTAATGCATTAATCAATACTGTATTCTTTAATTTAATAATTAAGTATTATGAAAAACTACTTCCTATTCTTATTCTTTTTAGTAATAAGTGTATCGGGTTATGCGCAAGGAAAGCGTATAACGGGTAAAGTGACAGATGCTGCGGATGGAATGCCTATCATAGGAGCTACGGTGGTAGCTGTTGATCCGGATGGTAAGACGAACGCTAAATCGGTAGGTACAATTACCGATATAAATGGTACGTTTACACTTAATGTGCCTAATGGATGTCAAGAATTGAAATTTTCGTATGTCGGAATGGAGACGAAAACGGCTAAAATTACCGGTTTGACTCATATCAATGTATTTTTGGCCAGCACGGCGAGGGCTCTTGATGAAGTGGTTGTTACCGCTCTTGGAGTGACGCGTGAAGCTAAGAGTCTTAATTATTCACGGCAGAGTGTAAATGCGGAAGCCTTGGCAGAAAATAGTAGTGGCAATCTGATATCTTCTCTTTCTGGTAAGGTGGCGGGGGTTACCATTACTCCTCCGGGAACGAGCAATGGTAGTGCGCGTATTGTCATTCGCGGAACAAGCTCACTGACTGAAAACTCACAGCCCGTATTCGTGATTGATGGTATGATTATTGAAAACGAACCGGGTGATACAAGTGTGACCGTTGATGGTGGTACAGGTTCTACCGACCTTGGTAATCCGGTAGCGGATATCAATCCGGATGATATTGAAAGCATTGAAATTTTGAAGGGACCGAATGCAGCTGCACTTTATGGTTCGCGTGCAGCACAGGGGGTTGTATTGGTGACAACTAAACGTTCGAGCACATTCGAAAAAACAAAAGTATCTTATAGCGGAAATTTTCAATTTGAAAAAGTAAATCAGTTTTTAGATTATCAGAATGGTTGGGGAACAGGAGAGAACTCTTATTTGCTTGACCATAAACTGACACTTCAACCTAATGGTAACAGGCTACAGACAGATTTACCGAATTTCAGTGGTTATAATTCTTCTGCAGGTGCTAAATTGCGTAGCTGGGGAGCACCTTTGTGGGATCAGGTTATCTATGGACATGATGGTGTACTTACTACTCATTCTTCACATCCGGACAATGTGAAGGATTTCTACGAAACCGCCCATCGGTACACGCATACATTGGCTGTGGAAGGTGGTTCGAAAAAGAATAATTATCGCGTATCGTATACGAGAAGTAAGGGTAATAGTGTAGTACACGGTATCAATGAAAGCTTTAAAGATATATTCAATCTCCGGTTGATGAATACGATTACCAAATGGATGACTTTAGATTCTAAAATGACTTACTCACATGAAAAGGTAGACAACCGTCAATATATGAATGGTTCGGATAAGAATCCTATATATGCGTTTGTTACTCTTCCCCGTTCGCTTTCTATTGATGTGTTGAAACATTATAAGGATGAAAATGGAAATGAAATGATTCCGATTGGTGAACGTGGTTATAATCCGTATTGGAATATTTATGAAAATACGAACTCTGACACGCGTGACAGAGTGAGCGGATCGATGAATCTGGAAGTAAAATTACTTCCGGGCTTGAAGGCGGTAGGTAAAGCCGGACTGGATGCTTATTGGTGGAAAGGAATGGAGTTCTTTAATCTGGGTGCACGTAGTGATGTGGACGGTGGTATGAAGAACTGGATCAATAACAGTACTTCTACTAACTTTGAAGCTTTATTGATGTATAATAAAACATTTCATAAAATATCAGTCAATGCCATTGCCGGTATTAGCCGATATGAACGCAACTCGGAGAAAAGAACGGAAAGCGTGAATAGCATATTGGTTCCTGATTTCAAGAATATTTCTAACTCGAATGAGTATCCTAGTGCCACTCAACTGCAATCTAAGAAGATAATCCGTTCTGCTTATGGCTCGGTGTCATTAGGTTACAATAGTTATGTTTATTTAGATGTAACGGCCCGCAATGACTGGTCGTCTACTTTACCACTGGATAATTGCTCTTATTTTTATCCTTCTTTTGGTGCTACGTTTATTTTTACCGATGCATTTAAGATCAAATCACCTATCTTGTCGTTCGGTAAGATTCGTGCTTCTTTTGCTTATGCCGGTTCTGACACAGATCCATATCGGATTAATCAAACCTATAAGTTGGGTAGCATTTATAATGGTTCACCTTTGCAAACCATTAGTACAACTTTAAATAATGATCAACTTTTGCCGGAACGTAACCGTTCTTTGGAACTTGGAGCTGATCTCCGCTTTTTCCATAATCGTTTGGGTGTAGATGTAACTTATTATCGTTCTGATGCCTATGACTTGATAACGAAAGTCGCTTTGCCGGTGCCTAGCGGTTATAGTTTTAAATTCTTGAATACAGGTCATGTACGTAATCAAGGATGGGAAGTTGTGTTGTCTGCTACTCCCGTCAAGACCAAATTGTTTGAATGGAATGCGAATATCAACTGGGCGCGTAATCGGTCGAAAGTAATTAAGGTAGTGGACGGAAATCCTAATGTACAATTATTGAAATCAAGTAATGTCAGTATCATGTTGGAAGAAGGCATGCCTTATGGAGTCATTCGGGGACGTGCTTGGAAACGTGATGACCAGGGACGTAAATTAGTTGATTCTTCAGGTAAAATATTGGTAACGGATAATACGCAATATTTAGGCTGTGCCGAGCCGAAATGGACGGGAAGTTTTGGAAGCAATTTCAGAATCCAGAATTTTACAGTTAGTTTCCTGTTTGATGCACGTATTGGAGGAACTCTTTATTCGGGAACATGGAATAGAGCGACAACAGCCGGTGTTGTTGCCGAATCTGCCGAAGGACGTGAAGGATATTATTTGAGTAATGTGATTTATGGTGAGAGTAGTGCGAAGGCAACTTCCGGTTATCAATATCCGGACGCTTATTTTGAAGACGGAACGCCTTGTCTCTTGTTTGTCAAACCTAATAACCGCTATGCTAGTTTTGATGAAAGATCTGTATTTGATGCTTCCTATATTAAATTCCGTGAACTCTCTGTTGCCTACAGTCTTCCGAAGTCTATCCTAAAGAAATTGCCGATTAGTGGTCTACGACTGGCTGTGGTAGGACGTAATTTGGCTATTCTTCATCAAAATACTCCTAAAGGCATAGATCCGGAGGCTTCTTCTTCATCAGGAAATGCTCAAGGTATAGAATATGGAGGAATGCCGCCCGTATCTTCTGTCGGATTTGATATTAAACTAACCTTCTAAAGATAGAATATTATGAAACAGATTAAAATATTATTAGCCGGTTTTGCTGCAATGGCCATTTCTTTCGTTTCGTGTACGAATGACTTTGAATCTGCCAATGCCAATCCCAATGAACTTAATGAAATTAATCCTGAATATTTGTTCAATACGAGTTCTTATTATACGCTGAATGCTTTTTGCGGAAGTATGAAAAAAGTGTTGTTGGCCAACTATAGCCATTATTATGGTGGAGCTACCGGTGGACAGGTACAACGGTATGGAAATCAAGGTTCAACCAATGATTCATATTGGAAGAATGTATATAACTATGCTATTTTTCCTGTTCACTTTATACAAACGCAAATGGAAAATGACGAGCAATATCACAATCGTGTACTTATTGCTAAAATATGGGAAAATTATCTTTTTTCACAAGCAGTTTCTATTTGGGGAGGTATTCCTAAAAGTCAGGCTTTTAATGCCGGCGAGAGAGTGCCTTACGATAAGGAATCGGATATTTATTATGCTATGCTGAATGATTTGAAAGCATGTGCCGACGGGTTGAAGATGGATGGAGATGTTTATAAAGCAGACCCTATTTTTCCTTCAGGACAGAAATCCAGCGACTTATTGAAATGGAAGAAGTTTGCCAATTCACTACGTTTGCGTTTGGCCGTTCGTATTTGTAATGCTGACCGTTCGAAAGCGACTGAAGTGATTGATGAACTTATGGAAAATGAACAGAACTTGATGACAAGTAATGAAGATAATTGTCTTTTGCAATGGGGAGATAATGCAGATACAAGAAATTATTTTTATGATTATCTGGTCATCAACCGTGAAAGTAATTTGGATAAGCTTCACTCTGCCGGCGAATCGATTCTGATGTATATGGCTCCCTATGCTGATCCGCGGTTGGAGAAATTTTTCACTCCTGCCAATGCTGCTTCTATGCCTGATAACTTCCATTGGGCACCTTATTGGGGACAACCGAAAGTTTCTAATTTGCCTTCGGGAGTCAGCTTGTCTCCCAATCCGCATAGTGGAAAGACGGCTGATGATTACTCTCAATTACAGGATAAATTCACGGAGCAAAGTTATGCAGAGGTAATTATGAATTATGCAGAAGTGTGCCTGTTGAAAAGTGAATTGGTTCATAAAGGTTTGGGAAGTGGTTCGCAAACAGCCGAGGCTTATTACAATGCGGGTGTGAACGCTTCAATGGCTCAATATGGCGTAGATGGTGGAAAAGTGAATAATTATCTTCAGACTCCAGGAATTAAATGGAATACATTGACAGATCTCACAGTCACAGAAGAAGGTGAAGATTATTATAAAGATTTTATCGGCATTGTATCTTCTGCTATTACTTCTGATGAACCTGATCCGATTTATCGTCAGATTATCATGCAGCAATATATAGCTATGTTTTATCAATCGTTGGATGCGTGGACACTGATTCGCCGTAGCCAAGTATTGGAATTTCCGCCGCATTTCCAGCCGGAAACCGGATATGGTGCTGTGAATGCCGGCACCAAGGATAATCCTTATGCTTATATTCCACAGCGATTGGTATATCCCGATAGCGAGAAAACAAACAATGAATATGAATTGACGAAAGGTATTGCAAATCTCGATGGTGGACAAGATGCAATGTCGACTAAGTTATGGTTTGCATTGCCGACTAAGACTAACCCTTATTTGACGAATAATTAAAAAATGAAGGATATGAAAAAGATAACTATTATATTGCTCGGATTCATCGCTTTGTTAGCTGTATCTTGTGATAAAGACGATCATTTGGCTCCTGATAAGAGCAAATATGTGTATGATATACCACAGACGGATTTACCTGTGGATGCGATAGTCGGTGCTTATTATACCAATATAACTTCCTCTTCCAGCTGGTTAAAGTCCGGTAAGAAAATATATGCCGGTACTCCTTTGTTGGGTGAATATTTGTCTACAACTAGTGGAGTGTTACAGCAACAGCTTGCTTGGGCGGATGAGGCTGCCTTGGACTTTCTGATAGTTACTTGGGATGCTGCTTCAGCAGATAATACATTGATTACAAACTTTAAGTCTGTACGTACGGCAACCAATGCAAAAGTCCGCTTGGTGATCAATTATAACACCAAACATCTGAAAGTATCTAATGACAAACCGCTTCAAGAGGAAGAGAATTTGAATAAGATGATCAATGACTTTACGAATACTTTAGTGCCTTTATTTAATGATGAGGCCTATTATAAAATGAACGGAAGACCGGTTATTCTAATAACTCCGTCTAACCTTTCTTCTTCTGCATTGAAGAGTATTGATTATTCTTTGGTCATCCCGGCATTAAAGAAGGCTGTATCAGAATTGGGGTATGATCTTTATACGATTGGAGAATTTACTACCGGTTGGGTAGCTCCGGTGAATTATGAGGAACATCAGATTGCTTCTTTTGATGGAGTGACAGTGAACGACTGGTCAACGAATATGTATGACCGTTATTATGCCTTTTTCAGTTTTGTTGATTTGAATTGGGCCAATTGGAAGGCTACAATAGCCAAATGGAATACAGACTTTGTTCCTTGTATCTTTCCTTCTTATAATGACCGTATCAATTCAACTTCAAGTTATAAATATACTTTCGGGCAAGATGGAGAGACTGCTGATTATATTAATTTCTGTAATGTGGCTAAACGGAATATCGGAAGTAAAAACATTGTGTTAGTCAATTCATGGAATAATTACCAGAAAGGAACGAATTTGGAACCGACGGAGGAAAACAAATCAGAATTTCTGAAGATAACCAGAAATCAATTTAAGAAGTAATAGTTATTAATAACGGGATACGACACATCAGGCAGATCGTCGTATCTCGTGATAACAATAAATAATTTATGAGAAAGAAAATAATATCGGTCGTTTGTTTTCTCTTGGCTGTTTTTGTATCTCATGGGATAGCTGCGGATTCTGCTCCCTTTTTCTTTTTGCAATTAAGTGATCCCCAATTTGGCTTCATGGATAATAATAAGAGTATTTCGGCAGAAACAGAGGCTATGAATAAGGCTGTGACAGCTATAAATCAGTTAAAACCTCCGTTTGTGGTGATAACCGGTGATTTTGTAAATAATTCGAAGAGTAAGGAACAGATTGCTGCTTATAAGTCGATGATTGCTCAAATAGACTCTTCAGTAAAGGTTTATATGATTCCGGGAAATCACGATATAGGTAAGGTCAGCCGAGCTTCTATAGATAATTATAAAAAAAAACTACGGAGAAACCCATTTTTCATTCAGGTATGGTGATTGTGCATTTATAGGTATTGATTCAAATATAATAAAAGAGGAGGACAAGGAGAGGGAAGAAGTTCAATTTAAGTGGCTGGAACAGGAATTACAGAAAACGAAGGATGCCAGATTCAAGTTTGTTTTTACCCATTGCTCTGTTTTTCTAAAGCGGATGGATGAACCTGTGAATTATTCGAATTTCTCTTTGCCTATGCGAGAGAAATATGTGCGTTTGTTTCAGAAATATGGAGTAAACGCAATATTTGCGGGGCATTTACATAACAATGCTTATGGAAAGGTGGACGATATGGAAATGATAACGATAGGTCCGGTAGGAAAGGTGCTGGGGACAGGGTATCAAGGGATGAATCTTGTGAAAGTATATCCGGATCGGTTTATCAGTGAATTTATTGCCTTAAATCAACTTCCTAAAGAGGTGGTGATGTCTGATCCGGCGACAAAAACGACGGAGTCGATGAGTCGTGTCCGTTTCAAATCAATAAAGAATTTAGTGATGGCAGGGTATCAGGGTTGGTTTAATACTCCTGAAGACGGTGCTGGTTTGGGTTGGAAACATTTTGAAAAAGAAAAAGAGTTCAAACCGGGCAAGTGTACCATTGATCTTTGGCCGGATGTTTCTGAATATGAGAAAACCTATGAAACGGCTTTTAAGTTACCTGATGAGACACCAGCAAAGGTTTTTAGTTCGTATGATGCTTCTACTACAGATCTGCATTTTAAATGGATGAAGCAATATGGAATTGATGGGGTATTTATGCAACGTTTTGTTGTTTCTATACGAAATCAGAAAGGGAAGGATAATTATAATAAGATACTGAATAATGCTGTTCTTTCGGCGGAAAAGTATGACCGGGCAATTTGCCTGATGTATGACCTTTCCGGTATGGAAGCCGGTGAAGAAGATATATTGATACGTGACTGGAAAGAGCTGTGTGAGAAGTATAAACTAGTTTCCCGGAACAACAATCATTATGTTTATCATCATGGTAAACCGTTAGTTGCTGTTTGGGGAATAGGGTTTAATGATCGCCGTAAATATGGATATGAGCAGGTAAAGAAAATCATTGATTTCCTGAAGAGTGAAGGTTGTTCCATATTGGTAGGTGTACCTACTCATTGGCGGACATTAACGATAGATGCTGTTTCTGATACGAGATTACTTGAACTGGTAAAACAGGCGGATATTGTCCATCCATGGTTGGTAGGACGTTTTGATAATAATACGTATGAGCCATATCGTAAATCGATAGAGGAAGATATAAAGTGGTGCAAAGCGAATGGTAAAGATTATATACCGGTGTTGTTTCCGGGCTTTAGTTGGCATAACATGAAAAAGGATGCTCCGCAAAACATGATTCCGAGATTAGGGGGACGTTTCTTCTGGAAACAGGTAAAAGGTGCTGTAGATGCAGGAGCAGAAAGCCTTTATTTGGCAATGTTTGATGAGATAGATGAGGGGACAGCTTTCTTTAAATGTACAAATACACCTCCGGTGGGTGAAAGTTCTTTTATAACTTATGAAGGAGAAGCACCCGATCATTATCTTTGGCTGGCAGGTGAAGCTGCTAAATATTTGAGAGGAGAACTGCGTTCGTCCCGGATGCCGGTTCGATAGGGATGTGGAGTATAATAGCCGGATATATTTCGTTATTGGTGCAGAGTAACTATATTATTTTAATATCCTAAGATTGAAAAAACATATTTTTTATATCTTTGCTTCAAATAAGCTTTTGCTATGAAATATATCCGACTGTTATTTTATATTTTATTTATCTCGAAGACTATAGTCACTTGGGGTGGTGAAAATATCGGAGGCCTTTCTTTTCGTGCTTATGAATATTCAAAAGATGAACGTACTTCATTCATCATACCGTCCGGCAATCAGGGAGTGAGATTCAAAGATTATTTATCTGTTTCTTTTGATTTGAAGATTAGGGAAAAAGGCGAGCATTTTGGTTATGTATGCCGTATGATTGTTGACAATAAAAATAGCCTCAATCTGATATTGGTTAATCCTGTGAACGAAGAGCCTTATTTGTGTTTGATTAAAGACCAGCAATATTTAGGAAAGATACATTCTTCTGCGACTATCGATATTCATGAGTGGAATAGGATAAAGATAGAATTGGAGTATAAAAATGATACGTTATATGTCAGAAATAATGGTTCTCTTATTTCTAAAGAGAAAGTTGCTGCCCCGGATAATCATTCTGTTAAAGTCTGCTTTGGTGCTAATAAATTAGCTTCTTACACAACTTCGGACGTGGCACCTATTATTTTGAAAGATGTACAGATCGGTCTGGAACCTGGGAGCATAAAATATGAATGGTCGTTGGAGCAAGCAGTATCTGACACTTTGCTTCAGGACAAGTTTCGGCAGATGACAGCTTTTATATCAAATCCGGAATGGATTATTAATAGTCATATGTATTGGAAACATAAGAAAACGTTATCTTTTTCATCCAAGACTTTTCCTGTCCCGTGTGAAGATCAGTCGGCATGTTATTTTATTGCAAAAGATCGTATTGTCAAATATGATTTAATACGGAGTACAACAAAAGAATATGTTTTCTCGCCATTGATTGATGTAAATCGGATCACTAACCAGTTTCTTTTTGTTCCTTTGAAAGATAAAGGTAGTCAGTTGGTTTATTATGACTTTGAGAAGCCTGATGGGGAGAATTTGTCTTTCTTCAATTTTCAAACAAAAAGTTGGTCTATTCCTATCCAACGGAAAAGGCAGTCTTCTTATACACAACATAATCGGTTTTTCAATCCAAAAGATTCATCAATTGTACAAATTCTGGGATATGGATTTCATTTGTATACCCGTGAGTTGAATAGAATATCTCTATCGGGTGAAGTGATAAAGGGAGAGTTGCCGGATGTGATTACTCCTCGCTATTTGAGTGCCATAGGGAAGACCGATTCGCTGGTTTATATTTATGGAGGATTGGGAAATGACTTGGGCAAACAGGAGTATGGGGTCGTTCATTATAAGGATTTGTATAAATTGAACTTGAATGATTATTCTTTGGAAAAAAAGTGGGCTATGCCGGAGAATCTTTGTGATGAGGTAGCTGCTTCTACGTTGATAGTTGATGAAATAGAAAAAGGTGAACATGCAAAAGGATTGTTTTTTTCTTCAGGTCGTTTTCTATCTTCTCTAGTTTTGAAAGATTTAAATTTGGAGAATGGACAAGAAACTGTTTTAGGTGATACAATACCTTATACTTTCTTAGATGTTAATTCTCATGCAGATTTAATTTATCTTGCTTCAGAAAAATGTTATTACGCTGTAACAGTTCACCAAGTAGAGGGGAATAATTATGAAGCTAATATTTATTCTATTGCATCTCCAGTGTTGCCTATTCAAAATATAACAGTACAGGAAAACAGGGGGACTTGGTGGAAATTACTGTTTATATGTATTTGTGTAGCAGGTTTAGGGGGAATTGGGTGGAGATTAAAGAATAGCAGAAAGCATGATAAGAAAGAAGCTATATCTATTTCACAACAAGATATTTGTGAAAAAGAAGAAGGGGTTGTTTCAGATATAAATAGTGAAAAAGAAATTCAAGAAAATGACCACCTATATTCCTCGTTTGAAGCTCCTGTATTGAACACCACACCAGGAATTTATATGCTAAACGGATTTCAGGTTATTAATCGGGATTTAAAAGACATTACCGGAAAATTTACGCCTATTATGCGTCAATTATTATCTGTTATTATTCTTTATTCCAATCAGAATAATAAGGGGATTTCTAATATCAAGTTAAAAGAATTGTTGTGGTATGATAAGTCCGAGGAGAGTTTCTCTAATAACCGTAGTGTAAATATACGTAAGATACGTCTTTTGTTGGAAGAGGTAGGAGATACGGAGATATCATCAGCAAATGGTTATTGGTACTTTCTTAATAAGGGGCATGTATATAATGATTATACTATAGCAAATCAATTGATGCAAAAGATGGCGCCTTTAGATGTGGTCCATAAGGAAGATCTAGAAAAATTATTGAGTCTGGCTTCATTTGGTCAATTGCTTCCTAATATGCAATTTGATTGGGTAGATAGTTTTAAAGCAGATTATTCCGATTCAATGATTGATCTTCTGAGTCGGTTAAGAGATAGCAAGCAATTTGTAGGAAATGATAACTTGAGAATACAAATCTCAAATTGTATTCTGCGATTTGATTCATTAGATGAAGAGTCTGTTCGCGTTAAGTGCCGTGCTTTAGTGGATTTGAAACGTATGGGAATGGCATATACTGCATTTGATCAATTCACCAAGGAGTATAAGCTAATATTGAATGAGGATTTTAAATATAGTTTTGAGCAGTTTATAAGTGAAGTGTAATTTATAGGTTGATGTATTACAAAAAATATTGTGTAGTTTTTCTGGAGGAAAAGTCGATTTTATTGGAGTTAATTCTTTATAATTCTTAAATTTGTATCCTATTACAGAATATGAATTAACACTATTATCAAAATGAAAAGAATTTGGGTGGCTCTTTTGGTGTTTTCTATACTAGGAGGGAGTGTATCAGCAAATGCTATTTCTTTTAAACGCAAAAAGTCAAAAAAGAAGGAGTCTGTTGAGAAAGAAAAAACTGCTTATGATAAACTGTTCTCATCTAATCATTCAAAAGCAGAAGGTTTTATCACTGTACATAAAGTAAAGGAGAAAGTTTATTTTGAACTTCCCTTATTAATGTTGCAACGTGATATGTTACTAGGTTCTACAGTAACAGAAATTAGTGATAATAAGAATGCTATTATTGGTTCGAAACCTACCGAACCTCTTCATTTTCGTTTTGAGAAATTGAATAATAAAGTCTGCTTGTCGGCAGTGCAGACCAATAATGTGGGTGATGACAATGGTCACCGATTGAAGGCAGCTATTGAGATGAGTAATATGAATGCCATTCTGCAAGTATTTGATATTTCGGCTTATAATAACGACAGTACGGCAGTTGTTTTTGATGTTACCGATTTCTTTGTAAGTGACAATAAATTAATGTCCCCGTTCGATAAATACAGCGTGAATACATCAGGGGGACGTAAACGTTTGACCTCATTTCAAAGTAACAAATCATTTATTGATGGTTTTAAGGCTTTTGAAGATAACATATCAGTCCGTAGTTGCTTGAATTATACTTATTCGTTGACTGGGGGCAAAGGGAAAGACATAAAAGACGAACCTCTGACCGCAAAGGTAACCCGTTCGATTATATTATTGGATACGATTCCTTATCGTCCCCGATTGATGGATAGCAGAATTGGCATTTTTCCTACAATGAAAAATGAATATTCAGCTGCTAAACAGACAACTCGTTCTATCTATTATGCAAATCGTTGGCGTTTGGAACCTTCAGATTTGAGAGGTTATATTGAAGGGAAGAAAGTGACTCCTATTAAACCGATTGTATTCTACGTAGACAGTTGTTTTCCTGAAAGTTGGAAAGCATCTATATTTGAAGCTGTCAATCAATGGAATGAGCCATTTGAAAAAATCGGTTTTACACAAGCTATCCAGGCTAAAGAATTTCCGAAAGACGATCCGGAATTTGATGCGGATAATTTGAAATATTCATGTATCCGTTATGCTCCGATAGGGATTGAGAATGCAATGGGACCATCGTGGGTTGACCCTCGTAGTGGAGAAATATTGAATGCTTCGGTATATCTGTACCATAACGTCATAAAATTGTTGAATAATTGGCTGTTTATTCAAACTGCTCAAGCCGATAAGCGTGTACGTCATAAAGTAATTCCAAGAGAGGTGATGGACGATGCTTTACGTTATGTCGTTTCTCACGAAGTGGGTCATTGTTTGGGATTTATGCATAATATGAGTGCTTCTTCCGTAATTCCCGTAGATTCGCTCCGTTCTCCTTCATTTACGCAGAAGCATGGTACTACCACTTCCATTATGGATTACGCGCGTTTTAATTATGTGGCACAACCTGGTGATATGGAACGGGGAGTACGTATGATGCCGCCATATTTTGGTTTGTATGACGATTATCTGATTCGCTGGAATTATACACCTGTGCCGGAAGCTAAAACTCCGGAAGAGGAATATGCCATCACTTCGAAGTGGATTACGGATTTATCAGATAATCCTGTATATCGGTATGGCAAGCAGCAGTCGGATATACTCGACCCTCGTTCTCAAACGGAAGATTTGGGTGATGATGCAGTGAAAGCAACCCGATATGGAGTGAAAAATCTGAAATACATTCTGGCTAATCTGAATCAATGGCTAGGAGAAGAAGATGTGGATTATACACATCGGTCGGATATTTACGATGGTATAATCATGCAATATCTGACTTATATGTTGCATGTATATCATAATATAGGAGGAATCTATTTGCATGAAAAATTGGTTGGTGATAAGGTGGAAGCCTTGCAGGTTGAACCTAAAGAGAAGCAGAAAGAGGCAATGAATTACTTTTTGGAGCAATTGGCGACCTTGGATTGGCTGGATGATGAAAATGTGCTGAAGGTACTGCCTATGGTAGGGAAGCCATCGGAGGCTTTGCGGGATGTAATGATGAAATTATTGATGAAAGCTCCTGCCCGGGTAGAATTCTCGGCATTAAAAGCCGGTAAAGAAGAAGGATATGATGTTGATGAATGTATGAATGATATTTATACATATATATGGAATCCTACTATACAAGGACGTAAATTAAGTGCTGCTCAAATGAAACTGCAGAATTTGTTTATCAAACACCTGGCTTCGACTGCCGGAATCCGATTGAGTAAAGATACTAAATCATTGAAAAGTGAAGAAGATGCATGGGGGCAGTTAGCTGCTTTTCATCATAAAACAGGTGTAGGGCATAAAGGATGTTGTTGTGCGTCCGATCTGGGGCGTATGTTTAATCCAGTGGCTGGATTTGACGAACCAATGGCAGAGTATTTTATTCCCAAAAACCAGGATAGTATGTGTTATGGTTATTTCCTGCGCATACGTAATTTATTAAACAGCCGGAAGCAACATGTTGATAAAGATACGCGGCTTCATTATCAGTTATTGCTTCATCAAATGAATAATGCATTAAACAGATGATTATGAAGAATAAATATATCTTTTTGCTCTTTTTATCAGTATTTGGTGTGTTTGTCTTTTCTCCTTTGGAGGCTGTTGCCAAAAAAAAGAAAAAAGGGAAAATAGAGCAGGTTAAACCCAAAAGCGCATACGAAAAACTGTTGAAGGATAAACCGAATAGCGTCGAAACTAAAGGACTGATGAATCTTTATTGGGTAGACGATAAAGTATATATGGAAATACCCAGAGATGTGTTGGGTAAACGTTTGCTGATGGGAGGTGTAGTCGATAAACTAAGTAACCCTCAGGAATCATCTGTTGGCTTTTGCCCTGTTGCACCTTTACAAGTGAAATTCTGCCGGTCCGATTCTTTGGTTAGGTTATATCAGGTAGCGGACCGTCCGGTGACAGAACAAGATTCCCGTATCGGAGATGCGCTGAAAAAAAGTTTCAGTGATGTCATTTTAAATCAGTTTTCTATAAAGGCTTATTCTCCGGACAGCGCTTTGGTGATTGACGTTACATCTTATGTTTTTCAGGATGATAAATACATGAATCCGATTGATCCGAAAGCATACAATACGATGGGGGGCTGGGTGAAGCGTAAAGCCTCTTTCAAACAGAAACAATCAATGATATCCGGAATAGCTTCTTATCCAGATAATGTATCTATTTCATGCTATATGAGCTATGAATTAGCGATGTCATTATTCGGTATTTTTCCGATAGCAGAAAATATTCCCTTCAGCGCAGTTGTGAAGCGTACTTTTATGTTATTACCGGAAGATGGGGATTATTGTCCTCGTTTGGCTGATCCTCGTATCGGAACTTTATGGAGCGGCAAGGTGAATTTTTCGGATAAGGAGCAAGGCAGCAACATACAGTATTGGGTGAATCGCTGGAACCTGGCTGTTGATAAACCTGTTGTTTTCTATGTGGATACGCTGTTGCCTGAAAAATGGCAGAAGTGTGTGTATCGTAGCGCTGAGATATGGAACAAAAGCTTTCAGAAAATAGGTTTTTCTAATGCGTTAGATGTGAAACCTTACCCTAAAGATATAGGATTTGATGCCAACAGTATTACTAAGTCTTGTATCCGGTATGTCGTTTCACCTTCCGGTCAGATTACGGATAATTATTGGAGTGATCCGTTGACAGGAGAAATAATAAGTGCCAATATTTATATCCCTCATAATTTAGCTTCGAAAATTCAGCTGAATTATTTCTTGCAGACAGCTTCCTTTAACGAGAAAGCCCGTACATTGATGCCGGATGAAGATTTGGTGGAAGAAGCATTGACTTCGTTGTTGTTGAGGCATTGGGGGCATTGTTTGGGGTTGACGGATAATATGGCAGGATCTATTGCTTATCCGGTTGATTCGCTCCAATCGAAAGAGTTTGTAAAACAACATGGGTTGTCTGCGTCAGTCATGGATAAGTTGCCGATGAACTATTTACTTTCGGTTGATAATTATAGTACTGATATACCTTTGACGCAACAAGTACTGGGAGAATATGACCATTGGGCGATTCGTTATCTTTATCAGCCTATGAATAAGAAAACACCGCAAGAAGAATTGCCGGATCTGCGGAAACTGGTTTCTGAACGGAATCAGAACCCATTATTGCTTTTTAAACGTCCGCAGAGCAGGAAAGCTTATTATGATCCTCGCGGAATGGAGATGGATTTGGGAAATGATGCTATTCGTGCGGCAACCATTGCTTTTGAGAATTTGGGTAAAGTAGTGGCGAATGCAAACCAATGGTTAGACAAGGAAGATTTCAACTATGAAAAACGAGCCTCACTATATGGAGAAATTATCAATCAGGCGGATGAATACGTGAAGCATGTATTGCAGCAAGTTGGTGGAATCTATTTGAATGACAGTTATCAAGGGGATAGTTACCCTTCTTATCAACCGGTATCCAAAGAGTTGCAACGTCGTTCGTACCAGTGGATGATGGAAGCTATCAGTCAAATGAACTGGTTGGACAATCGGGAACTGTTGAATCATTGTGCGCTGACAGGTAGCGCTGCTGACTAT
>ERZ779885.1277-NODE-1277-length-25875-cov-7.497057_pt1 | contig 25875 bp, 18 predicted proteins | sample MGYA00511554_ERZ779885 | MGnify/ENA primary metagenome ERZ779885 (study PRJEB29588, sample SAMEA2160998) | human gut metagenome | biome: human gut; feature: human-associated habitat; material: faeces | place: Denmark | collected 2008/2010 ... | reverse complement strand
AACAGTCGTATATCTGCCAAACCTGATCATGGCATCTGCATTTTCCATGTTGTTCTTTACATTGTTCTCCGATGGAGGACCGATCAACTCAATGCTGATGCAGATTGGATTTATAGATACACCGTATAAGTTTTTATCCAATGCGGGAAGTGCAAGGGGACTGATCGCACTGATGAACTGCCTGATGTGGTTTGGTAATACGACGATCCTTCTGATGGCAGGAATGATGGGTATTGATACTTCTTTATTTGAGGCAGCGGAAGTTGATGGTGCAACTTCTTCCCAGGTATTCTGGCAGATCACATTGCCATTGTTACGTCCGATTCTTGTATATGTGGTTATTACATCTCTGATCGGTGGTTTACAGTTATTCGATGTACCGCAGATCTTAACCAATGGAACCGGTGACCCGATGCGTTCTACCATGACGCTGATCATGTTCTTAAATAAACATCTCTACAGCAAGAACTATGGTATGGCTGGTGCATTGTCAGTTGTTCTGTTTATCATTACAGGTATCTTAAGCCTGGTAGTATTTAAGATAACCGGCAATGATAAGAGGAAGGGGTGAAGATCATGAATGAAAATCGTAATCTGAAAAAAGGTGTAGGAATTCATGCAAGAAGACTGATCGCATATATCGTACTGATCATTGTTTCCATATTGTGTCTGTTCTGGTTTTATGTACTGTTTATCAATGCAACCAGATCAAACGGTGAGTTACAGTCAGGTTTTACGCTGGTTCCGAGCAGCCATCTGTGGGAAAACTGGAAGAATTTGAGAAATGGAACGCTTCCGGTATGGAACGGTATGTTCAACAGTCTGATCGTTTCTTCGCTCAGTGCAGTACTCAGCGTATATTTTTCAACGATGACAGCTTATGCGATCCATGCATATGATTTCAAACTGAAAAAATACATTTATCCGTTTATTTTGATGATCATGATGATTCCGACACAGGTAACTGCACTTGGATTTATCAAACTTGTTTCCAACATGAACTTAGAGGATTCCTTTATACCTCTGATCGTGCCGACGATTGCGGCTCCGGTTACATTTTTCTATATGAAACAGTATATGGAGAGTACACTGCCGTTGTCACTGATCGAGGCAGCACGTATCGATGGTTCCGGTGAATTCCGTACCTTCAATGCAATTGTAATGCCACTGATGAAACCGGCAATTGCTGTGCAGATGATCTTCACATTCGTAAGCAGCTGGAACAACTACTTCACACCGGCATTGATCTTACATGATGACAAGAAAAAAACACTGCCTATCTTAATCGCACAGCTGCGTGCGGCTGACTGGCTCAAGTTTGATATGGGGCAGGTATATGTGATGATCGCATTTTCCATCTTCCCGGTTATCATTGTATATCTGATCTTATCCAAACACATCGTACAGGGTGTTGCACTTGGAAGCGTAAAGGGTTAATAAACGGATTGCTGTACTACATAAAAATGAGACTGCCATATGGGTGGTCTCATTTTTTAACTCTTATTTTTGATGAAAATCTTTGACAATGTCACTGGTAAATAAGCCGGTTGTGTGCTATACTATTATCTATGATTAGTAGAAATAAAGGATCGGATGTGTTGGGGTACATGGGTGCAGACAAGAACGGACAGGCTGGATCTTTGTAAAATACACATAGAAATGGAGAGGAATATGACAGAGACAGGATTATGGATTTTTCTGATTTGTTTACTTGTAGTAGTCATCATAGCGACTGTGGTTGCAGTAGTGTCAGCAGTATCAGGTGCTACGGCAGCGATCGTGGATGATGAGGAATCAGAGGAAGAGTAGGAATACAGCAGGTATAAGAGAAAAGCCTCTTGTCAGTTTTGTATAGGTGTATAGCTGACAGGGGCTTTTTTGTGCACAGGATTCTGCCTTAATCAGCAATCTAAAAAAATATAAACTGGTACGAAAGTCTTGCAATCCATTTTGAAACAGGTAAACTAAATATATTGTGGCAAAATATTTGCTGCCAGGTGTTTATTACAAATGTCTTGCGTATTCAGGTGGAGGGACAAAAGAGAGTGTTGTCAAAATTAAGTGTGAAGAAACCGTATACTGTGATCGTAGGCGTGATCTTAGTCATTGTGTTAGGAGCCGTATCCCTAACCAAAATGACCACAGATCTACTGCCGGATATGAGTCTGCCATATGCCTTAGTCATTACGACGGATATGGGGGCAAGCCCGGAGAAAGTGGAATCCGATGTGACAGCACCTGTCGAGGCATCCATGGCGACGACTTCGAGCATCAAAAATGTGAGTTCTGCCTCCTACGATAATTATTCGATGGTGATCTTAGAGTATGAGCAGAATGCCAATATGGATTCGGTCATTATCGAGATCCAGCAGAAATTAGACCAGTTAGAGGGCAGTTTTCCGGATGGTGCCGGGAAGCCGATGATCATGCAGATCGACCCGGATATGATGCCTGTAATGGTGGCATCTGCCGATGTGGAAGGCATGACGCAGTCAGAGATTTCGGATTATGTGGAAAATGAACTTTCGCCGGTGCTTGAGAGTATCGACGGTGTGGCATCTGTTTCTACAACCGGAACTGTGGAAGAGAACATTCATGTCACATTAGATCAGGATAAAATCGATGCACTGAATCAGAAGATCCAGAGTAAGATCGAGGAACAGTTTACTGAACCGCAGGAACAGCTCGATCAGGCTGCCGAGCAGGTGGAGAGTGGACGCAGGCAGATGGAAAGCGGAAAAGATCAGCTTGCAAACCAGCTTGGACAGGCAGAAAATGAAGTGATCAATGGTAAGTCGCAGGCGTTTGTGGCAGAATCAGATCTGAGTCAGAATTATACAGTATTGAAAGCGACCGATGAGCTGATAAAGCGGGCAATCCCGGAACTCCAGAGTATTTATGAACAGGGAATGGGATTAAAAGCAGACATTGAACAGGCACAAAAAGAAGCCCAGATGAACAGTGACGATGGAAGCAGACGTATAGAAGAACTTTTAGAGGAGGCGAAGATTTCCGGAGATCAGGAACAGATCAATCAGATCCTTGCGATGACCGGGGAAAATCAGGAGAGCATTGCGGAAGCAGGAAAACGTCTGGAATTATTACAGGAAGAACTGTTAGAACTGAATACATCCTTAAATCAGCAGTGGGCAGATCAGTTAGCAGCGTTAAATGTGAGTCTTAGTTCGATCGATGATATTCCGCAGGTGATTACGCAGCTGTCACAAAAACAGGTTGAGATCCAAACAGCAATGGCAGCTCTGCAGACTGCACAGGAACAGGTTACAGATGGAAAAACTACCTTAGATGATGCGTATGTAACGTTAAACCGGATGGAGATCGACGGGATCTTAGAGATGAGTGAAGCGTCTGCACAGCTTGCGGTCGGGGAAGCCCGGTTAGAGCAGGGACAGGAAAAATTAGAAGAGTCAAAACAGAGTGCACTTGAGTCTGCGGATCTGAATCAGATCCTGTCGGTGGAAACATTAGGCCAAATTCTGACAGCACAGAATTTTTCCATGCCGGCAGGTTATGTCAATGAAAATAAGAAACAGTATTTAGTGCGTGTCGGCGACGAGGTTTCATCCGTGGAAGAACTTGAAAATCTTGTGCTTGTGGATGTAGGCCTGGATGGAATGGAGCCAATCCGCTTATCGGATGTTGCAGAAACAGAAGTGGTGGACGATACGGGAGATTCCTATTCCAAGGTAAACGGAAATCCTGCGATTATGCTTTCCATTGAGAAGCAGACCGGGTACTCTACCGGGGATGTAACAAAACGGATCAAAACCAGATTTGAATTACTGGAAAAAGAAAATGACAAACTTCACATGACGATTTTGATGAATCAGGGAGTTTACATTGATACCATTGTGGAGTCAGTCATGGAAAATATGATTGTAGGTGCAATTCTTGCCGTACTTATTCTGATTCTGTTTTTAAAGGATATCAAACCGACTCTGGTGATCGCATGCTCTATTCCACTCAGCGTGGTTTTTGCAATCGTTTTGATGTATTTTACCGGAATATCGTTAAATATCATTTCATTGTCCGGTCTTGCGCTTGGCGTCGGCATGCTTGTAGATAATTCGATTGTCGTGATCGAAAATATTTACCGGCTCAGGAATCAGGGATTATCGATCCGGAAGGCAGCAGTTGAAGGAGCAGGACAGGTGGCAGGAGCTATTTTTGCATCCACGCTCACAACGGTCTGTGTGTTTGCGCCGATCATTTTTACGGAGGGTATCACAAGGCAGCTGTTTGTGGATATTGCACTCACGATCGCCTATACGTTAGCGGCAAGTCTGATTGTGGCGCTGACGTTTGTACCGATGATGGCATCCGGTGCGCTGAAGAATACCAGGGAAATCAAACATCCGTGGTTTGACCGCATTTTAGATGGATATGAAAAAGTTCTGCGTGTGGCACTGCGGTTTAAACCGATCGTACTGATCTGTGTGGTAGTTTTTCTGGTGGCAAGTGTGACGCTTTCCGTTTCCAAAGGATTTACCTTTATGGACATGAATATGGAGACAGAGCAGCTCACGGTCACGGTTTCAGCGAAAGAGGATGAAAAGCTGACATTTGAGGAACTGACGGAGCGCGCGGATGAGGTTGTGGATAAGATCTCTGGCATCTCCGGTGTGGATTCGATCGGAGCCATGGCAGGCGGCGGTGGAATCATGTCGATGGGCGGCAGTACGGACAGTGTGACCATGTACGTGCTCATCGATGATTCCGGGGCGACTGGCAGTGAGATCACTGCCTCGATACAGGCGCTTACAGCGGATCTTGACTGCGACGTGAATACGGACAGCTCTGCGTCGGATATGAGTTCCTTTTTCGGAAGCGGTATTTCCGTGCGGGTCAGCGGAAAAGATTTAGATAAGCTGCAGAAACTCGCAGGGCAGATCGCAGAAGTCGTGGAAAAGACGGAGGGCACTGTAGATGTGGACGATGGTCTTGGAGATACGACACCGTCTTTCACGGTAAAAGTGGACAAAGAAAAAGCTGCAAAATATGGCATGACAACAGCGCAGGTGTATCAGCTTGTCTATAAACAGCTTGCATCGAATACGTCATCCACAACGATCTCGACGGATTTAAAAGACTATAAAGTATATGTGCAGAGTGGGGAACAGGCGGATGTCACGCCAGGGGATATCCGTAAGCTGACATTTCCTTATACAGACCGTATCAGCGGAGAGACAACAGATATTCCCCTGAAAGATATCGCAGAGTTTGAGGAAGGTGAGTCCTTAAATGTGATAAACAGAAGCTCGCAGACGCGCTATATCAGCGTGACAGCCGGTGTGGATGAAGATCACAATGTGACGCTGGTAAGTGACCAGATCCAGAAAGAATTAGATAAGATCAAGCTGCCGGATGGATATGAGATCTCCATGACCGGGGAGGATGAGACGATCCGGGATGCGATGAACCAATTGTATCTGATGCTGATCTTAGCGGTGGTATTTATTTATCTTATCATGGTTGCACAGTTCCAGTCATTTTTGTCGCCTTTTATTATTATGTTCACGATTCCGCTTGCATTTACGGGAGGTTTCTTTGCGCTGTTTGTGACAGACAATGAAGCCGGCGTGGTATCCATGATCGGATTTGTCATGTTAGCGGGTGTCATCGTCAATAACGGAATCGTGTTAGTCGATTATATCAATCAGCTGAGAAGAGAGGGCATGGATAAAAAGGAGGCGATTGTCACAGCCGGAAGAATGAGACTGCGCCCGATCTTAATGACGGCACTGACCACGATACTTGCAATGTCCACGATGGCGATGGGACTTGGAAGCGGTTCAGAGATGATGCAGCCGATGGCGATCGTGACTGAGGGAGGTATGTTATATGGAACACTGCTGACACTGATCGTGGTGCCTTGTATCTATGATCTGTTTACGAGGAACAAGAGTATGGTGGAGGAAGAGATCTAAAAAAACAGTTGACAAACCCCGCGTCCCCTCGTATGATAAAAACAGCAAAAAACAAAGGTTGTGAGAAAGAGGAGTACACATAAACTCTTTGCAGAGAGGGAAGTTCACCGGCTGAAAGACATCCCAGAGAAAGATATGTGGAAGGTAGCTTTTGAACCGGAATGCTGAGAAAGCATAGCTGTATGACAGGATATAAGAACAGGCATTGCAGATATGCACAGGTATTCACGACTCATCCACGTTACAGGATGACCGGTCAGATATGGAACTGGCTGGACATGAGCACCAACAAAGGTGGTACCGCGATCATATTCGCCCTTTGTATTCCGTATGGAATACGAAGGGCTTTTTTTAATTCATAGGAAATTATGTCCTGTGAATCAAAACCGCCTATCTATCAGAACTAAAAAAGGAGAACAGATTATGTGTCAGAATTGCAGTAAAGAATTAGCAAAGACCTACGATCCAAAAAGCATTGAAGACCGTTTATACAAAAAATGGGAAGACAACGGCTATTTCCACGCCGAAGTTGACCGCAGCAAAAAGCCGTTTACCATCGTGATGCCGCCGCCAAACATCACAGGACAGCTTCACATGGGACATGCTCTCGACAACACCATGCAGGATATTTTAACACGTTATAAGAGAATGCAGGGTTACAACGCATTATGGCAGCCGGGTACAGACCACGCTTCCATCGCAACAGAAGTGAAAGTAATCGAGAACCTGAAAAAACAGGGCATCGACAAGCGTGATCTTGGAAGAGAAGGATTCTTAGAAAAATGCTGGGAGTGGCGTGACGAGTATGGCAGCCGCATCATCAACCAGTTAAAGAAAATGGGATCTTCCGCAGACTGGGAGAGAGAGCGTTTTACGATGGACAAGGGCTGCTCTGAGGCAGTACTTGAGGTATTTGTAAAATTATATGAAAAAGGGCTGATCTACAAAGGTTCCCGTATCGTCAACTGGTGTCCGGTATGTAAGACTTCCATCTCAGATGCCGAGGTAGAGCACGAAGAGCAGGACGGATTCTTCTGGCACATCAACTATCCGGTTGTCGGCGAAGAGGGAAGATTTGTTGAGATCGCAACGACAAGACCGGAGACATTGTTTGGTGATACCGCAGTTGCAGTGAACCCGGACGACGACCGCTACAAAGACATCGTCGGAAAGATGTTAAAACTTCCGATGACAGACCGCGAGATCCCGGTGATCGCAGACGCTTATGTTGACAAAGAGTTCGGAACCGGATGTGTAAAGATCACACCGGCACATGACCCGAACGACTTTGAGGTTGGAAAACGTCACAACTTAGAGGAGATCACCGTCATCAACGACGATGCAACAATGAACCATTATGCCGGAAAATATGAGGGCATGGACCGCTACGAGTGCAGAAAAGCACTGGTGGAGGATCTTGAAAAACAGGGACTGCTTGTAAAAGTAGAGCCGCATTCCCACAACGTAGGAACCCATGACCGCTGCGGCACAACCGTTGAGCCGATGGTAAAACAGCAGTGGTTTGTAAAGATGGATGAACTGATCAAACCGGCTGTGGAAGCAGTGAAAAACGGAGACATCCAGTTACTTCCAAAACGTATGGAGAAAACATACTTTAACTGGACTGACAATATCCGTGACTGGTGTATTTCCAGACAGCTCTGGTGGGGACACCGCATCCCGGCTTATTACTGCCCGGACTGCGGTGAGATGGTGGTAGCAAAGGCTGCACCGGAGAAATGTCCGAAATGCGGATGTGATCACATGGAGCAGGATCCGGATACTTTAGATACCTGGTTCTCATCCGCACTCTGGCCGTTCTCCACATTAGGCTGGCCGGATAAGACAGAAGATCTGGATTACTTCTATCCGACCGATGTACTTGTAACCGGATACGATATCATTTTCTTCTGGGTTATCCGTATGATTTTCTCCGGATATGAACAGATGGGCGAAAAACCGTTTAAAACAGTACTGTTCCACGGACTTGTAAGAGACTCTCAGGGACGCAAGATGAGCAAATCCCTCGGAAACGGTATCGATCCGCTGGAAATCATCGACAAATACGGTGCGGACGCACTGCGCCTGACGCTGATCACCGGCAATGCGCCCGGCAACGACATGCGTTTCTACATGGAGCGTGTAGAAGCGAACAGAAACTTTGCAAACAAGGTATGGAACGCATCCCGTTTCATCCTGATGAATATGGAAGGCAAGGAAGTTCCTGCGGATGCGTCTGCGCATCTGGAGCCTGCCGATAAGTGGATTCTCTCCCGTTTGAATAACGTCGTAAAAGAAGTGACCGACAACATGGAAAACTTCGAGCTGGGTGTTGCCGTACAGAAGGTTTATGACTTTATCTGGGATGAATTCTGCGACTGGTATATCGAGATGGTAAAACCCCGTCTGTATGCGACGGACGATGCCGACAGCCAGAACGCTGCACTGTGGACGTTAAAAACTGTCCTGATCGACGCTTTAAAACTTCTGCATCCGTATATGCCTTTTATTACCGAAGAAATCTTCTGCACCCTGCAGTCCGAAGAGGAATCTATCATGATTTCCTCCTGGCCGGTTTATCAGCAAGAGAGACACTTCGAGAAAGAAGAGCAGGAGATCGAAATCCTCAAGGAAGCTGTCCGCGGCGTCCGCAACGTCCGTACCAGCATGAACGTTCCGCCTTCCAGAAAAGCCCATGTTTATGTGGTAAGCGACCAGAAAGAGCTGCAAAATACCTTCGAGGAGGGCAAGCTGTTCTTTGCATCCCTGGCGAGCGCATCCGATGTGACCTGTCAGGCGGACAAGACAGGTATCGCAGAGGACGCGGTATCCGTTGTGATCCCGAACGCAACCCTTTATATTCCATTTGCAGAGCTGGTTGATCTTGCAAAAGAGATCGAGCGTCTGGAAAAAGAAGAGAAGCGCCTCGAGGGCGAGCTTTCCAGAGTAAATGGCATGCTGCACAATGAGCGTTTCATGAGCAAGGCACCGGAAAGCAAGATCGCAGAAGAGCGCGGCAAGCTGGAAAAATACACGCAGATGATGGAACAGGTAAAAGAACGGTTAGGTCAGCTGTGCAAGTAAGCGGGAAGATGCATGCTTTCAGCGAAATATGGTTTTCTTATTAAGTTTTTTATTAATAGGAAAGTGCAGGGCGGTTTTGTAACAAAAGCAGAGCCGCTCTGTTTTTGTTCATGCAACGCTGCATTCCTCTAAACCGGACGGGATTGCAGCATGTCCGCAGTTTCTGACGGAAAAACGCGAAAATGCGAAGTGCTTTCCTGAATTTCCGGAAAAATTAGATTGATTTTTTTGTGTGCCCTGCGTATTATAATGGTATTGAATCCATGAGGATAAGAGCAGATAAGCGGGAGGATGCGCATGATCAACTTTGAAGAAGAATTGAAAAAGTTCCATCCCAGCCTTGAAATCGATGAGGCGGAGGATGTGATTATAAACCACAATATGACAGACTTTACGGATATTCTGGTAGACATGGTCAAAGAGCAGGAAAAAGAAATGGCCGATGCCGCCGGGAAGAAAGAGTAAAGGAGCAAATATATGCAGTGTTATAATTGTGGAGCAGATCTGACAGAAAAGAATTTCTGCACGAACTGCGGGGCAGATGTTTCGAGATATAAGAAGCTTCTGAGCATTTCCAATTACTATTATAATGACGGGTTGGATAAAGCCGGTGTCCGGGATCTTTCCGGGGCGATCGAGAGCCTGAAGCTGTCGTTGAAATTCAACAAATATCATATCGAGGCGAGAAACCTCCTGGGATTGATTTATTTTGAAATGGGCGAGACTGTTCCGGCGCTGAGTGAATGGGTCATCAGTAAAAACCTTCGCCCGGAGAAAAATATCGCGGATGATTACATCAACGCAGTGCAGAAGAGTCCGACGCAGCTGGAAGAGTTTGCACAGATGAGCCGGAAATATAATCAGGCGCTCAGCTACTGTTATCAGGACAGCAAGGATCTGGCGCGGATTCAGTTGAAAAAGGTGCTTTCCGACCATCCGAATTTTGTACAGGCACATCTGCTTTTGGCGCTTTTGTACATGGATGCGGCGGACTGGGAGAAAGCACGCAAGGAGCTGACCCGCTGCCTGCGGATCGACTGCGCGAATACGATGGCGCTTCGGTATATGCATGAAGTGGACATTGCGTTAAAAACCGATGACGACGGGAAATTTGTCCGCAAACAGGGAAAGGGCGAGGAAGTCGTCAAATATCAGAGCGGTAATGAGACGATTATTCAGCCGATCAGCCAGATGGAACCGAAAAAGAGCTTCGGGTGGCTGTGGGGAACGCTCGCAGGTCTTGCGGTCGGTGTAGCGGTATCCTGGTTTTTGATCCTGCCTGCGCGGGTACAGATCGCACAGACGGAGTTAAACAATAAGCTGACAGCAGTCGGGGAAGAAGCCGACCGCAAAAATGCAGAGATTTCCAGCTTAAATCAGCAGATAGAGACGCTGACTAAGGAAAATGACGAGCTGACGGCGCAGAACGGCAAGCTGTCCGGCGCGGACGGCAGCATGAGCGCGGTAGAAGCGTTGTTGAATGCGGCAAGTGTCTATATGGAGACGCCGGACGATATCGAAGCTCTTTCTGAAGCGGTGGACAAGATCAGCCGCGATGCGATGGAGAGCAGCGACACCTCCGAGGCGGCGCGTAAGCTCTATCAGCAGCTTTTGCAGGACACTGGCACAGACCTTGCAGCGAACTATTATGACACCGGCTACAAGGCATATCGTTCCGGGGATTATGAGACGGCGATTGAAAACCTGACGAAAGCGGTTTCCTATGATGAGACGAACAGTGAAGCGCTTTATGCGCTGGCAAATTCCTATCGCGACAACGGCAACAAGCGCCAGGCGAAGGAAACCTACCAGAAGGTAATTGAACTGTTCCCGAACACGGAAAAAGCAACCCAGTCCCAGCGCGCGCTGGATCAGCTGGACAATTAAAAGGCGACAATTTAAAAAGGATTTTACAAAAGAGGATGAAAAGCACATTAGCTTTTTGTCCTCTTTTTGCTATCTACAGATTCCGAATGTTTGCAGATTGCCGTGCGGCAATTCGGGGATAGCTATTTCAAGGTTAAGGTTCCCAAGCCGTTTGTGCCTGCACGAAATTTATATAGAAAAAGGAGAGTAGCATGGAAGAGGATTATAAAATTATCGATCACTATCTGATGATCCGCCTGCCGGAAGAAATCGACCACCACAGCTGCAGCGTGATCTGCAGGAGGGCGGATCACATGATGTTGGACAACAGCGTCAGCCACATCGTGTTTGATTTTTCCGACACAAAATTTATGGACAGCTCCGGCATCGGCGTACTGGCGGGGCGTTACCGCAAGATTTCCTGTTTTGGAGGCAAGGTGTATGTAATTCACGCCAACCGGCGCATCCGGAAAATTTTGGAAATGTCGGGCATCGGCGATATCGTGGAGATGATAGATCAGGAAGAAAAGATTGAAAAACAATAGAATGTACGCTCTGCGAGCATTCTATTGTCATGAATAAAATTTTTCAATCGCGAGATTTGTGTCTGCGCGCACTTGACACAAACTCGGCATGCGCAAAAAGCGTGCGCAGAAATGAGAGGAAAGCATGAATAACATGAAAGTGGAATTTGAAGCCCTGCCGGAAAACGAAGGCTTTGCGAGGGTTGCTGTAGCGGCGTTTTTGACGCCCTTAAATCCGACACTGGAGGAGATCGAGGACGTCAAAACTGCCGTTTCGGAGGCAGTTACAAACGCAGTCATCCACGGATATAAGGAGCAGGGAGGAACGATTGAAATTTCCTGTGTGCTGGAAAAGGATCTTTTGAAAATGGAAATCACCGATCAGGGCTGCGGGATCGAAAATGTGGAACAGGCGATGGAGCCGATGTTCACGACGCGCCCGGATCTGGAACGTTCCGGTATGGGATTTTCTTTTATGGAAGCGTTTATGGACTGCCTGGAGGTGGAATCGACCGTGGGGAAGGGGACGCGTGTGATTATGGAAAAAAAACTGGGAAATGCGCCGTGGGTCAGTGATCCGGATCAAGAAGAGGAGTAGCACATGGAAATATCAGTATTGATCGAAAAGGCGCAGGCAGGAGATGCGTCTGCCAGAAAAATACTGATAGAAGAAAATCTGGGACTGGTTCACCATATTGTGAAACGGTTTGCAGGGCGGGGATACGAGGCGGAGGATCTGTTCCAGACCGGAACGATCGGACTGATGAAAGCGATTGATCATTTTGATTTAAGCTACGATGTCAAATTTTCTACATATGCGGTTCCTCTGATTGCAGGAGAGATCCGGCGTTTTCTGCGCGATGATGGACCGGTCAAGGTCAGCCGGTCATTAAAGGATGCGAATTATAAGCTGCGGCAGGAGGCTGCGCGCATTCAGACGCAGGAGGGACGCGACCCGACGCTGCGCGAGCTGTGTGAAAAAACAGGAATCGCCTATGAAGACGCGGTCATGGCGGTCGCTGCAGCCGGGGAGGTTGAATCGCTGTCAAAGCCGGTCTATGAGGGGGATGGGAAAGAGATCGCGCTGATGGATCAGCTTGCGACACGGTCTGCAGACAACACCTGGGAGGACGCAGAAAAGAACCGGCTGGTAGACCGGATGCTGTTAAAACAGCTTATAGACGAGCTTCCCGAACAGGAAAAAATCCTGATCCGGCTGCGCTACTACGAGGATCAGACGCAGGCCCAGATCGCCAAAAAAATCGGTATCAGCCAGGTGCAGGTTAGCCGGATGGAAAAGAAAATCCTGATCCGCATGCGAGAGCGGTCGGGGGTGTAGGACAGCGATGAGGATTGCATAGCTGTAGAAAACGCTCGGCGGCAGACCGTAATGAAGAACTGGCTTGAGAATCTGTTGGTTTGATGGTAAGATGAGTTTGGGAGTCATCGGGAATGAGAGCTGACATTCAGGAAGAATGGAGGCGAAAGGATGACAACACGAAAGAGAGCGGAAACTGAAACGTTGGAGGCACGTTACAGGAGGTATCGAAGCATTTTAAAAGATCTGACGATCATGAGCGATGTGTTTATGCGGAATGTATTAAAGCAGAAAGCCTGTACAGAATACATTCTGCGGGTGATTTTGGAGAGAAATGATTTAATCGTCGTCGATCAGGTTCTTCAGAAAGACTACAAAAATCTGCAGGGACGTTCTGTAATTTTGGATTGCGTGGTAAGAGACTCTGTGGGCAGGCGGATGAATGTGGAATTTCAGCAGGAAAAAGAGGGCACTGAGCCAAAGCGGGCGAGATATCACAGCGGATTGATGGATATGAATGCGCTGAATCCGGGACAGGAATTTTGCGAACTCCCGGAAAGCTATGTGATCTTTATCACCCGGGATGATGCCCTTGGCTATGGACTTCCGATTTATCATGTGGAGAGGAAAATCGAAGAAGTAGGGAAGTCTTTTGGAGATGAGACACATATCGTTTATGTGAGCTCCAATATCCGGGAGGATACAGAACTGGGACGGCTGATGCACGACCTGCACTGCAAAAACGCAGCGGATATGTACAGTAAAATTCTTGCAGACAGAGTGCGCGAGCTGAAAGAAACGCAGGAAGGAGAGGATGTCATGTGTCGGGAACTGGAACAGATTTACAGTGAGGGAATGGAAGACGGCGAAAAGCGCGGTGAGCTGAAAAAAGCAAAAACCTCAGCATTATCCATGGCTGCGGATGGAATGAACGTTGATAAAATAGCCTACTATCTTAATGTAAGTGCTCAAATGGTACAGAAATGGATTGATGAGAGTATGAGCGTTGCACATTAACAAATAATAAATTTAAAAGGAGCTACCAAGAGATAAAATTTTTTCTGGTAGCTTCTTTTGCGGGAGAAAAATATGGCTATACCAAAGTATTATGAAATGTATAAGTCTTTTCTAACTGTATTGTTGGATGGAAAAGTCCACACGATCAAAGAAGAAAAACAGCAGGTTATCAAAGATTTTCGATTGAGTGAAAATGAAATAGCAGAGTTATTACCAAGTGGAAAACAAACGGTATTTGATAATAGAATAGGCTGGTGCAGAACATATTTGAAAAAGGCAGGGCTGATTGTAAGCCCATGCCGGGGACAATATCAAATCACAGATGCAGGGCATAGGACGTATTTGGAAAATAATATTATAGACGATACAGTATTAAAGCAGTTTCCATCTTTTGTTGAGTTTGCGTTTGGAGATCGAAAAGAATATCAAAAGGAAAATGATGCCCCAGTAACTGATGAAACACCACAGGAGACAATGGATCGTGTATATAAAGAATTGAATCAGTCTCTTGCGAACGATCTGTTGACTGAAATTTCGGAGATGAACCCGTACAGATTCGAAGTGCTGGTTGTAGAGTTACTGGTTAAAATGGGATATGGCAGATTACAATACGAAAATCGGGTAACAAGAAAGTCGGGAGATGAGGGGATTGATGGCATTGTGACTGCAGATAAATTAGGGTTTGATTCTATCTATATTCAGGCAAAAAGATTTAAGGATAATTCTGTTGGACGACCTGATATTCAAAAATTTGTAGGTGCATTAGCCGGACAAGGTGCGCAGAAAGGAATTTTTATCACAAGTTCGACTTTTACGAAAGAGGCAGTTGCTTTTGTAGGGAGAAATTTGAATTATAAAATTGTTTTAATCGATGGAATGAAGCTTGCAGAATTGATGATAGAATATGAGCTTGGCGTTTCCCGACAATATACATATGAAGTAAAAAGACTGGACAGTGATTATTTTTCGGAAGAATAAAGAACTGTTACAGAAGCTTCATTACAAAAGGGGGCGCGATAATTTTGAAAAAGACCAGAAAAAATAAAGAGAAATTTACAGAACCCCTTCTGATGTGTTTGTGCGCGGTTATTTTTTCGTCAGTATCTGGAAGCTTTATGGAATTTTAAAAGAATACAGAAACGGCACACAAGAATACGAAGCGATCAGCCAGCAGAGAATTTATCGGATTTGGTTACAATTTTTTACGGTCACAATATGAAAAATGGTTCTATGTTCGGTTTTCTGAAAAAATTACGGCGGGATGAAAAAGCAAATAAAACAGCCGTGCAGTACATGGATAAAAATTTTCTCCACCAGAATAACTTCTGCAGTCCGGGTGCATACTGTGTGAAACAGGAGGAACATACAGATGCCGAAAGAAGTGCTGTATTTAAAGCTTGAGCAAAACGCAGAGCTGTCCGGTGAAAGCGTGCATATCAGCGATCTTGGAAAATTATATTGTAAAACGCAAAGCGTGCAGAATCGATGCAGAACGCTTCCTGTTTTCCGATTTGAGGAAAAAGATAAGGGGCGCCGGGTGGTTAGCGCGCTTTTTGTGATTTCGCTTTTGCAGCAGGACAATCCGAATCTGGAGGTGGAAAGCATCGGCGCGCCGGAAACGGTGGTGGAGCAGGTAAAAGTCAGTCGTTATCCGGGCTTCTGGCAGGTGTGCAAAATCGTCTTTGTCTGCTGCATCTGCTTTTTTGGCGCAGCGTTTACGATCATGGCGTTTCATAACGACATCGGGATTCGCGAGGTGTTCGGGCAAATTTACGAGCTTTTGACCGGACAGGAGCCGCAGTCGGTTACAGCGCTGGAAATCGCGTATTCGATCGGGCTGGCACTTGGCATTTTGGTGTTTTTCAACCATATCGGTGGGAGGAGGATTACGTCCGATCCGACACCGATCGAAGTGGAAATGCGTAAATATGAAACGGACGTCAATCAGGCATTGACAGAAACTGCAGATCGGGAAAAAAAGACGCTGGACGTCTGAAAGGGGGGAAAATTGTGATTTTATCGAAGCTTTTGCCGGTGGTTGTTGGACTGGGCGCAGGCATTCTCGTTTCGGCAGGCGTTTTTACGGTGCTGCTTTCAGTAGGACTTGTGCCACGCTTTGCAGGAAAGACTCACACGGGGAAAAAAATTTTTCTGTACGAAGAAATGGTTGTCTTTGGAACGCTCGTCGGCTGTCTGGCAAGCGTATTTCCGGGCGCAGTAATTTTGGGCAGGGAATGGTTGCAGAAAAGATTGGAAGCGGGAGCAGCTTTTGAGTGGCTGGTTCTGACGGCGGAAGCCCTGACCGGTCTGTTTGCCGGAATTTTCGTCGGCTGCCTGGCACTTGCAATTGCAGAAATGCTGGACTCCATTCCGATTCTGACGCGTCGGATCGGTTTTCGGCACGGACTCGGGCTGATGGTGATTTCCATTGCGATGGGAAAAGCGGTTGGAAGCCTGTTGTATTTCTGGCATCCTATTTTTCGGTAAAAACTCCGTTACAAACGGTGAATCGTGCAGCAGATTCGGAAAGGAACAGCATATGGAAAAGTATCAGGCAGACCAGTCTTTTCAGAAACAGTATGAAAAATATGTCAAACAGGTGACGCCGACACACAATCTTGCATTGCAGATGCTGCATGCATTTGTGACGGGCGGTATAATCTGCACGGTAGGACAGATTATTTTGAACGTTGCGAAGTCAAACGGATTGGACGATGCGGCAGCAGGAAGCGTGTGTGCGATTCTACTCGTTCTGGCGAGCGCACTTCTGACCGGCTTTAACATTTATCCGTCTCTGGTAAAGTGGGGCGGGGCGGGGGCGCTGGTTCCGATTACCGGTTTTGCCAATTCCGTAGCCGCCCCTGCGATTGAATTTCAGAAGGAGGGACAGGTATTCGGAATCGGCTGCAAAATTTTTACGATCGCCGGACCGGTTATTTTGTATGGAATTTTCGTCAGCTGGGTGCTTGGACTGATTGGATGGATCGGTTCGCTTTTATAATTTTCCCGCTCGCAGGAAATCAGTCTGCGAAATGCTGCGGGTGAATGTTGTTGAAACGATGCCGTTCACCCGCGCCATTCGCAAAATCGCAGCTTCGCTGCTCCCCGCTGCTTCGCAGCTTCTTTTGCTCATGAAATGGCGCTCCCCTCGTGCCTTCTTACAGACTGATTTTCCTGCGAGCAGGAAATCAGTCTGCAAAAAGGCACGGGTGAACTTAGTCGATCACATGGTGCTGGAGCCACTTGCGGGAGTGGAAGCGAAGCATGAAAACGACCGCACGCACGCTCCAGTCTGCGAACATGCCGATCCAAACCGCGATGGGACCGAAGCCACAGAAGCGGCATAAAAAGATGCACAGGCTTACCCGGCACAGCCACATGCTGGCACAGGAGGTAATCATGGAAAATTTCACATCGCCGGCTGCGCGCATGCCGTAGGCGGGAATAAAGGAAAGCACCCACGAAATCGGTTTGGTGATGGTAATAAATGCGACCATCTGCAGGCAGAGGCGGGCGCTTTCTGCTTCCATGCCGCCGAGGATGGTGACAGGCTTTGCGAGCAGATAGACGACGGCACAGGAGATGAGGATGACGATTTCCGAAAGCCAGGACAGCCTTTTGATGTAATAAATCGCTTCATCTTTCCGTTTTGCACCGATACACTGACCGACGACGGTCATCAGTCCGATGCCGACACCCATGGCGGCGATTCCGTTTAACGCCTCCAGGATACTGGTCATTGCCTGCGCGGCGATGGCAACCGTACCGAGAGTGGAGACGGTTGACTGAATGGCGAGCTTACCGAACTGGAACATGCTGTTCTCAATTCCGGATGGAATGCCGATGAATAAAACGCGTTTGATCAAAGACCAGTCCGGACGGATAGAAAAGTAGTTGCGTACATAAATCTGTTCCGCAGGGTTTCTCAGCTGCCAGATCACGACGATCGCACAGAAAATACGGGAAACCAGGGTGGAAATTGCCGCGCCGGCGACGCCCATGCCAAAGACGAAGATCAGGATCGCATTTCCTCCGATATTTAAGAAGTTGGAAAGGATGGAAATCGTCATAGGACCTTTGGTGTTGTTTTGTGCACGCAAAATGGAAGCACCTGCATCGTATAGACCGATGAATGGGAACGACAAAAGTGTGAAGAAAAAGTAAATCTGGGAGTTTGCCATAACGTCCGTGTCTACAGTGCCGAAAATCAGACGAAGCAGCGGAAAACGGAAGATCAGGCATAAAAGCGACAGCGAACAGGAAAGGACGAGCATAACGAAAAGCACCTGCTCTGCGGAACGCTTCGCCTTTTTCAGGTTCTGACTGCCGAGGTACTGGGAGCAGAGGATTGCACCGCCTGCCGCCAGCGCGGAGAGCGCCTGAATCACTAAAATGTTGATTGCATCAACGAGAGAAACTGCGGAAATTGCAGCGGAGCCGACGTTGCTGACCATCATCGTGTCGGCGGTTCCCATTAGGGAAGACAGAAGCTGCTCGACCATGATGGGGACAAGCAGCGTCCGAAGCTGTTTATTGGTGAAAAGATGTTGTGTTGCTGTTTGTTTTTTTGTGTTCACGAAAAAATCATGCGCCTCCTGAAATATTGGAAAAATCTGCGGAAAATAAAAAACCTTCTGTATCATAGCAGAAAATAAAATGGATGAAAATAGGGAAAACAGCTCATTTTTTACAGAAGAAGAAAGCCTTTTATGCTGTTAGAAAAACTACAGATGTGGTAAGATGAAAAAGATACTACTGTGGCACCCTTCCGGGAAAGAGTGCCGGCAGAAATTGGATGAAAAATCCGGAGACATGAGGGATGAGAGATGAGTGAGAAAGTACAACAGACAGAAACCGGAAATGCGCTGCAGCGTTTCCTGAAACGGAAAAACATTATTTTTTCGGCAAAACGTTATGGAATCGACGCGTTGGGCGCGATGGCGCAGGGATTGTTTGCATCGCTTTTGATCGGTACAATTATTGGAACGCTGGGAGAGCAGATCGGAAGTCAGGTGCTGGTGGACGCCGGAGGCTTTGCAAAAAGCGTGGCCGGACCGGCGATGGCAATTTCGATCGGCTATGCACTGCAGGCACCGCAACTGGTATTATTTTCCCTGCTTGCAGTCGGGGCGGCAGCCAATTCGCTGGGCGGGGCGGGCGGACCGCTTGCAGTTTTGATCGTTGCGATTGTGGCGGCGGAATGCGGCAAGGCGGTTTCCAAGGAAACGAAGATTGATATTTTAGTCACGCCTCTGGTGACAATCCTTTCCGGAGTGCTGCTGTCGATGTGGTGTGCGCCGACAATCGGAGCTGCTGCGAGCGCAGTCGGAAGCCTGATCATGTGGGCGACGGAGCTGCAGCCGTTCTTTATGGGTATTTTGGTATCGGTTATTGTAGGTGTTGCGCTGACGCTGCCGATCAGCTCTGCAGCAATCTGCGCGGCGCTGAACTTAACCGGGCTTGCCGGGGGCGCGGCAGTTGCGGGCTGCTGTGCGCAGATGGTCGGCTTTGCGGCGATGAGTTTCAAAGAAAACAAGTGGAGCGGACTAATTTCCCAGGGATTGGGCACAAGTATGCTGCAGATGGGCAATATCGTAAAAAATCCGCGCATCTGGATTCCACCGACGCTGGCGGCAGCCATCACCGGACCGATTGCGACCTGTCTGTTCCAGCTTCAGATGAACGGACCCGCAGTTTCCTCCGGAATGGGAACCTGCGGACTGGTGGGACAGATCGGCGTTTATACCGGCTGGCTGGAAGAAATTGCAGCGGGCAGTCGGAGTCAGATTACAGCGTTTGACTGGATCGGCATGATCTTGATCTGCTTCGTGCTTCCGGCGGTGCTGAGCCTGGTGTTTGGACAGATTTTAAGAAAAATCGGCTGGATCAAAGAAGAGGACCTGAAGCTGTAAAGCATTTGGACAAGAAGGCAGCATTCAGATAAAAGCGTTATCAGAGGAAAGACTGCTGCATTTACGGCAGAAAAGGAGGGTATATGATTTCTGAAAAAAAGAGCGGAGCGCCGTACTTAAACGTCTGGTTCGGCAATTTTTACCGACCGGCGTATGACGATCAGGCGTTTGTCGCAGAGGGGATGGAGCTGTTAAAAAAGCTCGGCTTCAACAGTGTTTTGCTCGATTCCAAGGACTGGGAGGATTTTCGGGAACGCTATGAGGGAAAGCCTGCGAGCCAGTATGTCGGCATGCAGGAGTTTATGATGGAGCAGATCAAAAAGCAGGGGATGAGCCATACATTTCTGGCAATTTATCTGAATGCAGATAACCTGTATCCGAATATTCGCTTTAGCCCGCCGGTGTTCGGGGAATCTGTTGTGACGGCAAAAGGCAATGACGGTCGCTGGTATCGTTATTGGTCGGAGAAAGCGCAGGAGACGATGACGGAGCACGTTTCACAGCTTTTAGAGATGTACGGTGAAAATATGACCCGGATCGAAGTGGACGGGGAAGAAAAAAAACCGCTGTGCAGCATGTGGGACCCGGTCGTTGCACCGAGCTTCGATGAGGATGGAAAAAAGCGCTATCGCAGCTGGCTTGAAAAACGTTATAACGGAGATATTAAAACCTTTAACCGCTTCTACAAAACGGAAGCAAACAGCTTTGAAACGATCGAACCCGAGCAATACTGGTTTGAACTGCGTTATCCTGGAAAAAATGGTTTTTCGGAAAAAGAGCTGGAAGATCGGGATGAAAAATGCCGCGTATGGATGGACAACCAGCGCTGGAAAAGCGACGAGCTGGTGTTTTATTTTGAAGCGATGCAGAAAAAGCTCCATGCACTTGATCCGCAGCTGTATCTGTGCCCGGATTTGAGCCAGTGGGGATATTTTTTGAACGTGGATGGAAGCTTTTTAACCGGTGCAGGGCTTTCTGATCTGTGGGATACGGCGGTGCGAGGCGCTGATTTTTACCGGATTGCCCCGTATGTGGATGCGGCGCATTTTATTTCTGTGCCGGTGCTTCCAAACGGTGACCCGGACTGCTATGTGACAGCATGTCAACACAGTATGATGCGGAATATGAATCGTGGCAGATCCTTTGTCGGCGGCATTTACTGGGGAAGATTTGTTTATAATGACCTATATGCGTGGATTTCTCCGTGTGAGGCGGTCGCCTCGATGGCGGCGTCCGGCGCTTCCGGATATGCGTCTTACGGCATGTGCGGGTTAGACGACGGCGGCGTGTTACACCGGATGCCGGAAGCATTCTGCAGGTCTTTAGAAGAAGGCAACCGCTGGTGGAAAGAGGTTGTTTTGAGGCTCGGAGTGAGAAAAGCTGCAAAGGCAGCAGTGCTGTTCCCGTCTGCGATGGCGCTTGCAGAGACGTTTGACACGGAGCACAATCATGACAGGCGGCTGGATCTTCTGGGCTGGTATAAGGCTCTGGAGGACTGGCAGATCGACGTTGACGTTGTAGATGGCAGCATTTTCAAGGATCAGACAGCAGATCAGTACGAGGTGCTCGTGCTTGCGGCAAACGACTGCTATGCGCTTGACCCGGATTCTGAACTGGAGCAGGGCATTGCAGCATGGGTAAAAAATGGCGGAATGCTGCTGCACGGACCGATGGATTTGCTTGCACGGGCGAGCGTTGGCAGCCGCTGTCTTTCTCATGAAAAGGATGCGTTTGAGTGCAGCGGCGAAAAGGGAATGCTGACCGGAACGCAGTTTGGCAGCTTCGAGGAGGAAAACGCCGACGTGCTCGCAGTCTGGGAAACGGACGAAAAGCCTGCGATTGTCAAGCGCACATTTGGAAAGGGAACCGTTTGCGAAATCGGATTTTTCTACGGCTTTGAATACACCGGCAGAATCGCACCGCACGTTCCGCTGACGCAGCGCAATAACGAGCTGTACCCTTTGACCATGCTGAAAAAAGATCCCGTAGGGATGCTTCTGGAAGAAAAATTCGGCACGACACTGACCCGGAAAAAGGGCGTTGAGCGCGCAGAATTTGAAAACGGTACGGTCATCGTCAACCACAGCTCCTATCCGTGCAGAATCGATGAACCCGGAACACACTATTTCCAGAATCCCGAACTGTACCAGGATTTGGACAGCAAAATCCTGCTCCCGCATATGGGAGTTTTTATCGAGAGGAAAGTTTGAAAAATGTTTTAAACTTTTCAGAGTGCGCTGTCGCGCGTTGACTTCTCGATGGAAGATCGTTATAATAAAGACCACGGCTTTTGCTGTGGTCTTTATTTATTCATGACAATAGAATGCTCACAGAGCATGCATTCTATTGTTGTATAGGAAACTTCGTTTCCATACGATAAGTAACGCTCTACGAGGATGCGCGCTCGGTGCAAGGGTAGATGGCTGCCAAAGCAACTGCGCCTCGGCGCGAGAATGTGCCAAGGCACATTCTTTTATCGTATAGGAAACTTCGTTTCCATACGATAAGTAACGCTCCGCGAGGATGCGCACTCGGCGCAAGGGTAGATGGTTGCCGGAGCAACTGCGCCTCAGCGCGAGAATGTGCCAAAGCACATTCTTTTTCCTATAAAAATATAAAAATAGAAAGTTGAGAAATTGATGATAAATAAAAAAACAAAATTTTGTAAAGCTGCAGCGCTTCTGGGCGCGGCTGTTATGATGATTTCTGCGCTGGCAGGCTGCGGGAAAAATACGAAGGTCGTTCTGACGGCGGGTCTGAAAAAGAACGAGGTATTCCGGATTTCGAGTGCATCTTGTATGCTGCCGGAGGTGATGGTATATCTGACGAACATGCAGAATCAGTATGAATCCGTCTATGGAAGCCAGATCTGGAACGCTTCCGACGGACAGCTTTCGCTGGAGCAGGAGGAACGGGAACAGGTGTTGACACAGCTGGCGAGAATCAAGGTGATGAACCTGCTCGCCCAGAAAAAAGAAGTGACGCTGGATGATAAGGAAAAGGAGCGCGCGGCAGCGGCGGGCAGGGAATATTTTACTTCCTTGAACAGCGCGGAGGTGACGGCGCTCAACGTGACGCAGGATCTGATTACGAAGATGTATGAAGAGTATGCGCTTGCAGAAAAGGTTTATCAGACGATTGTAGAAAATGTCAATCCGGAGGTCAGTGACGATGAAGCGCGCACCATCACGGTAGATATGATCAGGGTCAGCGATTCTGCCAAAGCTTCCCAGGTGCTTGGCAAGGCAAAGGAAGAAGGCGTGGATTTTGAGACGCTTGCGCAGGCAGAGAGCGAGGACCAAACGGTGACGCAGTCGTTTGGAAAAGGCGAGGTTTCGGAAGCACTGGAAAAGGCGGCGTTTAACCTCGGCAAGGACGAGATCAGTGACGTGGTGGAATCAGACGGAAGTTACTATATTTTAAAATGTATCAGCACGTTCGACGAGGCGCAGACCAAAGCGAATAAGGAAAAAATAGTAAAACAGCGCCAGAGCGAGGCATTCGATACGGAATATACGGCGTTTGAGCAGACATTGGTACGTCAGCTCAACGAGGAACTCTGGAATTCCGTCACGATGATTCATCAGGACGATGTCAAAACTTCCAGCTTTTTTGAAGTATACCAGATGTATTTCCAGCATCAGGAGTGAGCAGGAATAGCTGGGCATTCCGGCAGGACGTCGCGCTTCCGGCTTATGAAAACTGCCCTGTCGGACGCTGCGTTTCAGCTTATGAAAACTGCCCGACAGTGCGCTGTACCCTGTTTATGAAAAATTTAGAATTGCGGGAAACGCGGCAAGCATGCGGGTTTTCAAAGAATTATTAGCACTCAACTAAAATGAGTGCTAATTTTTTATTGACTTTTTGAAACGACAGGACTACACTATGGATAAAGCTTGGAGGAAAGCTTCTCCAGGCATCTGAAAACGAACTGAGAAAGAAAGGATCGTGATATTTCATGGCTGAAAAGCACGGAGCATTATCAATTAACAGCGACAATATTTTTCCGATTATTAAAAAGTGGTTATATTCGGATCATGACATTTTTTACAGAGAGCTGATTTCCAACGGCTGCGATGCCATTACGAAGTTAAAGAAGCTGGATATGATGGGAGAATACGAGCTTCCGGAAGGCTACAAGCCCAGAGTGGATGTTATCGTTGATCCGGATGCAAAGACCATCCAGTTTATCGATAACGGTGTCGGCATGACTGCGGATGAGGTGGAGGAATACATCAACCAGATCGCATTTTCCGGCGCGACAGATTTTATTGCAAAATATAAAGATAAGACAAACGATGACCAGATTATCGGTCATTTCGGTCTGGGCTTCTATTCCGCATTTATGGTAGCAGATGAGGTGCATATCGATACCCTTTCCTGGCAGAAGGATGCAAAGCCGGTTCACTGGGAGTGCGACGGCGGCACAGAATATGACATGCAGGATGGTACCCGCACAGAAGTCGGTACCTGCATTACCCTGTTCTTAAACGAGGACTGCCTGCAGTTCTGCAACGAGTATAAGGCAACCGAAGTGATCAAAAAGTATTGTTCCTTCATGCCTGTGGAAATTTACGTTTCCAGAGCCAATACACCTGAGACACAGACGATTCTTGCGAGTGAGAAGCTCGACAGCGATCATGTGATCGAAGAAGTGAAGAAAGAAAAGGAAGAAGATCCGGATAAGCTCAAAATTACAAAGCGTCCGGAACTGATCAACGATACTCACCCGCTCTGGACGAAGAACCCCAGTGAATGCACAAAGGAAGAGTACATTGATTTCTACCGCAAGGTATTTATGGATTACAAGGAGCCTCTGTTCTGGATTCATCTGAACATGGATTATCCGTTCAACTTAAAGGGTATCCTTTACTTCCCGAAGATCAACATGGAATACGAATCCATCGAGGGCGTCATCAAGCTGTACAACAATCAGGTATTTATTGCCGATAATATTAAAGAAGTAATTCCGGAATTTTTGCTGCTGTTAAAGGGCGTCATTGATTGTCCTGATCTGCCGCTGAACGTGTCCAGAAGCGCGCTGCAGAACGATGGCTTTGTAAAGAAAATTTCCGATTATATTACCAAAAAGGTTGCGGATAAGCTGTCCGGCATGTGCAAGACCCAGAAGGAGGAATACGAGAAATACTGGGATGATATCGCTCCGTTTATCAAATTCGGCTGCTTAAAGGACGAAAAATTCTGCGAGAAAATGACGGATTACATCCTCTTCAAGAATCTGGACGGCAAATATATGACCCTGCCCGAGTGCCTGGAAGTCAATAAGACTGACCCGGATGAGACACAGGAGGGTGCTGTGGATGAGAACGGCGAAAAGGTAGAAGCAGAAGTCGTAGAGGACAAGAGCGAAGATTCCGCTGAGGAAGAGAAGAAAGACAAGACCATCTACTATGTAACAGATGAAAAACAGCAGAGCCAGTACATCAACATGTTCAAGGCTGCCAAAATGGATGCCGTTATGCTGACCGACCGGATCGACCAGCCTTTTATCTCTCAGCTGGAAGCAAAGAATGAGGGGATTCATTTTGCAAGAATCGATGCTGATTTAACCGATGCATTTAAGGCAAAGACCAGCAAGAAGACGCAGGAAGAATTAAACGTGCAGGCGGAAAAGGTTGAAAAGCTGGTTCAGAAGGCACTGAAAAACGACAAGATCAAGGTAAAGATCGAAAAGCTCAAGAATAAAAAGGTATCCTCTGTTCTGACGGTTTCCGAAGAGAGCAGAAGAATGCAGGATATGATGAAGATGTATGGCGGCGGCATGGATATGAGCATGTTCGGTGCAGAGGGCGAGACGCTGGTATTGAATGCAAACCATCCGCTCGTAACCTACATTACGGAGCACGAAGACGATGCAAACACCAAGATGATCTGCGAGCAGCTCTATGATCTGGCGAAGCTCCAGAACGCACCGCTTTCTCCGGAAGCGATGACCAAGTTTGTAGCGCGCTCCAATGACATTATGCTGCTGCTTGCAAAATAAACGCGCAGGCTGTGAAAAGAGCGTTGCTGCAAATAACTCATCAGAGAAAACTAGTACATCGTTATTTACGAAACGCTGTACTAGTAAATGCGAAGACCGCATGCAGGATGAATATACAATTCCTGTCTGCGGTCTTTTTATCGTATGGGAAACTTCGTTTCCATACGATAAAAACGCTCCGCGAGGATGCGCACTCGGCGCA
>ERZ779885.1264-NODE-1264-length-26085-cov-4.394967_pt1 | contig 26085 bp, 18 predicted proteins | sample MGYA00511554_ERZ779885 | MGnify/ENA primary metagenome ERZ779885 (study PRJEB29588, sample SAMEA2160998) | human gut metagenome | biome: human gut; feature: human-associated habitat; material: faeces | place: Denmark | collected 2008/2010 ... | reverse complement strand
CGCCGTTTGTTTTAGCGATCGGCCTCAGGCCGCCGCACTGCAGTCAGCCACAGTGAGATGCATGTGACGAGATCGAGATGCGGCGCTTAAAAGAGCGCGATCAATGCATCCACATCCTTGGGGTCCGTTGCCCATGAAGTGGCAATGCGCTTCACTACATGCTCATCATCAAGCCGTTCCCAGAAACTCATTGCGACGGACTGCCCCAGACGATCAGCTTCCGCATTGGTGAGCCGCAGGAAGATCTGATTGGTCGTGCTGCCGAAAAGCAGTTCATAGCCCTTCTTCGTCAGTGCTTCACGGATGCGGTCGGCCTGAAGCACGGCGTGACGGCCGAGGTGAAGGCCAAGCTCTTCCGTAAAGAGCGCATCGAACTGGATGCCGAGCACCTTGCTCTTGGCGAGCATGGCGCCGTACTGCTTCATCAGCGTGAAGAACCCCGGCACCGTGCCCGCCTTGGGGAACACAACCGCCTCGCCGAAGAGCAGACCGCACTTGGTCCCGCCGATATAGAAGACGTTGGTGAGACGAGCCAGGTCCTTAAGCGTTACATCGTTCGAGGCGGAACCCAATGCATAAAAAAGCCGTGCGCCGTCAACATAAAGCGGTGCGCCCCAGCGGCGGCAGACCTTCGATAGTGCAGTCAGTTCCGCGAGCGAATAGACGGTGCCGTATTCCGTCGGCTGCGTGATGTAGACCATGCCCGGCTCCACCATGTGCAGGCGGTTGCCGTCACCGTGCCAAGCGCGAAAAACCTTATCGACCGCTTCGGCAGAAATTTTGCCCTGCTGTTCAGCAATCTCGATCACTTTGTGACCGGAGGCCTCAATGGCGCCAGCCTCATGCACGGCAATGTGACCCGTTCGGGCCGCAATCACGCCCTGCCAGGGTTTGAGCATCGTGCTGATCACCACCTTGTTGGTCTGCGTTCCGCCGGAAAGAAAACGAACTTCAGCATCCGGCACGCCGCAGGCAGCGCGAATTTTTTCACGGGCAGCATTGCAAAAGCAGTCGCTTTCGCTCTCGTCATAGCAGCCTGTCTTCACGAAGTTGTTTTTCATGAGCGCCTCGAATACCTTGGGGTGTGCGGCATCGAGATAGTCACAGGCAAAGTTCAGCATAAATAAGCTCCGCAAGAATGGGGAAAACGAATCTGAATTCAACGATGGAAAAGAAGTTTATGCCGAAGCGCCTTGTGCGTAAAATGCCCTGAATGAACATGTGATGTGCAAAATAATCACTATAAGTATCCTCTTCCCTCACGGGCTGACGTTCGATGAATCTGGAAAAAGTTGAGTACCTCCTCACCGCCATTGAATGCGGAACCTTTTCGCTCGCAGCCGAAAAACTCGGCATGACGCAGTCGGGACTCAACCGTCAGATCTCGTCGCTCGAAACCGAACTCAAAACAACGCTTCTCCTCAGAGGCCGACGCGGCGTGGTGCCGGCCAAAGGCGCTGAACCCATCATCGCCCGCCTCAGAGATTTGATGACTGCCGAACGCCGCGTTCACGAGGAAATTGCCGCTGTGAAGGGACTATTAACGGGTTCACTCACCATCGGCTCCTATTTCAGCATTTCGACAACCTGGCTGCCGCAGCTCCTCAAGCAGTTTTCCGATGCTTATCCAGCCATCACGCTTTCAACGGTTGAAGGCGCAGATGCCGAACTCATCGAGCGGCTGAGAAACGGCTCGCTCGACTGCGCCTTTCTTTCTCAGCACTCCTACGACGGCGACTTTTTCCCGCTGATGGAAACAGAGTTTGTGGCGCTGCTGCCGCCCGGGCATCCTTTGATTCAAGCCGACTGCGTTACCGTGAGGCAAATTGCCGAAGAACCCTTCATCTATCCGCGGCTTCATCACAATTCGGACATTGATGACTTCTTCACCCGCCACAAAATTGAACCGAAAATTCATCTGCAGACGAATGACCCGTATTCAGCCTATGCCATGGTCAATGCCGGACTAGGCGTCTCCGTCAACAACCGGCTGCAAAGCATCAACCTCAAAGGCAATGTTGTCCTAAAGCCCTTTCATCCGCAGGAACGAGTTGCGCTGGGACTGGCCCTCCCTTCGCTTGAAACCGCCTCGCCGGCCTTGATGCGCCTCGTTTCTATGGCTCGAGAAATCGCGGAAAAACTCCCTAAAGGTCCATGGGGAGCGGCACTCCCCGCCGAATAAAGCCTTCATTTTTCCCTTCAGAACGAGAAAAACACCGATTGTTAGAAATGATCTCAAAAGCCTCCCGAGGCTCAGCATTACAAATATTGCTTTCGTATACATTTGCTGTATGATTGGCCGCTATTGTGTCGATAGAAATCGCTGATTGGCACACAGAACAGTTTTCGCCCAAGAAAAACTTCGCCCAATCCTTAAACCCGCCCGTCATGCAGAATAAATCCGCCCTTCTTCTTTCTTTGACTGCTGCTGCCGCAGCAGCAGCCCTCTCCGGCTGCGTTTCCACCGGCCCCGTCGATCCCGAAAGAGCCGCCAAACACACGCCCGAATATCAGTATCAAAAAAATTGAGCCGAGCGAATAATCTCGCAACGGAATTCGGCGTAAAGCACATCATGGATCGCCCTGCGCCGAAGGACGTCAAGCTGACGAGCGATGGATCGATGCTGCTTGACGGCGCCGTCTGGGGGGCACTCCACGGGAATGTTGCAGGGAGCGGCATCCTTTCGGGAACAGCCGACTGGAACATCGGCTTCGGTCTCTGGCTCGCACAGTCGCTCCTCTTGCCTTCGACCGATCCGACGCCCGACAGCTTGGTGGGATACGTCCGCGCCGAAGAAGCTCAGGACAGGAAAGCCGCCGTCAACGCTTTCGTTGCTAGGGCCATCCCTGCCATCGCTGAATCACTCAAGAAGCAGGATCAGTTCAAGGACTATCAGATTTCATACCACATCGACAAAACGGGGACCGGCAACAATGAAGCCGGGATTGAGGTCGTCAACGAAGAATTGGGATGCAAACCCTGGAAGGACACCCTCTTGGGAATGGGTCAGTGCGGCATCGAAATTGTCAATTTCGGCCTTTGGACCTTCGCGCCGCAGATTTCAACGCCGCGCTTCACCGACCCGCAGATTCAAGTCTGGTATATCCAAGGAAAGGACGTTCAGCTCAAGTTCCGCGACGCTGTTTTGAAGCCGAAATTCGATTGGGCAAAGGCCATGATGGCTGCGGCGCCTGACCTCCCAGAGTATGTCTACGCCTACATCAATACCCGCAAAGGCCCGGCGCCGGAGAAAGCATTGAACCCTCCGTTCTTTGTCGAAAAGGACCGTGTGAACTTCTTCATCATTCCCCAAAACGATGAAACGGAAGAGCCTTCTTCCGAGGAAGAAAAGAAACCTCTCCAAGGTCAAACCCAAACCACTGCCGCCAAATAACCGCTTGATCTCGAGCTTTCGGCTGGACCTCTTGGTCTAATCCCGCAATTTCTAAAGGCGTGAGGACAAGATCCAGCCGCAGAAAACAGCGGTCTTCATTTTGGGGAACCCGATGGTTTTAGGCATCCCTCCGGCCGATCATTTAGGGTGAGCGAAAATCTCACTTCAAAACCAGCAATAAAAGGTTTTCCGCAGCTCGTTCGCGAAAATCCATATTCGCTGCCGGGGATTCTCCGGATATCTGCGGCGCCAAGAGCGTCGCAGAAACGGCCCCCATCAGGAGCGAAAAGACCAAGTCTGGCGAGGTACCGCGAATAATGCCTGCTTCCAAGGCCTTATTCAGTATGGGCATGGAGGCTCTTTTGAAAGGCCGCACCAGTTTTTCAGTAATGCGCGGAATGCGGCTTTCCCCATTGTCGTGCTCCTCAGGCATGGGGTCGACCTCATGCATGAGCAATGCAGGAACATCCGAAATGGCGGGACCAATTTGAACCAGCATCTGCACCCAGCGTTCAAATGCGGCTTTGGGGTAACGTTCTGCAAGGTCCGCAAGACGAACGAGTTCGGCGAGCTGTGTTTGCTGATCTAAGGCGAGCTTCTCAAGGAGCGCATCATAGAGTCCCTCTTTGCTGCCGAAAAGCTGACAGACCAAAGCCGGCGTCACGTCGGCATCCCGCGCAATCGCTCTGAGCGACGTGCCCCCGAACCCGCAGCGTGAAAAATGGCGCTGCGCCGTCTCAAGCAGTATTGAGCGGCCCGAAACTTCGGAGGCCGGACGTCTGCCGCGTCGGCGGGCGGTTCCTTCGGTCTGCGTTGGTCTTGCGCTGGAGCCCATAATGCTCTGTTCCTCAATATGCAGGCATTCAAAAATGAAAGCAGCTCCATCGCTCCGGCTCATTGGATTCAGCTGGGAACGATGGAATACTCAACTCTAACGCCTCGAGGCTCAGAACTGGCCGCTAAGAGCTTAAATCTTCAAAATTGGAATTTGCAGCCACGAATCATTGGCGCCGCCAAAATGAACGATATGAGCGCCGTGATTGGCCGAAGCCGGCGTCGGCACGGTCGCTGCCGAAACACTCGGAGGCACCGGCACATCGCCTCCCAACACCTCCATGACAGGCGGGTGCAACGGATCATAGGTTCCGCCGGCAGCGGGCACCGGAATGGGATGACGGCCAAATCCCATTTCAAAGGTCGTGGGCACAATCTTCACGCCGCGCACCTCGAGCTCCAAGACCTCCCCTTTTCGATAATGTTCGCCCATCGGCCAGACCGCAATGTCGAGCGGCACCCGTTCGCCAGGACGGAGCTTCTTCGGGTGTTTGTAGACATAAAAGGGTTCGAGCTCAGTCGTGCGCTTAAGGTCGAGTTCACGCATCGAAGCACGCAGTCTTCCCGTTGCGACGGCATCGGGAGCAATAAACTCTGGAATCGGACGATGGAGGGCTTCTCCGGTCGGCGACACTTTGCGGACCACCACCTCAACATCCATATCGTCAGATTCGGGCGTCTCCATCCAGAGCTTCGCACGCATGTATCCCACCACGTCGGCATTTTCTGGGAAGACATAGCGGAACTTGACGCTTCCGGAGGCCGAATCGTACTGCAGGGACGAGGCATTCGCCGCAAGAGACTCCGTCAGCCGACCGTCCTCGGCCAGATACAGACGTTTAAGCGTTGTTTCCGGCAGCGGCCAGTTCTCAGCAGGCACATCCACCCGCTCTGCGGTGCCGCCCGAGTCGAGCACTGAATAACGCACGCGGGGCGTCTTTTCAAATCCGTTGTCCATACCTTTGAGATAACGGTCAAAGAAGGCCAGCAATTCCGCACGGTACTTCGGCGAATAAAGGTCATACCATTCATTGGTGTTGTTGACGCGAAGCCACTTATCTTTGGAGGCAATCCGCATAAAGCCGGCAAACGAGCCGTGTGTATGCACCGGATTGGTATAACTCGCCACCACATAAGCGGGCACTTGGATTTTTTCCAAAAGCGCAGCCATGTTTTCCCAATACGCATCCTTTACCAAGTGCGTGGCAATCATCCGCGGCTGATCCTCAATGTAGTTCGGACCGGCAAAGGTTTTGATGATCACTTCCGGGAACCCAGGCTCGGGGATGCCGCCTCGCGTACCCGGTTCTTCAAAGTGGTCGCAGAAACCTTCCCACGGCGCAATGGCAGCAAGGTGCGTAGGATTCTCTGCAGCGATAAACCACTGCGAAACCGTTAGCCAGGAGTTGCCGGCCATGCCGACCCGGCCGTTGCTCCAAGACTGCGCAGCCGCCCATTCAATGAAGTCATATCCATCCTCAGCAAGCTGACGCCCCCAGTAGGAAATATCGCCTTCAGAATGCCCCACGCCGCGGGGATCAGGGTTGAGCACAACATAGCCCTGCGCTGTCCAGAAAGCCGGATCGGCGCCCTCAAACTTCTCGAGCCCAGAAACAGCATTCTGCGGAACGCCGGAACGTTTGGGAACGTCATCCAGACGCTGACCGCCCACGGTTTTGCCGTAGGGACTCCAGGCCACAATCGCGGGATGGCGGCCGTCATCATTTGGGCGGAAGACATCGGTATAGATGGTCGTGCCGTCGCGCATCTTCAGGGCCACATTTTCTTCAAGCACAACATCGCTTTCAAGCGGCGCTCCGCCGGGCGTTCTTATTTCACCCTTTTTCAGCAGAAACCGCCTGCCCGGAACGAAGTCGTGCGGCATGCGGGCGCGCACGGCGCCGATCTCCATGGCACGACGGTGCGGCACGGGATAAGCGTCGTTGCCATAAATGCGGATGTTTTTATCAATCACATTGGGCAGTGATCCAGTAACGCGATTCTGTACGGCTCCTGCAGTCGTGCTAAAGGTCGCTGCGACGGCCGCCCCGACGGCGGAAGTCAGAAGGGTTCTGCGCTACATGATATTCATTCTCCATTAAATGAACATGTGTTTATTTAATGGAGAGAATATACACCTATCTGGCGGCGATTGTCAGCTGCAGCCTCTTCTGCTTCCAGAAAGTTGTCGGCAGTCCCTGCCCAATCGCCAAATGCCAACACAATTCTGATAATTTTGATTGGGCTTTCTAAATTCAATATGGCTTCGCGTTGTGCCCTTTGTCAGACTCCGTCAGCAGCAGACGCTGATCTAGACGCTCGATATCGTTCATTCTATGCACCCATGCGCAAAGGGCTCGAAAGCCTTTCGCCATATAAACATGAATGGCGTGACGTTTGAATCTTCAGTGCTTGTTCGGCCAACGGTCAAACGCCACGAACCATCTGGCTGCCAACCCCGATGTAGTCCTATTCCTTGAACATTGCTCCAGCTTTGCCGGCGTTCATAAAGACCGCTTCAGTCATTTCAAACTGAAGCGGTCCTGTTTCTTTAATCGCCTAATTCCCCTGTCGCCGTTTCAAGACGTCGACCAGTTCGAATAAGGCGTTATCAGTTAGAAGGCAAAGCGCAGATTGGCCCGCAAACCGTGCATAGTTACATCGCCGTCATAAGCACCCGTGTAGGAAAGTCCGAACGTGGCAGTCTTGCTGAGCTGAGCTTCGACACCCAGACCAACCGTCGCCATGTCGGAGAGCTCTCCGCCTTTGATCAAGGCTGTACCCGAACCGGCGAGATTCATGCGGGCCTCAGCTTCGGTATCGCCGAAAAAGTGGTTCCAGGCAAGATCGCCCTTCAGAGTAACTTTGGCAGCACCGAAGCTGAACGGCACACCGGCTCGAATACCGAGCGAGCTCACCTGCAGGTCTTGATCTTCAGGATTCGTTGTGAAAGTCATGCCGCCGACAGATTCGGAATAACCGTCTGATTCAGCATGAATCCATGCGAGGCCGAAGTAAGGTTCCACTGAATACGCCGCAGTGTTGAAACCCTTGAAGGCAGCTTCAGCAAAGATCTGCGTAACATCAGCGTCGCCCGACCACTTGTTGTAGCCCGCCAGATCCTTGACAGTCAGCGTGCGGTTCGCATCGGCAGACTGATGGGTATAGATGAACCCATAATGGATTGAAGCGATGTCTTCAACGTTCGTCAGACCATAGAGCCCAACATGAATGTCGTTGCTTTCAACCTTGAAGCTCCCCGCCTTGTTCTCCGTTGTTCCAGCACCAAAGAAAACTCCGATCTTGGTCGAATCCGCGACATCAACCTCAGCGCCGATAAGGCCGGCATAGAAGTTGCTGTCCATGTCAGAGCTGCCGTAGTCAATGGAACTCCAGGCGCCGATGCCCGTCGCCCATAGACGGCCATTGCCGTCGGCCATTTCAACAACGCGGCCTTCACCGATGCCGGCAGCCTGATCCTTCACCGCGCGTGTGAGGGTCAAGCCGTTGACGATGGAAGCATTGCGGCTGTTGAGATAGAAATCGTCACCCAGAGACGCATAGGTCGATTCGACCTGAGCCTTCGAGGCACTGAGGAGGCTCTCGAAAAGAGCGCCGGTGCGTTCAGCATCAATCGCCTGCCCGATCTTGCGGCCGTTGCCAGACCCATAGTTTGCTAATGAGAGACTCTTATCTGCCGAAAGCGTACCTGTCAGAATTGAGCTCGTCTCGTCGAACGTGAGTTCAGTTTTGAAGAGCGCATAGTCGGGGTTCGCAGCGGCAGCATCAAGACCTGTGAGCTTATCGAGCTTCACAGTACCCGTTTGAGCATTACCTTCGTAAGCGGCTTTCAGTACATCAATGTCAGTCGAACTGACACTGTAGCCTGCACCATCCTTGAAGGTTAGTGTGCCCATCTCAACGTCCTGACCGGCCATTACAAGGAATGTACCGCCGGCATTGATCACGGCATCGACGGAATGATCAGATGCGCCGTCAGTGATTGTGCCTTTCAGTGTGAGCTTGTCGTCATACTTATTGACAACGCCAAACTTGCCGCCGTTCACGGTGACCAGGCCATTGGCCTTGCCCGCAGCGGTCTCCGTGATACCGAAGGAGTCGTTGAAACCATAAAGGCTGCCCTCATTAAGAGTGACGCCGCCGCGGAAAGTATTGTTGCCGGTCAGAACAATCGTACCGTCACCGTTCTTAACCAGCGATCCGTCATAAAGAGCATTGTCGATCTTATTCTGGATGGCTTCTGCGCGCTTCTTGTAGTACTCCTGACGCCACTTCTCAGCATCTTCTTTGCTGATAACGGCATTTTCGATATTCTTCATACCGGTATAAGCCTCACCGAGCTCATAGACTGCCGATGTATCGGTGCCGTTCGTTGTGGCCTTCATCCAGGCCTGATCTTCAACTTTGCGTGCATCGAGAGCCTTCTGACTGATGTCGTTCGACCATACGTCCAGGTTGTTAACCTTGTATTCGAACTTGCCCAGAAGTTGGCTGGGACCGAACATGCCTTTATCCAAGTCGGGCGTACCCCAACCGTAAAGAACATCAGGCACACCGTCTTCAGCAGTCCAACCAGTGAAGAGAGAGCCGTCCGTATTAGTATGGCGCGCCGTCGTGAAAAGGATGTCGCGGACCTGGATAGCATTCATATCCTGATAGCGAGACATTAGAACAGTCATAGCACCAGAGACGTGAGGCGCCGCCATGGATGTACCGCCGTAAGAGGCATATCCCGGCGTGCCCAGAGGATGCAGGGCATCAGTATCTTCGTAGTGATCGTCGTAGACGATACTGCTGTAAATATCACGCCCCGGCGCTGCAATAGTCCACCACTTCGCATTGCCAGCTTCATTGAAGTTTGAGATCCATTTATACGTGTCTTTACCGTCAGTTCCGACACCATCCTTCTGCAGACCAGCTACTGCAATCCAGTTCCGTTCTGCTTCGGGGGAAAAATACGGGTACAGCGGGCGATAGTAAGGGTTGGCAAAATCGCGGTTGCCAGTTGTAAAGACCTGAACCACATTGGTGCCTTTAACAGCATCCCAAGCTGCATCAACAAACGTTTTTTTATCGCCATAGACCTGCTTAAAGAGGAAGTATTCATATTCCGTCTGCGCAGTAGAGTTCACTGGAAGCGACGTGCCGCCCGAAGCACCATAACGAAGATTGGTACCAAAGGAATTGTTGATGACACCGCCGCGTTCAGTACCATTTGCGGCAATTAAATCCTGCGCGAGAGACGACCAAGCTGCATGGAAGTACTTGTAATCTTGGAATGGACCATAGTTGGTGTTGTCCGTTCCGCCGGAGTTGCCGACGTAGACATTGGCCCCCCAAGCTACGCCATGAAATTCACTGCCGTCACGATTGGCACCTACAGTTCCCGTCACGTGCGTCCCGTGAGTGTCGTTCTTTTCGGCAATAAAGTTGCCGTCTAAATTAAAGGATTCGCCCTCCTTGTAATCACCGTTTTTGAAGACGTCGCCTATTCCTCTGACGCCTGTCTGATAACGATTACCGGTCGAGCCGTACTTGCCCTGGGCTGAAGAGGCATGAAAACGATTTCCAGCCAACTCAGGATGCTTCTGTAAAAGAGCACCGGAATCCATGACGCCGACAGCCACATTCTGACCGTTAAAGCCGAGAGAATAGGCCTTTGAGGCATTCATCGCTGCCAGTCCCCAGTCCTTTTGATATTCAGCACTTTCCCACGATGCCTGATTGCCTACAACACCTTTTTCCACATACGCAGCCGAAGAAGTGCCGGACGCAATTGCAAGAACGGCTGCAATAGCCAAGGTCACTGTATTCTTGGATGCTTTACCTTTGAGAACATGCTTTTCATCGGTAACAATATATTGCTGACGCGACGAACTCCACTTCGTCTTGAAGGTTTTATTCATCTTCATTGTCCTCTGGGAATATTTTTTGGTTGGTCCTTGTCTTTCCTACTCACGCAGTAAAAGACAAAATATATCCTGTCATCACCCTCCTCATTAATATTGACATCAATCAATTTAAACCAGAGTCAAAGGGTATTCCATGCCGTCGTTTAGCAGCCAAAAAACATACCCATCTCACAAAAAATATTGACTTTTCCTCCTTTTGAAAGCACAACTTGCACGAAATTAGTCTTAAATGATTTAGAAATTTATAAACGTAAACTTATAGCATTAGTGTGCATGAGATTTACTTAACTTTTTATTGTTTTCTAGGGGTTAGCTTCATGTGTCTAATAAAATAATTTTATTGTTAGATATTGACTATCAGTTGATACATAACTTCCAAGGCAGGCCCACCTTCATCACAACATTATGTTATTTATAAAGAAATTTAATATTTGTCAGTAATACAGGATTTAAAGATGCGGCCTGTAAGCACACATTTGAACAACCTCCCCTCTGCGTCTTTATCAAACGCATCTTCTTATATGAGTCGTTGAAACCATCAATATGTTGACAACGCACGAAAACAATTAAATGGTTCTCAAAACCGGCCTGTCATCACTTATTTTTTATAATGCAGAAACATATTTCATATAGCAAAAATAATAAATATCAATATTTAATAAATTATGAAAAAAACATTCTTAATTACGATAGAGCAAATAATAAAAAAACTTCGTGATCCCAGCCATAGACTCGAAACACGAAGTTCATCAAGATTGAAGAGAATGCACTGATTGCCTTGCAAGAGAGAGCTCTTCACCTCCCTCGCGTGCTTTTAATAATTTATAGGTTATGTCAATTTAGCGTTGACAAATAAAATGGCACACCTTCACTGCCCTTAAGAAGGGGGAGCCTCCAAAAAGGAAGCATTTCTATGCTGGCCAATCAAGCGCGCCGAATACACATCATCAGAAATTGAAGTTAAGACCCGTAAAGACTTGTGTGGTCTTGGTGAGGCCCTCCTTATCTGCAGCCGCTTTCAGATCCCCGCCGCCCACGGAATGTGTCGCCGCAAAATAGAGCCAGACCTTCTTCGCCAATTTGTACTCATAAGCAGCCGAAAAAACGGTGCGGCGGAAGTTGTAGTCGGAATTGCCGCTGAGTTCGCCGTCGTAGTACTGAACGCCGCCGATCAGTTTGTGGCTCCCGATCACGTAATCCGTACCCAGCAGAAGGCTGTAGCCCTCCCACCCATCGTTTTGTTCAGCAGCCGTTGCCACTGTCACTTTTGAACTCGAGAGGCCGGCACCCTTTTCCCAATGGGTTGAATACTGAGCACCAAAGAAGACTCTTGCTTCCGGAATGAAGCGGTACCAGCCGCCAAAAGAAATCGCCTGCCCGTTTGAATCCTTGGACTTCGCTTCTTGGTTGCCGTAATCCACATTGCCGTAGTTCAGGCTGAAGTACACATCCTTGCCGGTGTAGTCCACAGCAAGCGCACCCGTATGTCTGCGGTCGGCAAGATTTTCATAAAGGTCGTCAGACTTGTCGCCTAAAGAATACGAAGCCCCCACACGGAACCCATTCAGCGTAGGTGAGACCCAAGTTACGGTGTTGTTCGTCCGGCTCGTATTGGAGAAAGTTGATCCAATTGAAGCATTGCCGTATGACGTCCCGAACGGATCATATTTGATAAGGCCCATGGTATAAGGCGCCACAGTGGACTGAACCGTGCCCATGCGGCCGAAGCCGATTTCACCCAATGAACCTTGCAGAGCGAGAATCGAGCGGCGATTGAAGAGCACTTTGCTGTCATCAAATTGGCCGTTGTCGATGTAAAAACCGTTCTCCAAATAAGCTTTCACCTTCACGCCGTTGCCGAGATCTTCAACGACGTTGAAGCCGATTCGGTTGTGTGCACGGCCGCCAGCCTTCTGAGTAAAGGTGTCTTCACCCTTCTTATGTTCGTAAAGAAAGCCTGCATCGACGCGGCCGTAGATCTGAACATCGGCTGCTTGCGCAGCAAGCGCTGCGCCGGCCAGAACACCAAAGACTGCAAGGTGGAGTGCAGTATGCTTCATGGTTTTCCTCCTTTGGAAACGGTTGAAGTTTTGGAATTGAGAGTGCTTCATATCGGTCATTTGCTGCTGAGCGCCGCGAACGCTTTCACGGCGGCGAGCGGCGCCTGCATGGCGGTTTCCCAAAAAGCGGGATTCGCAGCATCCGCACCGCAGTGACGCCGCACGATGCCGTCGACCGTGTCGCGTCCGGTATCACGCAGCATTGCGCGGTAAAAAGGCATGAAATCAGGACCGCGCTTATCGAGTTCGGCAAGGAGCCCCGAGGAAAGCAGATAGCCCACGGTGTACGGATAGTTGTAGAGAAGTTGGTCAGTCTTATAGAAGTGGAGCTTATAGGCCCACAGATAGTCATCGGCCCCCTCGGTCGAATCGCCGTACCAGTTTCCCCAAGCTTCCCGCATCAGTTCGACACAGCGCTTGGCGGGGACCACTCCCGCCTTTCGCTGCTCAATAAAGGCGCATTCAAAGTCAAAACGCACCATCGTATTGAGCAGGAAATTCGCGGCGCTGCGCAGCTCCTGCCAGAGCATGGAGAAACGCTCGGCGTCGCTCGCGGCATGCTCAAGAAGGTAGCGCCGAACCAAAGCCTCGTTAAAGGTGCTTGCCGTTTCGGTGAGCGTCATGGGGAATTCTGTCTGTACCACGGGAAGATCGCGCATGATCCAGTAATGGAAGGCATGCCCGAGTTCGTGTCCCTGCTGCAGCACGGTTGTAATCGTGCCCATATAGCTTGAGAAGACGCGCGGGATCCGAAACTCATTGAAGCGCGAATAAAAGGCTCCGCCGATTTTCTTATCCGAAGGCGCCGCATCGACCCAGCGGTTGCGAAGCATCAATTCGATGAAATCCGACATTTCCGGATGTACGGCGCCCAAAGCCTTCTTCACAATGTCAATGCCTTCGGCATAAGGAATCAGCGCTGGGACCGCGTTTTTGCCCTGCTGGGGGGCCGGCGCCATCAGGTCGTACACGGCGAGCCTGCGCGCACCCTTTTCAAAATAAGGCGCTCTCAGACGTACCGCCTCCCGAATCTCGTCGAGATGGCGCACAATCGCTTCCCGCATGGCAAAAAGCGCTCCTCGGCTCATGCGGTTCTGCGCGAGCGATACATCCGCGGCATCAACGCCTGCCCGCCCGAAAGCGGCGAGCCTGAAGCCATGAAGTTCATTGAGAAGCGCTGCGTAAAGTTCAGCTCGTTCGCCATAGGACTTCGCAAGACCAATATTTACGTTTCGGCGCAATGTCCGGTCAGGCGCCCCTTTAATGACGGATACGAGCTTGGCTGCACGGATACGTTCAGATTCGCCTTGACTGTTCTCAGCCTCGAAGTCAACCCCTTTTTGGAGCGTCTTAAAAACAGCCCCAAGCGGCAGAAAACACTTTTCTTCAAAGTCAGAGAGCCACTCACGGTCGCTCGGCGAGAGCTTTCGGTGCCACTCATTTTTTCGCTCGCAAATCACAAAGCGCCAATCAGCGAGCGGCGATGACTGCCAAAGCGCATCGTCTGCCGGCAGGGCTTCAGCCGCCTCAAAGAGCGGCAGTGCCGCGGCTTCAAGTTTGACTTGGAGCGTACCCACAGCACCTGTTGCTGCAGAAGCTTCTTCATCACCCGCGTCCTTTGCGCCTTGACACTTCGCAAAAGCGGCGAGCGACGAAATTAATGTATTGGCTTCATCGAACTCTTTGAAATGATCAGCCAGCGCCTCACGGGCAACGGGCCGTTCCATGGAATGGAGCGCATTAAGAAGTGCCGCCGCGCGTTCAATGCTTCGATTCCACTTCTCTGAACCGACCGAGCCGTAGGCGTCATCCATCGACCATTCAGGAGCCTGAAGAATGCTCTGCAGATCCTTCGTCATTTTTGTTATTTCCTATTCGTCGAAGTCATCAATCAAAGAGAGAGCCAGAAAGCGAAGATGTGGTGAGCAATCAGGCCTGCGATCGAAGGCACGCTTGCACGCTTGACGAGTTCAAGCGGCGACATTTTGAGCATTGCAGCAATGGCGACCACAACGCCGGCAACTGGCGAAAGCGGTCTGGCAATGGTTGAAGCCTGATGCATCGGCAAAACGAGCATCACCGGGTTGACGCCCATGTCCTTGGCGATCTTCGGCACCATTTCGATCAGCGGGTAAAAGGACGCGCCGTTCGACCCCGTAATGATGGTGACGAGCGTCGTGATCACTACGAAAAGGATGGACATGCCGATCGCACCCGCACCGACTGCACTCGAGAGGTTAACAATCGCATCCACCATGCCGAGCGCCTTGAAGCCTTCGGCAAAAATACCGGCTGCAATAACGAGTGCCACCACACCGGACATGGCCTTGCCCATGGACATGAGAAACGCCTTCAGTCCGGCCCCCAATTTTTCGATGCTGCCGCGCCAGCGCACAGCTTCACAAATCATCGCAATCGCAACGCAGAAGAACATCAGGGTTGTGATGTCGAGTTTGATGGAGTCGATGCAGTAGCGGGAGAAAACCACCACAAAAATCATCGGCAGGAAAGGCAGGATGGCGTAGAACTTCGGCGCCGCAGTGCTCGGCTTCTTCACATCCTCGCCTTCAAAGACAAGCTGCTCGCCCATATGTTCTTGGGGATTCCAGCCCTCGCGTCGATCGAGATACTTCTGCCAGAAAACATGGGCAAGACCCATAACCAGAACGGTGGGAAGCGCTGCGGGAATTTTGAATACAAAAACGTAATCAAGAATCGAGAGCGAGCAGGCCTTCGCGGCAGGCGCAGTTGAGCCGCCGATGAGAACGAGTGAAGCTGCGCCGGACGTGACAAAAACCGCACCGATTGCCTTCTTATTCATGCCGAGGGCTGCAAGCGCCGGGCCCATCAATGCAAGGCAGAGCACGCCGAGGCCAACTGCGGAGGTAATCACCATGGAGACCGCCTTGCCGAGAAGGAAGGCCAGGAACACCAGCGCATAAGGGCTCTTGATGATTGAAAGCGGCTTGATCGCGATATTCACAAAAGCATCATTCGCACCGATATGGGTCATATAGGAGGCAAAACCCACCATCGTCATAATGAGGAGACCCAGGCCGGCGAGACGAGTCGAGAACATGTAGCGGATGAACTCGATGATGTTCAGGTAGTCGTTTCCAGTCGGAAGCGCTTTTTTGGGCATGAATGTGCCCGTATCAAAGAAAACAGAGAAAGCAAGCATGGCAACGCCGCTTGCAATGAGAATAAAGGGCGCGTACTTCCCTTTTACGATCGCCCATCCGACGAGGACGAGTATGATGCAACCGAAGATAATTCCGGCCATGAAAGTCTCCTGAGATCAGACTGCAGCCAGGATCCGGGTCGTGTTTTTCCGGGTATTTACGCCCGCTGCACTCTTTCAATGCATTCCATTCTGCTCAGCCGCCTGCACCCTGCCTAGGGTTTGTCGGGATGGTCAGACTGCTTCCGGGGGTACTCCCGTACCTCCCATTGCTTAGAGCCAGAGCAAAATGCGGTGATCCGCCCCCTTCCAGCACCATCCAATTTCTGTCACACTGACGTTAACCCTTGTCCGATAGGTGGTTCTACTACCACCGCTTTTTCTATGAAACAAACCAACGCCCTGCCCTCCTGGGCTGACGACGGTGCGGCCAATGTCCGCAGCGCCAAGTTTCAGGAACTCTCCTTCAGTCTCGACGTGACGCTCGGCGCTTTGGCTGGAGCTACGGCAGCCGCGGCCGAGAGACCTGGAACCTATCCGGAAGTCCTCCAGCTCTTTGCGCGAGGCCAAGACCTCGTGAAGACGCTGCGGACGATCTGCCGCGCACATCTTGGTCTTTCTGCAGCGGATACGGCAGCGGTCAAAGCCAGGGGGGATATCGGACACAAAGCCGCAGAGCTCAACAAACTCGTTGAGCCCATTTTTCACGATCTGGCTGGGCGTGCGTCCAATGACCCCATTTTTAGCGCTCACCCCGAACTGCGTCTTTGGAAAGAGGCCAGACGCCTGCGCGGCACCATTCTCGACGACCTGCCGCCCGACAAAGTCTCTTTTGCAAATGATGTTTCCGCATCGGTGCTCGAACCGGTCCGCGCATTGCACACCCACCTCACGAGCACTATGGCGCTCAATGTCAAGGACTCTGACGGCCATTCGCGTATCCAGGGGTTCGGCGCAAGCATTGCAGTCCTCAAAAATGCAGATGATCCTGTATTGAGGCGCACGACTTTTGAAGCGATGAATGCTTGGTTCGCATCACACTCTCCGAGCTTTCTGGATGTTCTCAACGCTCACACAGGATTTCACCTTGCGCTCTTAAAGCTCGCCGGAGAAGAGCTCTTTCCCTATGTCATGCGTTCTGAACGCATGGATCTGCGCGTCTACCGAGCACTCTTTAATGCCTTGGAGGCCCGGCTGCCGCGCATTCGGCTGGCTGTTTCGCTTCGGCAGCGCGCTTTCGGCGATGGTCCAATGAGAGTTTGGAATCTCCTCTCGCCGTCGCCAGACGCGCTATATACAAAAGGCCGATTTTTTTGGGGTGCCATTGATGATCTGAAATGCGCTTTTGCTCAGCTCGACCCAGAATTCACTCAATTCCTCGACACCGCTGCACATTCTGGTTGGATTGACGCACATGGTCAGTCGATGAAAACCGGCGGCACTTGGTGCGATGATCTGCCGGCTCTCGACGCCGTCAGGATTCTTGCAAACTATCTTCCCACGCTCTCGGGTGAAGCGGCATTGTCACACCTCCTTGGCGCGGCCTGGCATATGCAGGTGCTTCACCAGGCCCCCGCTCCTGCGCGAGTGCCGATGCTTGCAATGACGGAACTCGCCGGAAACTTCTGTGAAACCGTTCTTTCCCGGTCGCTGCTGCGTGCCGCGGAGAATACGCCGGAGGAAAAACTTCACCGCTGGCAGATGCTCAAACGTCTCACCAACTGCCTGCTCACGATCCCTGCGCGCCACCGTCTTTTGAAGCACATTCTCCTTGAACGTCAGAAAGGTCTGCTGTCGCTCGAAACGGTAAACAAACTGTCCGTCGAGTCATGGCGTCACTATTTTGGGGACGCTTCAGTGGGCGAAGACCGCTATGTCTGGGCCTATAAAACGCACTTCTATCGCACGCAGCCCGTCTTCTACGATTGGCAATACACCTTTGGTTTTCTGCTCTCACAAGTGCTGGCTGATCAGTTCGAGCTGCACGGATCCAGCGCCTCCGGAGCCAACCTCAAATCAGTATGGATTGACAGCGCCACGCTTCCAGCCAACGACTTTGCGGCGAAACATTTGCACGCTGACCTCGCCAGTCAGGCTTTCTGGCTCAGAGCAGTAGACCGTGCGCTTCTGCCTGTCAAGCGGCTTGAAAACAAGCCGGATTATTTCTCTTCATAGACGGTCACCCGTCCTGCAGGAGAGGAAACCAACGCCGGCGGGGAGATTGCTGTTATTGGCTTCTCGAGTGAGTAACACATTGAATGAATGGCGGTCCTCGATTCTGCGGATGAATAGTCTAGGCAATACTCTTGCGTAATTCGACGATTCCAAACACCTTGCAAATCGCTATTAAGGCTCTCCAGGATGTCCCAAGCCCTCAGCAGGATAACGAAAGAGGTATTTTCAGTCGATTAGCTTCCAAGTTCTCTAAAGTTAAATTCACATCAAAACAGCTAGACCATGCTTGTCTAATACATTCATTAAAACGATAACCGATGGAATTATTGGATTTTTCCCGCATTCCCATTTTGAAATAGTGGAAACTGATGTACCCAGGAGCTGCCCCAGCGCCGCCTGAGATAAATTTAATTTTCGGCGAATTTGAGCAAACTTAGGCCCATCCATTTCTGTTGACACTGCGACCAACGGAAATCGCGCACTAACACGTTCATATTCTTTTTTATCAATCAATTTCTGTGAATAGAGAATTTCATTAAGATCATTAATACTTTCACTCAACGCATCTGATATTTTGACAGTCATCTTAATTTCCTTGATTTGACGAATATTCATCTAAAATCTGGACTAAAGAACCCTTTGCAATCAATTTTTGATTGCCGCATCTTCTAGCTCTAAAAGAAGTGCAGTTTGCTGTTTCAAACATCGCAATTGATCACTAGGAATATTGGCAAGATCACTCTTTACCCAAATTGCAAGAATAAACTATCGCCCATTGAAACAACTAGCAATAATTGTTCGCAAACCGCCCGATTTACCTCGTTCTTCAATAGGGATCCATTTTTTAAATGAATTTGAACCTAAATCAGCATCTGTCAACCCTGCTGCAATTTCGGCACAGGCTGCTGCCATCATTTCATCCGAGCAATGAAGTTTACGCATTGCCCTCGCAACTCCTTTTAAAGCCAAAATTGCCATCAACCATCACCATATGATGAAGAGATATAGTATGCAATACTATAGCATGAAAGCCTATCTATTACGTACTTCACTATCACGATCCCGCAGAACTGCTTGGAAGATAACCTGACTACCCACAACTTCACGCATTCGATCTAAAGAAAACCCCCGAACCCGAAGATCCGAGGGCGAAAGCGATGCCGCATCTTTCCAATGCGGCATGGCAGAGATTGATTATTGAAACTCGAGCGGCTTAGAAGCGATAGCTCATGCCGACCGAATAACGGTAGTCTTCCTGATATTCCGAACCGTTCGCGCGTTCAAGCGTGCCGTAGAAATTGAGGTTCTTCGACGTGTTGAACTGAGCGCCGATACCGTAGGAAACCCAAGTTCCGCCGATGTCAACGCTGAGATCACGGGAGACGCTGCCAAGCGACGCCGTGTAGTCTGCATCACCCAGGAAATCGTGATTGACGGATGCATGAGCGTAGACCGTACCGGCACCATCAGCGAAGGACGCACCGATACGAGCACCGAGACGACCAACCAGCGTCTGGAAGTCATCCTGCTCAACTCTCACGTCATTGGCGCCGGTAAAATCATCACCCTTTACGAAACCGTAAGCGAGTTCGGCCTGAGGTTCAACATAGAACGTGTCGTTGAGCTTCCAGTGGTAGCCCACTTCAGCAGAAAGTCCGAACGTCGTGTTGTTGTAGGACCCCTTAAATTCGCTCGCATCGCTGTAGGCAGTGATATCCGTTGAGAGACGGCCAATACGACCCACAAAGTCAACGTACGCTCCGCAGTCAAAGAACCCGGAAAGGTACGCCGCGAGCGAATAGCCGTCAGAATCAGCGGAACCGTTCGAGAATTTGCCTTCACCGTCCGTGTAGCTGAAAGCGCCGCCCACAAGCCAGGTGTTGTTGATGCGGTAGTCACCGCCCGCCTGAATCGAATTGGCTTTGAAGTCAATCGACACATTGTCGTCGTAGGAGCTGTCGTAGCCGTAGACGCGGGCCCATGCACCAATCGTCGTCGAGGAATCACGAACGTCGCCAAGGCGCTGGCTGATGTGGTTCACTTCGTTGCGCCACTGGACAAGCGTCATAGCGTTGTAGTTGCCGAATGCATCCAAGGACTGGTTCGTAGAGATCGTAGTGATCGTACCGTCCGCATCAGCAACCCAAGTATCTGAGAGTGCACCGGATTGCCCTTTGAGGGTGTGAGACCCGTTGGTGCCGTCTGTGACGGCCGTGGCATCTGCCAGAGCTGCTGCGGCTGCAGCGGCCGTGACGTACTGATCGTTGAGGCCGGATGAGGCAACCACCTGCAAGTCTTTGACATTGTTTTCGTCGATTTTGACAGCGGTTGAACCCTCCGCGATCTCATCAACGACGATCGCGCTGTTGGAACCTTTCAAAACGGCGTTTGTGAAGGTCGAATCGTTGAGAAGGTTGAAGGTCGTATCAGTGAGGTTCATCACACCCGTAGAAGAAACATCCCCGTCGGCATTAACCGTTGAGTTGGTGAAGGCCAAGGCGGAAGTTTCAGCAGTGACGGAGACTGCGTTGCCCTGATTGGACGTGATATTTACAACGCTTGAAGTCTTGCCGTTGCCAAAAGCGATACTGGTGTTCTGCTCCGACACATTAATGGTCGAAACCCCTGCATTGGTGCTTGCTAAGTTCACTTCAGGCGCATCAAAGGCGACGGAATTGCTGCCCTCAGTAGCATCCCCATCCATAATCAAGGATGATCCAGCCGTCGTGATATTAATCGACTTCCCGGCAGAAAATGAAGATTTCAGCGAGGACTCACCCAATGTAACTTTAGACTGCACACCCAATCCACCGCTGATATTCAATTCTTCGCCAGCCGTTACTGTCATGCTGGCGTTGCCTGCATCGCCCTTCCACTCGTCATTCGGCTTCATATTTTGATTAAACAACTGTACAGCTGCCCTATCAGGTGCTCCGGTTGCCAAAGTCACATTCTTGGCCGCATTGATAATCACCGTCGTGGTAAGACCTTTCAGGTCCTTGTTAAGCAAACCAGCATTGATCGCGCCCCTATCGTTCGACTTGATAGTCACGCTACCTTCAGTCGAGGTGATATTGGCCAGAGCGGAATTGTTAGAATACGCCTGGGTCATGACAACAGCACCACTCTCACCCTCACCCGCCAGAACAACATCATTGACCGCTTGAATATTGATTGTTCCGCCGATGGCATGAATAAGATTGGGCCTGCCAGCGTCCACCGCCTTCTGTGAGAGCCTGATCTCATTCGCAGAAATATTCAGCGTACTGCCATTCTCAGCCTTCCAGGAACCGTTGTTACCCGGAGCATTATGGAGTATGTTGATGACATTAAAACCCGTGATGCTGTGCGCTTTCCCATCATTCACCAAGGCGACCCTTTCGTTCGTATCGGAGACTGTTTCAGTCCAATCGATACCATGACCCACCTTGTCCACCTGATCGTTCAGGTATTTCGGGGTTCCCGCGACAGCGGTATTCCCCCCCCCCCATCCGGATCGGTGGCCAGCACCAGGTCCGCATCCTTTTCTTTGGCCAGAGCAAGAGCCAGAGTACTCTTCTGCATGTTTATTGTCCCTTTGAAGATAAAACGAATTCGGGTCGACGAAACGTCCGCACGTTTTCGCTCGTACAGTGTTTTCTTTAAATCTCGAACCTCTTGCAACTCTACGCATTCCATCGGCTTTCAGCAATAAATAAACACATGTTTTCATATAAAAACTAACTACCGTATCTGATTACATCAATGAAAACAAACATATGTGACCCTGAATCATCCCTCTTCCGATCACTTTGTTGCTGTTTTAACACTGTCGTTTACTTTCGCGATCCTAATAAAACAGCACTGATTCTGTTCTAAATAGCGATATCAGCATCCTGGAATCGCTTGATATCCGAGCATCTTTGGCAGTTCTGAAACATCAGCGCTTTTGAATGTCCGACATGATCAGATGACCATCATTCACGAAGATTTCAGAGAAAACAACGGGTTCTGTATGCACTGACTTCAACATGTTGAAAGCCCAGTCGTCTAGGCCAAACTGATTGTCCTTGTGGACCCAATATCGTTGATGTTGAAGCCTGCCGTGAAACCGTCGGTGAAGAGACGCGTGAAGCTCAGACCAAAGTGCGGAACAATGTTGACCTGACGGGCTTTGGTGAGCACTTCTCCGCGCACGCCGAGCGTGAAAGCATTTACGTTTTCTGAGAAGTCACCGAAGAGGTATCAATTGAATAGATGATTTAGATATTCGTTAGAGTGGAGACGGTGAAATATTCAATAGAAGTATCGCAATCATAATGCTGTCTATATACATTCAAACACCTGATTAAGCATGATTCCCAGACCTAACCCAAGAAATACGGAAATACGTTCAACACTCATCTACTGTCCGAGCTAGTAAATGCTGCGATATGTCGGCTCGAGCCGTAATGTGGGGCTTATTCATCTATGCACATCTAATTAATCCATGAATAAAACTTTAAATAGCGCACCAAAGTCAGCTGAAGCTATGAAAGCCAATCTTGGGAATCTGTCGGACCGAGTCGAAGTGCAAAAAGCGAGTTGCTTTTATTTTCCGAAATGACAATTAGAATGTGTTGATACTAACGTTACGTTATTGTGACTTGTGTTTGATTCTGTTCGATCTGCCTAGAGGGTTCAATTCTTGTGTCACGATCACAAAAAAAATGTAGACAGAGATCAGACATCCGAGATCGACCCGCATCCATAGAGAATCACCATTTCGACCATGCAGTATCGATGCAGTCATCATGGCGATTACAGATAATACTGTAATCGGTACAATAACCAATGTCAGAACTATCTGAAGAAATAACGCGGATAGTACAGGAGGTCTTTAACCATGAGCCAATCATGGCTTCAGTACCATATTTGATACTGTCTCTTGAATAGGCTACCAGAACAGAAGTATGTGAAGTTCGGAAGCAGTAACTCTGCTGTATTTTCTCCGTTTTATCGTTATCATGATGTATTATTCTAAATATTTATAGTCTACATTGCACGAGAATATCTCTTGGCATCTTTTATCTTCATGCAAGGTGGATGAGGTCACATCATTAACGTTGTAAGGAGCACAGGGCGACATATTCTTCTTGAAAACATCATATAATTACTGAAGTATTGATGTTGAATTTACCAACTTCTCATGGCGTCGAAAATGGAAATTAACATAACTGATGATTTTAATCTTCAGACAATAGCTAATAGTGGTCAAGTTTTCCGAGTGAAAAAAATTGATAATAATATTTATAGGTTTATCATTAGAAACCATATCTTATATATCAATAAACAGAGTTCAGGAAGATATAATGTCAGTTGCTCGAACGATGAATGGTATTCCATTTGGGAGCCATATTTTGACTTGAACCGAAATTATAAATCATTGAGAGAATACCTTTCTTCAAAAGATGGTATTTTGCATCGCGCGTCCAATTGTGGTCAAGGCATACGGATACTAAAGCAGGATCCCTGGGAAACTCTTATCTCTTTCATTCTTTCACAACGTAAGTCCATTAAGGCAACAAAAACATCATTAGAATCTTTAGCATCAAAGTTTGGGAAACCTATAATTACACCATATGAAACGATCCATTTGTTCCCATCTGCTATCGAAATTTCCAAGGCATCTCCAAAAGAACTTGAAGAATGCAAGTTAGGGTACCGATTACCATATATTCAAGATGCTGCCAACAAGGTAATGTCCGGTGAAGTCAATCTTAAATTTATTGAAAAATACTCTGATATTAACCTCGTAAATACTTTAATGCAGATTAAAGGTGTAGGATGTAAGATTGCCAATTGTGTCGGATTATTTTCATACGGAAGAACTGGCCTAATCCCGACTGATACCTGGATTAAAAAGGTTATCGATAAATACTATGGAGGGAATAATCCTCTTACATCGTACGGAGCAAATGCCGGAATAATGCAACAATATATTTTTTATTATGCACAAAATCATAAAAAAGAATTCCTCAAGTGTCGAATAAAGTAATTTGCTTCCATAATGATCTATAAGAAATCAAATATCTATAAACACAAATTATTAACTAAAGTTCATTAGAAGGTCGCCCCAATCTGAACTGGCATTGGAATTTTGGACAGATTGAAAAAGTAAATTTTAAATGCGTTTTAACCTGTTCAATTCCAGTTGACAGCATCGGCGGGGCGATTGCGAATTAAATCGCTTTTGTGCAATATGCAACACCTCAGCGTGTCCAGCCGTTACATGTCACTGAACAGACTGAGTACGAGATACTCGCGTCAAGTCTCCAGAAAGGGGGCCATAAAACCGCACTGACGTTGGGTCGTCGATTACTGAGCACGGGAGCTCGTTGTTGTAGAACTCGACCTTGAACGTGCCTTCAGATTTATTTCGTGGATTGATCCTTGTGCTTTTGAGCCTCCTGATTCTCTTTGCGGCACACGTATACATAGAGAATCATGAGAATAATCCCAAATAACGACCCAGCAATCCAGCAATAAGCGGTTTGTCCGTCAATCAAAGCAGTTTCTCCAAAGTCATGCAGCGAGTGACAATCCTTAAAGCAGAACCGCCAAACAAAAACGAAATTATTACGAGACTGGCAAAGATGATAGATGACGTATGGGATCGTGATCAGAAAAACTGCCGACTGCAACAGGCCTGCAATTCTCAAAAAACTTATCACATCGGCGGCAAGGCGTGATGAACCGCGACTGAACGTTAAGTTATCCCATTTGCCATGAAGCTTCACACTGATCGAACCAACCAATGGGATGTTCGATACATGGCATAACCCCGTAGACACGAAGCAAGGTGGCATGCATGCCGCCTGCCCATCCATACCTACCGCGGCCGGGCAAGGAATTCATGGCGTAAGCCGTGGATGGAGCCTCTGCAAAGGGTGGAAAAAAACGACAAAGCCCGCTTGCGGGCGGGCTAAGTCAATGATGCAAGGAACGGTCATGACACACCAAACCCTTGCTTCGTGTTTGATCATACCACAGCACTTATCGATCGCGATTGACGGCGGCGTCCATCTGGATGGACTCTCGCTCGTTATCGTGATAGTGCTGTGGATTATGATCCGCAAGAAGCCTTAAGGCACTAGGGTCGTCCCTTCGGGACGGCCCCTCTTGCGTCACACCCGAATATAGCTCGTCATCAAAACCACATATTTTCAGGCAATCGCGCTTAATCTTTCTCTGCCCTTTTCAGCGACGTCGGCTAAACAAGTACGGCAAACTCATACAGTTTTGTGTCAGCATGTTGATTCTCTAACTATCAGCGGAACCCCAATGCGTCATGCTGACGCCGCGCAGATCCCGGTCACTCGTCCAACTAATGATGAAGACCGTTTCGCAGAAACGTCCAAAAAATTAGAAGATCAAAGCAACGAGTTTTGCCCGAACCCATCGTGCCGATAATCAGCGCGTGACCTTCTGGATGTGACACGCTTCCTCCTCACGCTCCACTGCACCGTAAATCCAAGGCTACTGACGATTGTTCTGCGGCAGCTCTGCCGGCGAATAGTCACCGCTGGACTCCTCCTTTCCTTTGGGGTTTCCGCTGTCCGGGAGGAGCCGTTCTGCGGCTTGCTTAACGCCGCGTCGTGGTTAGATACCAAGCGATCACAAGGACCGCCGCCAGAACACCGTCAACATGAATGTCACCGGTGCACACGAGTATCGTGTGTGGCATAATCTCCCACGAGGACAGAGATGCTCCTAACATCACATATCTCCTCATGTTGGCAAGCCCGGTGTCGCAATCACCGGGCTTTGTCGTAATAACCTCTTGCGAGGACCTCAACGGCCGGAGCCGTTGTTCTTTGCTGAGAGCTGGTGGTTAAGCTCAAGAGCTCCGAACCAAAGAGGCAGAGACTGACTCGACAGATTTATCCTGTTTCGTGGTTCCAAAATTATACAGAAAAGCGATTCATTGTTTACTATCGTTTTTTCTTTTTCCTAGGCTTCAACATTGAATGCTTGCTGGAACTCATCAATTATCTAATTGATGTGTAAAGAGTATTTGAGATTTTTTGCTTGCAAGTAAATGCCTTCTGAGCAAACGTTCCTGCAGATCCATTACCGTCGCATTCACCAATTCATCTGCGGCCTGCTGAATTCAGTTTCTTCTGCGCCAATGCCGAACCGTTGGACAGATGATTCCCAGAGTCTTCCGTTCCGAGATGGATCCTTCAAATCATACAAAAATCACTAATAGCGAAGCTTGGTCACTGAGCCTGATGACGCGTATGGCATGTCGACGCAACAAAACAGCTGCTCACGCTCACCGCCTCGTCCAACAATTCTTTAATGAAGGCCATTATGGAGCCTCGTTATCTGAAAGCTAATAAACTCAAAGATCGCATTGCTTAGAAAACAAAAGCTATCCAGAAAAAATCCGATATCTCTTTACCCTGTTAGGTTTGCCCTTACCTACACACCTGAACTACGGGTTACCTGCTCTACATTTCGAATCGCCGCGGTGGTTCAGAAAG